>Ga0307514_10002455_pt1 | contig 19267 bp, 20 predicted proteins | sample 16_EM_MG_FD_203088 | JGI IMG/M metagenome (GOLD analysis project Ga0307514, IMG submission 203088) | Populus trichocarpa ectomycorrhiza microbial communities from riparian zone in the Pacific Northwest, United States - 16_EM | ecosystem: Host-associated > Plants > Roots > Unclassified | place... | reverse complement strand
GCGCGGCTTCGACAGGCTCAGCCCGAACGGGTGGGGGCGCCCACTGCCACAGGTTCAATCCGAACGAACGGGCGGGATGGCGTGCGGGCACTTCGACAAGCTCAGTGCGAACGGGGTTTTCGTGCGAAGGGCTCATACCGAATGGGAAGGCCGCACGCCGAGCAGGGAAGGGGTCACATCAGCTTCCACGCTCTCCACTTCCGTTCGGGCTGAGCCTGTCGAAGCCTCGTTGCGCCGCACGCCAACCATCACCCGCACACGCCATCCATGACCATTCATGACGACCTTGCTTGATTCCCTGCGCGACAGCCTGGGCGCTGGCCGCCTGATTCCCCCCACCAGGACGCCCCAATGACCACCTCTTCATTCGCCCTCTCGCAACGCGTTCGGCGCGTCAAGCTCTCGGCCAATGCCGCCGCCAGCCAACGCGCCTCGGCACTGATCGCACAGGGCCGTGACGTGCTGGTGCTGACCGCCGGCGAACCCGACTTCGACACGCCGCAGCCGATCAAGCAGGCCGCCATTGCCGCCCTGGCGCGCGGCGAAACCAAGTACACGCCGACCGCAGGCACGGCCGAGCTGCGCCGCGCCATCAGCGCCAAGTACCGGCGCGAGAACAGGCTCGACTATCCACCGGCGCAGATCATCGTCTCCAACGGCGCCAAGCAGATCATCTTCAACGCGCTGGCCGCCACGCTGGACGCGGGCGACGAAGTGGTGCTGCCCGCGCCCTACTGGCCGTCGTTCCCCGACATCGTCTCGGTCAACGACGGCACGCCGGTGATCGTGCCGGTGGACGAGGCCACGGCCTTCAAGCTCACGCCGCAGGCGCTGGAGCAGGCCATCACACCGCACACGCGCTGGCTGATCCTCAACTCGCCCGGCAACCCGAGCGGCGCCGTCTACACCGCGGCCGAACTCGCCGCGCTGGCCGAGGTGCTGCGCCGCCATCCGCGCGTGCTGGTGCTGTGGGACGAGATCTACGAGCACATCTGGTTCACCGCCGAAGCACCGGTGCACCTGCTGCATGTGGCACCCGACCTGCGTGAACGCACGCTGCTGGTCAACGGCGCCTCCAAGACCTATGCCATGACCGGCTGGCGCATCGGCTGGGGCGCAGGGCCTCGGGCCCTGATCGACGCCATGGTGGTGATCCAGTCGCAAGCCTCGAGCGGGCCGAACTCCATCGGCCAGGCAGCGGTGGCATCTGCGCTCGACGCCTCGGACCAGAGCTTCGTGACCGCGTCGCGCGCCGCTTACGCCAAGCGGGCGGCCTTCGTGAGCCGCGCCCTCAACGCCATTCCCGGTATCTCGCTGCTGGCGCCCGAAGGGGCTTTCTTCGCCTACGTCCATTGCGGCAAGCTCATCGGCCGGCTGCGGCCCGACGGGCAGGTGATCACGTCCGACAGCGACGTGGTCGACTGGCTGCTGGAGGCCGAGGGCGTGGCCGTGGTGGACGGCCCGGCTTATGGGCTGGCGCCATATTTCCGCATCTCGATTGCCGCCAGCGACGCGGTGTTGGCCGACGCCGTGCAGCGCATCGCAAAGGCCATCGGTGCGCTGAAGATCGCCGAGCCGGAGGCCTTGACGGCATGAGTGATGGGATTCTTCCAAGCATCGTGGCGGCACTGAAGCCGCTCGGGCTCAACTACGCCTTTGCGCTCGACGCGAATGAACGCCAGGCCTTCGTGCGCGGCCTGGGCGTCACGCTCGAACTGTGCCTGCTGACCATTCCCGGCAGCCTGCTGGCCGGTGTGGCCATCGCCGCGGCGCTCACCTCGGGCCGGCCCTGGCTGGCCAAGCCGGCGCGCGCCTTCGTCGAGGTGACGCGCAACACACCGACGCTGGTGCAGCTGTACTGCGCCTTCCTGGTGCTCAACATGCTGATCACCCAGCAGCTGCGGCCGCTGGGCGGCGCCAATCCGCTTACGCCCTTCGTCTGGGTGGTGATCGTGGTGTCGCTGCACAAGGGCGTGTTCCATGCCGAGGCTTTGCGCGCCGGCATCGAGGCCGTGCCGCGCATCACGCTGGAGGCCGCGCGTTCGCTCGGCTTCTCGCAGCGGCAACTGCTGGCGCGGGTCGAGCTGCCGCTGGCCGTGCGCTTCGCCCTGCCTTCACTGGTCAACAACCTGATCGACCTGGTGAAGATGACCGCCGTGGCGTCGGCCATCGCCGTGGGTGACGTGACCTACGAGTCGATCATGATCTGGACGCAGCGCGACAACATGCTCGAATTGCTGCTGCTGATCCTGCTGTATTTCGGCCTGTTGACCTGGCTGGTGAGCCTGGCCGGCCGCTGGCTCGAAGAACGCTGGAGGATGCCCGGTTATGGCCAGTGAAATCACCTTGAATCCAGGCGCCGCTTCAGGTTCCTCGGAGGCCAACCCGTGGCGCAGTCCATGGGTGTTGACTGCGCTCGGCGTGGCCGCCGTGGTCGCGTTCTGGACGGCCACCGGCAGCACGCCGGCCGTGTTCACCCACCTGTGGAAATGGCTGCCGGTGCTGTTGCGCGGCCTGCTGGTGAACGTCGAGATCAGCGTGCTGGCGATGGCGCTCGGTACCCTGGCCGGGCTGCTGATCGGCGCACTGTCGCTGTCGCCATCGAAGGCACTGCGGGTGGCCACGCGCTGGTATGTGCAGGCCTTTCGCAATGCACCGGTGCTGGTGTTGATCTACTTCACCACCTATGTGTTTCCGTTCGAACTGCACCTGGTGTCGTGGACCTTCCCGTTCCCCGACTGGGTGAAGGTGGTGCTCGGCCTGGCGCTACCGGCCAGCGCCAACGTGGCCGAGATCTTTCGCGGCGCGATCCAGTCGATCCCGAGCGCGCAGTGGGAGGCCGCGCAGTCGCTGGCCTTTCGCCGGCGCGAGATCTTCCGCCTGATCGTGCTGCCGCAGTGTGTGCGCCGCATGTTGCCGCCGTGGATGAACCTCTACGCCAGCATCACCATGAGCACCTCGCTGGCCTCGCTGGTCGGCGTGCACGACGTGGTGGACACCGCGCAGATCGCCAGCAACACCGTGGCCCGCACCGACTTCACCATCCTCGTCTATTTCACGCTGCTCACGCTTTTCTTCGCTTACTGCTACCCGATCGCCCGCGCCACGCGCGCACTGGAACGCCGACATGACCGCCACTGACGCCTTTCTCTCTACACAAGTTTTGAAGGCGGACCAGCCGCTGGCCGCGCTGCACGACGTGCACCTTTCCTTCGGTGCGAACCAGGTCCTCAAAGGCATCGACGTCGAAGTGCGGCGCGGCCAGGCCGTGTCCATCATCGGGCCTTCGGGCTCGGGCAAATCAACCATCTTGCGCTGCATCACCGGCCTGCTGCGGCCACAGCGCGGCAGCATTCGTGTGGGCGACACCCAGGTCGATGCGCTGCGCACCGAGGCCGCGCTGATTGCGCTGCGCAAACGCGTGGGCTTCGTGTTCCAGCAGTACAACCTGTTCCCGCACCTCAGCGTGCTTGAAAACCTGGTGATCGCGCCCACCCGCGTGGCCGGCCGCGACCGCGCCGCGGCCGAACGCGAAGCGCGGGTGCTGCTCGACAAGGTGCGGCTTGGCCACAAGGAAAAGGCCTACCCTGGCGAACTCTCGGGCGGGCAGCAGCAGCGCGTGGCGATTGCCCGTGCGCTGGCCATGCAGCCCGAACTCATGCTGTTCGACGAGGTGACCTCGGCGCTCGACCCCGAAACCGTGGGTGAAGTGCTGACCGTCATCCGCGACCTGGTGAACGACGGCCTGACCTGTGTGCTCGTCACGCACGAGATGCGCTTCGCCGAGGAGATCAGCGACGAGGTGTATTTCACCGAGGCCGGGCACATTGTCGAACACGGCCCGGCCGCACGCATCTTCGGCGACCCGGCCAGCGAACGCACCCGCGCCTTCCTGCACCGCGCGCTCGGCGAAGGCGCGCGCAACCGCCCTTCCCCAGTGCTGCTGCCCGACCCGCAGGTGGACTTCAGCCGCGCGCGCTTTGCTCTTTGAATTTTCACTTTGAAGCGCAACGATCCAACATCACAAAACTCAAGGAATCCCCATGACCCAAACCCTAGCCCCCACCCTTGCCACTGAACGCCAGGCCACCATCGCGCAAGCGCTGGCCGACATTCGCCAGATCATCAACCCCACCAGCCAGCAAGCGCCGGACCGCGCCACGCTGGCAGTGATCACTGCCCGGCTGGAACGCCTGGCCGCGCAGAAGGCGCTGTTCACCCGCGACGCCTTTCCGCCGCCGGCCACCAGCCTGGGCGTGGGTGCATCCACCCGCTACCGGCTCAATGCCGACGATGGTGAAGACGGCATCGCGCTCTACCTGAATTCGATCAACCCCGGCAAGACCACGATCCCGCACAACCACACCACCTGGGCGGTGATCGTGGCCGTCGAAGGGCAAGAAGACAACCGCGTCTACCGCCGTACCGACGACGGCAGCGACCCGGCCGTGGCGCAGCTCGCGCTGGTGCGCGAACTCACCGTGCAGCCCGGCACCTCGATCGCCTTTCTGCCCGAAGACATCCACAGCATCCACGTGGTGGGCGACACACCAACGCTGCACTTTCACCTGTACGGCCGGCCGCTGGAGACGCTGTCGGGCCGCATCGGCGTGGAGCTGGAAACCGGCCGGGTGGTGAACTACAACGCCACGCAGATGAAGCCCAGCAAGGTGCTCGCATGAGCGCCGCGCCGCCTCAAGCAAGCTCGCCCCGCAGTGCGCAGCACGGAGGTTACGCAATGAGCGATCACAAGCCCATCGGTGCCGCAACCCGCCTGCTGCACGCGGGTGTGCCCGCCCTGCGCGACGGCGCCGGCCCGGTCAACGTGCCGGTGGTGCGCACCAGCACCGTCCGTTTCGAAAACACCGCCGCCCATGCCGACTACCACCACCGCCGCGCAGCCGGTGAACGCGTGGCCTCCTATGGCCGCCATGGGCTCGACACCCACCGCGCGCTGGAGGACGCGGTGACCGAACTCGAAGGCGGCCACCGCGCCTTCCTCGCGCCTTCGGGCCTGGCCGCGATCACGCTGGTGCTGCTGGCCCTGCTCTCGCCCGGTGACCACGCCCTGGTGACCGACAGCGTGTATTCGCCGGTGCGCCGCGTCGACCAGGCCCTGCTGCAGCGCCTGGGCGTCACACTCGAATACTTCTCGCCCGGCCAGGACGACCTGGCCGCGCTGATCCGCCCCAACACCCGGCTGCTCTACCTCGAGTCGCCGAGCTCGCTGCTCTACGAAGTGCTCGACCTGCCCAAGCTGGCCGGCATTGCCCGCGCGCGCGGCGTCACGGTGGTGGCCGACAACACCTGGAGCGGCGGCTGGTTCTACAAACCGCTGGCGCTCGGCGCCCACATCTCGGTGCAAGCCGCCACCAAATACATCGCCGGCCATTCCGACGTGATGCAGGGTGTGGTGGTCGCCGACAGCCCGGCCCTCGCCGCCAAGATCGCCACCACCCACGAAGCCCTGGGCCTGGCCATCGGCGCCGACGACGCCTACCTGGCCCTGCGCGGCCTACGCACGCTGCCGGTGCGCCTCGCCCAGCACCAGCGCCACGCCACACAGGTGGCGCAATACCTGCAGCAACATTCGCAAGTGGCACGGGTGTTCTACCCCGCGCTGCCCGAAGACCCGGGCCATGCGTTATGGCAGCGCGACTTCAGCGGCGCCAGCGGCCTGGTGTCCTTCGCGTTCCGCGAGGCCGGCGAGGCGGCGGCAAACAGCTTCGTCGATGCGCTGGCGTACTTCGGCATCGGCGCGTCCTGGGGCGGTTATGAAAGCCTGGCCCTGGTGGCACAGCCCGAGCGGCTGCGTGAACACAGCCACTGGACGGGCAAGTCGCCGGTGGTGCGGTTGCATGTGGGACTGGAGGATCCGCAGGATTTGATCGCGGATCTGGCGCAGGCCTTCGACAAAACCGGCGTGGCACGCGAAACCAAGGCCTGGCAGCGGCCGCTGGCCGTGGCTTGAGGGCTTGAATCTGCGCGGCTCAAGGCGACCCCATCCCGTTCGCACTGAGCTTGTCGAAGTGCATCCGTTCATCCTGAGCCCGTCGAAGGAACTGAGCTTGTCGCCGTGCCCCCGTTCATCCTGAGCTTGTCGAAGTGCATCCGATCATCCTGAGCCTGTCGAAGGGGCAGCGCTTGGCAATGAGCCGTTGCAGAACCACCAGGCTTCGACTCTTCGTCAAACCCCGGACACGACGAGCATTGATTCTTCTCCAATTTCGCAATAGCCCCACCCCGTTCGCGCTGAGCTTGTCGAAGTGCATCCGTTCGTCCTGAGCCCGTCGAAGGAACTGAGCTTGTCGAAGTGCTCTGCGAAAAGATGGTGCGTCTTCAACAGACCGAACGGCGGTTTCTCGTGCAGTGGTTTTTGGCAGGCTCAAGACCCTGAGCGGATTTCTGACGAGAAAACAGCATTGGCGCCATCCGGAGTCTGCGTTCACGCACGTGCAGATTTGGCGCTTCTGCCTCCGGACGCGCCCTCGCGACGTCATGCAGGTGCGGCAACTATTTGCCCACCCGCTCCAGCAAGCCGCAGGTGTTGGGCCGTTGTGTTCATTGGTTAAACTGTGTTTTACAACGGTATAACCAGCGAGCACATGGTTGCGCGGGACAATATTCACCCTGTAGGCAGAACGTCGAACTGCGCGCTTTAGCGGTTAAATTTCGGAAATGAAAACGAAATCACGTTAGGCGTCAACTGAAGCAACCCCTCTAACCCACTCCCTATGAATGCAAAAGTCGATATAGCCCGCCGCTCGCTGATCATTTCAACTGCAGGAGCAACCACGCCAGTGTTTGCGATATGCATATCCGGTTGCCAGAGTAGGTCCGAGAGCGATCGCCAACTTCAGTTTTCATCGCTGTCCGCGGCAGAAGAGGAACTCGCGCGTCTTACCCAGGCCAAAGGACTAGACTCTCGAGCGGCTTGGAACTGGGCTCAAACCATGGCTCATTGCGCTCAGAGCATCGAGTACTCCATGAAGGGCTTTCCTGAGCCGAAGTCCGAGCTCTTCCAGAGAACCGTAGGCTCGGCCGCCTTCGGCGTCTTCTCTTGGCGTGGTCGCATGACGCACGACTTGGCCGAACCCATTCCGGGCGCCCCAGCGTTAGAAGTCAAGACAGAATCTACACACGCGCTGGAGCGCCTACGCGCTTCAATTTTCAACTTTCGCCGTTGGTCGGAGCCGCTGAAACCACATTTCGCGTATGGAGTGTTGGACAAGAAGGAATACGAACTCGCTCACGCAATGCACCTTGCCAACCACTTTTCAGCTTTCAGTGCGAAGACCTAATTGGTGTCGTTCGCATTGACGCCTAACCCTTCCATCGAGCGGACACGCAACGGCATGCCACGCTTGGGCTTCATTTCATTCTGGCCCAAGCGCGTCCTGCCGCTGCGTGCCGCTCATGTCAAACGTTAGGCCTCACAATTCCTACCGTCATGCCATCGCAGCTTCTTGAGCAGCTTCTCCCGGCGTCGCTAATCTGCGTCGTCACGCTAGCGTTCTTCGTCTTTGAACGGCTTCGTCCAGGCCGAGCATTGCCACATGTACGTGGGTGGTTTGCGCGGGCCGCACTGATGAACGTCATGCAGCTGACGCTCGTCGGAGTCGGAGGGCTCCTGTGGAACAACTACTTCCGCGAACACGCTCTGTTCAGCTTCGGGCACTGGCAGAACCCAGTCGCTGAAGGCGCCTTCTACTGGTTCGTCGGTACGTTCATCTTCTACTGGTGGCATCGCCTGCGTCATGCCAACGGATTCTGGGTGGTGTTCCACCAGATTCACCACAGCCCAAGCCGCATCGAGGTTCTGACCTCCTTCTATAAGCACCCACTTGAGATCGCCGCCGACTCAGTCCTCACGGGCTTTCTCATTTATTGCGTCTTTGGTGGCTCGGCCCTCGCCGGGGCCTGGACCTCATTCTTCGGAGCTGCGGGCGAGTACTTCTATCACTCGAACATACGCACGCCGAAGTGGGTAGGTCTATTCATTCAGCGTCCGGAGCATCACTCCATCCATCACGAGCTTGGCGTCCACAAGTACAACTTTGGCGACCTGACTGTCTGGGATCGACTCTTTGGCACATTCAAGGAGACTGATGGGTTTACTGAGCAATGCGGCTTCCCTGGCCGCAACGAAGAGCGGCTGCCCGAAATGCTTACCTTCAAGGACGTTTATGAGCAGGCGCCGAGCGAGGCCTAACCCATTACAGGGACTTCCAAAATAATCAAGTATTGGCGTGGTATTTTTCTTCGTCCTTGGAAAGCGGTATTCCTTGCATTGGCATAAACGGAAGCTGCGGTAAAACGAGGAACAGACTGCACATCTACAGACGGCCTTGTTGCACCATTGCGGGTGCGGACCCAGATACGAACCGCTCGGTGGGGCTCCATTCACTTCCCGTGGTCACAGCCAATCGTGCGCCACAAAGGGTTAGTCGAGCTTGCCCATCGCCGGTCTGACCTGTTTTTTTTGCATCTTCGGATTTACGTCTTGCAAGAAATCAAACCACCCATTTTTTCTTGGCCTGGCGCTACGTGGCAGCGACCACTGCCACCGGCTTCACGCTGACATGGCGTGCATCAAACGACTTGCCGCGCACAAACACCGCCCACAAAATCCGTGCGTTCTTGTTGGCCAGTGCCACCACTGCCTTTTGCCAGCCCGACTTCTCGCGCAACCGGTGTGCCCATTGGGAGATCGGGTCATCGCGCTTGTGCGCCGTCATCACCGCCGACTTGGCACCCTGGATCAGCAGGGTGCGCAAGTACATGTCGCCGCGCTTGGTGATGGAGCTCAGGTTGTTCTTGCCGCCGCTGGAGTTCTGCTTGGGTGTCAGGCCCAGCCAGGCGCCGAACTGGGCGGCTGTAGCTCAAGTCGGGCCTTTGCCCACCCTGGCCATAATCGCACTGGCTGTGGTCGGGCCGAACGGCCATACCCGTGCCGAGGATTTCGGAAATCTCAGCCGCGCCGCACCACGCCCACAGGCACCCCACCCACCGAGTCCCACTGCGGCCCGTCAAACCACGCGTCCCCCGCCAGATAGGCCCGCAGCATCGGCAGCGCGTCCAGCCCCCAGAACAGCTTGTCGTCCACCTCGAAGCTCGGCACACCGAAGATGCCGGCCTGGGCCGCGGCTTCGGTGGCGCTGCGCAAGGCTTGCTTGACCTCGGCGCCATTCGGGTCGCGTTGCGGCTGCAGCAGGGCCTGCAAGGCGGCCAGGCGCTGCGCATCGGCCGCGTCGGCACCGCCCTGCCACACATGCCGGAACAGCATGCTGCACACATGGCGGTTCGGCTCGCCGCTGGGGTCGCAGGCCAGCGCCAGGCGCAGCAGGGCCAGCGGATTGAAGGGATGCGTGGCCGGCAATTGCATCGGCACGCCGTGCTGCTGCGCCAGCCACAAGACCTGGCGGTACAGCCATTCGCGCTTGGCCGGGGTTTCCGCCGGGCCCTTGTTGCCATGGTGCTACAGCAGGCCGGCGAGCAGCACCGCCTTGTGCACCACGCTGTAGTTCAGGCCCGCCAGTTCCTGCGGCAGGCGCTCGAACGCGAGGTAGGCGTAGGGCGATACGAAGTCGAGATAAAAAACGATCTGTTTCATCACACTCCTGAGAACGTTATCAAGCCCAGGCGGCGGCCGCACGTTGTTCGATCAGGCCCCACACCTTGCGCTTGTCCGCATCGCCCATGCGGCTCCAGTCGGCGATCTCGGTGATGGTGCGCAGGCAGCCTTCGCACAGCGCGGTGGCCGGGCTGATGCGGCACACCGAGACGCAGGGCGACACGACTTCGGCGCTGCTCGTACGCACCGCCTCGGCGCGCCGGGCCAGGAGCTCCTGCGTGTTCATGACGTCACCCAGTTACCGGCTCCTGCACCACATCGGCGATCGGTGCCAGGGTCAGCGCTTCGAGGTCTTGCGGGCGCAGTTCGAACACGCTGTGCGGATGGCCGGCCGCGGCCCAGATGGTGGTGAAGCGAAACAGTTCACGGTCGATCAGCGTCACCGGCATCTCGGTATGGCCGACCGGGGCCACGCCGCCGATGGTGAAGCCGGTCTTGGCCTTGACGAATTCGGCACCGGCGCGGTCCAGCGGGCCAATGAGGGCGGCCACCTTCTTCTCGTCGACGCGCCGGTCGCCCGAGGTGATGACCAGCACCGCCGCGTTGTCGAGCACGCGGCGAAAGATGATGCTCTTGGCCACCTGGCCGACTTCGATGCCGAGTGCGTCGGCGGCCTGCTGCGCCGTGCGCGCGGCGTCTTCCAGCATCACCGGTGTGTGGGGATGGCCCGCGGCCTCGAGCGCCCGGACGACGCGCTGCACGCCTTCGGGAAGGGATTGGAGTTCGGCTCCGCACATAAGATCGTCAACCTCTTGAAAGAAGAGCGGACCACATGGCCCGCGGTCGATGATCTTAACGCGGGGCCATCCTCGGCGCTCGGTATGGTTAAACCTCGGCCGCCAGGCCGAGGATGGTGCCCACCAGCGCCTGCGCACGCGGCACCAGGGTGTCGAGGCAGCAGTACTCGGCGTCGGTATGCGCCTTGGCGCCGACCGGGCCCACGCCGCACAGCGTGGGAATGCCCAGCGAGGCGGTGAAGCCCGCATCCGAGCAGCCGCCAGTAAATTCACCTTCGACGCTGAAGCCGATGCGCCCGGCACTGGCCTGGTAACGCGTCAGCAGGTCCTGGCTCCATTTCGGCTCCAGCGGCAGGAATTCCGAGGTCTGGGTGACGGTGGCCAGCGTGCCGGGCACACCGGGCTCGGCCACGATCTGGCGGATGCGCGCGAACAGCACATTGCGCTGGGCCAGGGTGCAGAAGCGCACGTCGAGCACGGCTTCGGCCTTCGGTGCCACGGTGTTGCTCGACATGCCACCGCTGATCAGGCCCACATTGGTGGTGACGCCGCTGGCGTAGTCGGTCAGCGCGTGCAGTGCCTGGATCTTGCGCGCCAGGGTTTCGATGGCGCTGGCGCCGTCGGCATGGTTCATGCCCGCATGCGCGGCGCGGCCGGTCACTTCGATGAGGAAGTTGGCGCCGCCCTTGCGTTCGGTCACCAGGTTGCCGCTGACCCGGCCCGGCTCGGCGTTGAACGCGGCCCGCGCGCCGCGTGCATGCGACTCGATGGCCACCCTGCCGTGGTGCGAGCCGATCTCTTCGTCGGCGGTGAACAGGCCCAGCACCGGAAACGGCAGCGGCGCCAGGCGGCGCAGCGCCATGAGCACGAAACACTGCAGCACCAGGCCCGACTTCATGTCGGAGACGCCGGGGCCATAACCGCGGTCACCACGGTCGCCTTCCACGCGCCATGGCCGCTGCAGCACGGTGCCCTTGGGGAACACCGTGTCGCGGTGGCCCATCAGCACCACCGGGGCCTGCGCGGCATCGGCACCGGGCAACCGTGCCAGCAGCACGTCGCCATCGGCCGGATCGGCATGGTGCTCGGCCTCGACGCGCGCGCCGAGCAGCCAGCCGCGCATGGCCTCGGCCACGCGGTCGGTGCCGGCCTTGTCATGGCTGTTGGAGTCGATGTCGACCAGGGTGGCCAGGGCGGACTGCATCGCGCCGCGCTGGTCGGCGAGCCAGGCCGTGGCGGCGTCCATTTGCAAAGGCACTGCGCTCATTGCGTAACCTCCGTGCTGCGCACTGCGGTGCGAGCTTGCTTGAGGCGGCTCGGCGCGGCGCTCATGCTCGCTCCTTGAAAACAGCCGGGCCTTCTTCGGCCAGGTCCCAGAACAGGCCGGCCATGATGTGCAGCGATTCACGCGTCACGTCGGCCAGGATGTGTTCGTTGGGCGCATGCTGCGAACACGCCGGGTAGGAATGCGGCACCCACAGCGTGGGCAAGCCCAGGGTTTCGGAGAACACATCGTTCGGCAGCGAGCCGCCCAGGTTGGGCAGCAGCGCCGGCGGCTTGCCGGTGCTGCGTTCGATCGAGGCCATGCCCCAGCGCACCCAGGCGTCGTCCGGGTCGAGCCGGGTGGCGGCCATGAACACGTGCGTCTCGCGCACCTCCACGTCGTCGAAGCCATGGGCGGCAAGGTGCTCGCGGATGTGCATCAGGAAATTGCTGTCGTCGCTGCCCACCACGAAGCGCATGTGGCAGTGCGCGCGCGCGTCAGAAGGAATGGCATGCACCGGCATGGCCGGATTGCCGGTGGTGAAGGCCAGCACTTCGAGGCTGTTCCAGCCGATCACGCGTTCGGCCGCCGACAGGCCGGGCTCGCCCCAGTTCGGATCGATCTCGGGGTCGTTCACGTCGCCGCCGACCTCGATGTCTTTCAGCGCCGCGCGCACACTCTCGGGCAACTCTTTGGGCAGCAGGCCGGGCACCAGGATCTTGCCCTTGGCGTCGACCAGGCTGGCGATGGCGTGCGCCAGACGGATGCCGGGGTTGCGCAGCAGGCCGCCCCAGTTGCCCGAGTGGTGGCCGCCTTCGCGCAGCTTCAGGTGCAGGTCGAAATTGAACACGCCGCGCGAGCCGAGGAACATGGTGGCGCGCGAGGCCGAGACACGCGGGCCGTCGGAGGCGATGAACAGGTCGGCCGCGAGCTGCTTGCTGTGCAGCGCGCAGACTTCGTTCAGGCCCGGCGAGCCGGCCTCTTCGCCCATCTCCAGGATGATCTTCACGTTGTAGCCAAGCTTGCCCCCGCGCACGGCCAGCACCTGCTCCAGCGCGGTGAGGTTGATGCTGTGCTGGCCCTTGTTGTCGGCCGTGCCGCGGCCATACCAGCGGTTGCCGTCGACGACGATCTCCCACGGGCTCAGGCCGGTGCGCCACTGCGCGTCGTAGCCGCGCACCACGTCGCCGTGGCCATAGGTCAGCAGCGTGAAGGCCGCGCCAGCCTCGATGCGTTCTGCCAGCAGGAACGGGCTCTTGCCCGGCTCGGGGTTGTCGATGACGCTGCAGCTGAAGCCCAGGCGCTCCAGCTGCGGCCCGATCTCTTCGCTGAGGTAGGCGTGCAGGATCGGGCCGCTGCCGGGGTCTTCGCTTTCGGTGCGGAAGGCGACCCGGCGTGCCAGCGTCTGCTGGAAGCGCCCGTCATCGAAGATGGCCAGCGTCTGTTCGATGGCTTGGTGGCGGCTCATGGATGTTCCTCGTATGGTTTGTTCTGAAGCGGAAACTCAGGCGACGACGACCGGCAGGTCGCGCGCGATGTCGGGAATGCCCAGGCCCGGCTCGGGCGTGAGCGCCGAGGCCAGCAGCATGCGGGTGTAGGGGTGTTCGGGCCGCGCGAAGATCTGTTCGCGCGTACCCAGCTCGACGATGGCGCCCTGGTGCATCACCGCCACGCGGTCGACCAGGTGTTCGACCACGCCGAGGTCATGGCTGATGAACAGGTAGGTCAGGCCGAACTCGGCCTTCAGGTCGAGCAGCAGGTTCAGGATCTGCGCCTGCACCGACACGTCGAGCGCCGAAGTCGGCTCGTCGCAGATCAGTATCTCGGGGCGCAGCACCAACGCCCGCGCGATGGCCACACGCTGGCGCTGGCCGCCGGAGAGCTGGTTCGGATACTGGCTGTGGGTGCGTTCGGGCATGCCGACCAGGTCGAGCATCTCGCGCACACGCTGGCGCTGCTCGGCGGCCGTGCCAACCTGGTGCAGCGCCAGCGGCACACCGACGATGTCGGCCACGCTGCGGCGCGGGTTCAGCGAGGAATACGGGTCCTGAAAGATCGGCTGCACCGAGCGCGCCAGCGCCTTGCGTTGGCTGGGGTCGATCTCCTGGCCGTTGACCAGCACATTGCCCGAGGTCGGCGCGAGCAAGCCCAGCAGCATCTTGGCCAGCGTGCTCTTGCCGCAGCCCGATTCGCCGACCAGGCCCAGGGTCTCGCCCTTGCGGATGCGCAGCGAGACGTTGTTCACCGCCTTGATCTCGCCCGGCGCGCGGAACAGGCCGCGCTTGAGTTTGTAGACGCGGTTCAGCGCGCAGAGTTCGAGGGCGATATCGTCGCCCGGCAAGGCGCCGTTGGGTGTGACGATGGTGTTCATTGGGTAACCTTCGCTCTTCTCTTTTCGCACTGCGGTGCAAGCTTGCTTGGAGCGGTCCGGCGCGACGCTCATGCCGCCTCCGCCATTTCGGCCGGCGCGGCCACGCAGCGCACGGCATGCCGGTCGTTCAGCGCCACATAGGGCGGGGTTTGCGCGCAGGCCGGCTGCACCTGGGCGCAGCGGTTGGCGAAGGCACAACCCTGCACCGTGCCGACGAGGCTAGGCACCACGCCGGGAATCGCCTGCAGGTGGCTGCCGGGCAGGGTCTTGCCGCGCACCGGAATGCAGTTGAGCAGGCCACGCGTATAGGGGTGGGTGGGCCGGGCGAACAGCTCGCCGACGGGCGCGGTCTCGATCACCTCGCCGGCATACATCACGGCCACGCGGTCGGCGATGCGGGCCACCACGCCGAGGTCGTGGGTGATGAAGACCACGGCGGTGCCGAATTCCTTTTGCAGTTCACGGATCAGCCGCAGGATCTGCGCCTGGATGGTCACGTCGAGCGCAGTGGTGGGCTCGTCGGCAATGATCAGGTCGGGGCCACACATCAGTGCCATGGCGATCATCACGCGCTGGCGCAACCCGCCCGAGAGCTGGTGCGGGTACTGGCGCATGCGTTCCGCGGCCTGCGGCACGCCGGCGCGTTCCAGCAGGTGCACGGCGCGGTCGCGGGCTTCGGCGGCGCTGACTTTGCGGTGCGCGCGCAACGCCTCGCAGAGCTGGTCGCCCAGCGTGTACGAGGGGTTGAGCGAAGTCATCGGCTCCTGGAAGATCATGGCCATGCGCGCGCCGCGCAGCGCGGTCATGTCGCGTTCGGGCAGGGTCTGCAGATCAACGCCGTCGAAGCGGATGTGGTCGGCCGTGCGCACCGCCTTGCGCGGCAGCAGGCCCATCAGCGCCAGCGAGGTCATCGACTTGCCGCAGCCCGATTCGCCCACCAGGCACAACATCTCGCCGCGGTTCACATGGAAGTCGATGCCGCGCACGGCATGCAGCATGCCGCGTTCGGTGGGCAGGTCGACGCGCAGGTTCTTCACGTCCAGCAAAGGGGTTGTCATCATCAAGTCCTTCAGTTATTCACGGCCTTGCTCGCCGCCGGCAGCCATGCACCGGCCAAGACACCGGCGGCCGCGGAGCAGGCCATGCGGGAACATCCGCGGAACCGGCTCTGCCGGGCCGCTGGATGTGCCCCCTGCAAGGGAGTTGGCGCAGCGACATGCGTTCTCGGCTCTTCGAGCCGATCCCGGGGCAGTGCGCGAAGACTGGGGGTGTTCATCAATTCCTGCCGTCGGGCGCAGTGAGGTCGCGGATGCCGTCGCCGACCAGGTTGATGGCCAGCACCAGCAGCGCCAGCACCACGCCCGGCACCAGGATCACCCAGGGCTGAAAGAACATGTAGGCCTTGCCTTCGGCCACCATCAGCCCCCACGAAGGCGTGGGCGGCTGCACGCCCAGGCCCAGGAAGGACAGCGTGGATTCGAGCAGGATGGCGTGGGCCATCTCCAGCGTGGCCACCACGGTGAGCGCACTCATCAGGTTGGGCAGCAACTCGCGCAGCAGGATGTAGGGCGTGGACGCGCCCAGCGCCTTGGCGGCGGCGATGAATTCGGCGTCGCGCAGCTGCTGCGTGGCCGAACGCGTGACGATGGCGAAGCGGTCCCACAGCAGCAGGCCGAGCAGGATGATCACCACCTTCAGCGAGCCGCCCACCAGGGAGCTCATGGCCAGCGCCACCAGCACCACCGGCATGGCCAGGCGGGTGGTGATGATGTAGCTGATGACCGCGTCCACCCGGCCACCGTAGTAGCCGGCCAGCACGCCCAGCGTGGTGCCGATGGTGCCGGCGATCACCGCGGTGACCAGGCCGATGATCAGCGACACCCGCGCGCCGAACAGCAGCCGGCTCAGGTAGTCGCGGCCGAGCTTGTCGGTGCCGAGGATGTGCTCCCAGCTGCCCTTGCCGTGCCAGATCGGCGGGATCAGCCGCTGGGTCACGTCCTGCGCATACGGGTCGTGCGGCGCCAGCCAGGGTGCGAACAGCGCGGCCAGCACGATGACGGCCAGCATCACCGCGCCGATGGTGAGGCCGTGCTGGCCGAGCACACGGCGCAGCAGGCGGCGCCAGGCGGGTGTGGGCGGCAGGGCCAACATCGGGCTCGCGGCCATGGCCTGGGAAACAGGCAAAGCAGAAGTGTTCATGGCGCGTCCATTCAGCGTGTGCGCATGCGCGGGTCGAGTGCGGCATTCAAAACGTCGGCCACGAAGGTCAGGCCGATGTAGAACACGGCGATGATCAGCACCACGGCCTGCACCACCGGATAGTCGTTGCGCGAGATCGAGTCCCAGGCCAGCTGGCCCAGGCCCTGCATCGAATACACCGATTCGATGACCACCGAGCCGCCGAGCATGAAGCCGAGTTCCACCGCGGCCAGCGCCACCACCGGGATGATGGCGTTGCGCAGCGCATGTTTGAAGACCACGCGCGCCGGGCTCAGGCCCTTGGCGCGGGCGGTGCGGATGTAGTCGGAGCCGAGCACGTCGAGCATGCCGGCGCGGGTCAGCCGCATCATTGCCGGCATGGCGTAGTAGCCCAGCGCCACCGCTGGCAGCACGAAGTGTTGCCAGGTGGTGTTGCCCGCCACCGGCAGCCATTTGAGGCCGACCGAGAACACGATGATCAGCGTCAGCGCGAACCAGAAGGTCGGCATGGCCTGACCCACCACCGCAACCATCAGCGACAGCCGGTCGATCCAGGTGTCGCGGTAGATGGCGGCCAGCACGCCCAGCGGGATCGCCACCAGCACCGCCAGCAGCAACGCCACGCCGCCGAGCTTCAGGGTGATCGGCAGGCGTTCGCCGATGAGTTCGACCACCGTGTTCTGGAAGTAGAACGAACGCCCGAAGTCGAGCCGCGCGGCCGCACCGAGCCAGTCGAAGAACTGCGCGGTGATCGGCCGGTCGAGCCCATATAACACGCGGATCTTCTCCACGTCGGCGGCACTCGACTCCGGCCCGGCAATGGCCGTGGCCAGGTCGCCCGACAGGTGCAGCAGCATGAAGCTGATGACGGCCACGGTCAGCATGACCGAGAGAGCCACCAGCAGCCGGCGGAAGATGTAGATCAACATGGTGATGCCCCTCGCTCGACGTCCGGCTTGCTCTTACTTCCAGCTGGCCGCGAAGAAACGCGGCAGCTCATCCGGCTGCGCCTCGAACTTCAGGTCGGCCGTGTAGGCGTAGTTGGTCGAATACGAGAACAGCGGCGCCCACATGGCCTGCTCGGAGATCCGCTGCAGCGCCTGCGCGTACTTGGCCTTGCGCTCGGTCTTGTCGACGGTGGCGTCGGCGGTCTGCAGCAGGGCGATGGTCTGCGGGTCCTTGGCGGTATCGTCCGGGCCACCCTTGAAGAAATTGCCGGCAAAGGCCGAGGCGTCGTTCACGGAGAACGAGCCCCAGGCCTGGAACGACAACGGTGCGCGGCCGGAGCGGATCTCGTTGCGCAGCGCCGGGTATTGCACGAAATGCAGGCGCGCACGGATGCCGATCTTGCGCAGGTCGCCGATCATGGCTTCGGCGTATTCGCGCTCGCGGTAGGCCCAGAGGTCGGTGTCGAAGCCGTTCGGGAAACCGGCCTCGGCCAGCAGGGCCTTGGCCTTGGCCGGGTTGTATTCGTACTTCACCACCTTGGCGGTTTCACAGCCGAACTGCGTGCGGAAGCACGGTGCGTACACCGGCTGGCTACCGCCGCGCACCAGACTGTCGGCCAGGCCCTTGCGGTTGATCGCGTAGTTCAAGGCCTGGCGCACACGCGGATCCTTGAACGGCGCGGACTCGGGCGTGTTGCCGTTGTTGTTGATCGACATGAAGCCGACACGCATGGTCTCGCCGCTGAGCACGGCCAGATTGGGCGCGGCCTTGAGCGATTCGGCCTGGTCGGCGGGCACGCGCCAGATCCAGTCCACCGCACCGGTCATCAACTGGGCCACGCGGGCCTCGGGGTCGCGGACGACGACGAACTTCACGTTGCCGATCTTCGGCTGGCCGACCGGGCTGTCCTTGAAGTAGGCGGGGTTCTTCACCATGGTCACGCCCTGGCCGGGAATGACAGCGGTGATCTTGTAGGGGCCGGTGCCGACCGGCGCCTTGCTGTAGCCTTCGAGCCCGACCTTCTTGAAATAGGCCGCAGGGTAGATCGGCGTGGGGCCGGCCAGGTATTCGAGCGTGGCGGGGAACGGCGTCTTCAGGTTGATGCGCACCTGGTAGTCGCCGAGTTTTTCGACGTTCTTGATCCAGTCGGTGTTCTGCCGCGTGGCGATCTTGGCATCGGGCCCGGTGACCTCGTTGAAGGTGTAGACCACGTCGTCGGCGGTGAACTTGTCGCCGTTGTGGAACAGCACGCCCTGGCGCAAGGTGACGTTCAAGGCGGTAGGCGATTCCCACTTCCAGGCGGTGGCGAGCTGCGGCTTGAATTCACCGGTCTTGGTGTCGCGAAAGACCAGCGTGTCCCAGGCCATGGCCGCCAGGATCACGCCTTCGCGCATGTTGTTGTGGTAGGGGCTCACGTTTTCGACCTCGCTGTCGGACGCGTAGGTGAGTGTGTCGTTGGCCTTGCCGGCATGCGCGGTCGCGGCGGCCGCGGCCAAGGACAGCGCCAAAATGCTGCGCTGCACCAGAGTGGTGGATAGATGCCCCATTACAAGCTCCTCGGTCAGTATTGGTCGGGTTGAAACACGTGAACGCGTTATCAAATGCAAGAATGAGGCCTCGGCAGCGTTTCCGCCATTACAGAATTTCGACCTCTGCGATGCCAAAAAGGCAAGGCTTGCGCCGCAAGCCTGGTTACCATGCGGCGTCGCGCCACCGCAAGAAGCCCCCCATGCCCACCTCGCACCACATCGCCCGCCAGCTGCAGGACACCGCCTTGCGCTACTTCCTGGAGGTGGTGCGCTGCGGCTCGATCAGCGAGGCCTCGACCCGGCTCAACGTGGCCAGCTCGGCCATCAGCCGGCACATTGCCCACCTGGAAGAGTTGCTCGGTGCGAGCCTGTTCGACCGGCATGCGCGCGGCATGGTGCCGAGCACCGCGGGTGAGCTGCTGGCCGTGCACGCCACCAAGTCGGCGCACGACGCCGAGCGGGTGGTGCACGACGTGCTGGCCCTGCAGGGCATGGAACGCGGCCGGGTGCGCATCGCCGCCACCGAAGGTTTCTCGATGGAGTTTTTGCCGCGTGTCATCAGCGACTTCACCCAGCAGCACCCCG
>Ga0307514_10002454_pt1 | contig 19269 bp, 13 predicted proteins | sample 16_EM_MG_FD_203088 | JGI IMG/M metagenome (GOLD analysis project Ga0307514, IMG submission 203088) | Populus trichocarpa ectomycorrhiza microbial communities from riparian zone in the Pacific Northwest, United States - 16_EM | ecosystem: Host-associated > Plants > Roots > Unclassified | place... | reverse complement strand
TTTCCAAGATAACCTTACAGTTATTTGCTTAGACCTTTCTTTTAATGCGATTTTCATACAAATCTATACGATTGTGTTTTTATTGCTGCAAGTGGTGCTTTAATGGTTTCAGGTTTTTTTTTTTTTTTTAATTTAAAACTGGGAATAACCTTAAACTAGGGATGGCTTCTGCAATTTTGGCATTTTGAATGGTGTGCAAATGTTTTTGAAAAATCAATGGGGGGTTTCGTAGTAATAATGCATTTTCCCCTAAAAAGCCTTCTAGAACTGAAACTATGTTCCAAAAGCCACATTGGCCTGGTAGTAATCTTGTTAGTGATTTCATCATGACTGACTGTTTCTCATGGTAGGTTGAAATTGCCAAAGCTTACGAGAAAGGAGGAGCCGCGTGTCTTAGTGTTTTGACAGATGAAAAATATTTTAAGGTATGATTTTCTTCCTGGACATCCTTACCAAGCACATTCATTGTATTTTTCATTCCCTTTTTTATTAGTAGGATGTGTGGGTATTGTAGCAAAATCATTTTATATGTTCTTTTAATTCGATTTTGCTTTGATAAACGAAGGGGAGCTTTGAAAACCTGGAGGCAATAAGAAATGCTGGAGTAAAGGTATGCTTTTGTGTTCTGCTATTGCTCAACATGTAATGTATTGTACATGCTTGCCTACTTCATCGAGAGCATAAAACATGATTCTAATGCTAGCAAATTGTGCAGTGCCCCCTGCTTTGCAAAGAGTTTGTTGTGGACGCATGGCAGATCTTCTATGCACGGATTAAAGGTGCAGATGCGATTCTTTTAATTGCTGCTGTTCTTCCTGATCTTGACATCAAATACATGACTAAGATATGCAAGATGCTTGGTTTGACTGCACTTGTGGAGGTCTGAATGGTGCTCCTTTTGGAATTGTTACACTTCTATGTTACTTTTGTCTATACAGGCATCCAATGCAACATTTTCTTTTATTACATGCTTTGGACAAAATTTGCAGTTCTTTATACAGACTTTTGTTCATTGTATTTCTTATTTTGACCAATTATTAATCTGATGGAACATAGACAAGTTTCTAACCAATCCTTCAATTTTTTTTTCTTATCATGCTTTGTTTTTTGTAACATTCAAGTATAACAGCACCATTGACATAAGAAAATTTGTTAGGTTGGTGATCTGAAGTGTTGTTGCTCATGCTGTTTATCCATAGGTCCATGATGAGAGAGAAATGGATCGCGTACTTGCAATAGAAGGGGTCGAACTTATTGGCATCAACAATCGTAACCTTGGTATACCTTTCAACATCTAAAAACTTGCTTTTTCATGGACCTCATCTATGAAGCTTTCACTTTCAAGCATTTTCAATTTTTGTAATTATGCATGTCATGTACTTTGCCAAATTGTTCTACCACCTACATAAACGACTGACAATATTTCACTTATGTGTGCGCTCTCAGAAACATTTGAGGTTGATATCAGTAACACAAAGAAGCTTCTTGAAGGAGAGCGCGGTCAACTTATCTGTCAAAAAGACATAATTGTAAGTGCCTCTTGTCTTGATGAGTGGTGGCAGCTTATCTGATTGTGACCCCCTGATTAGTTGGACTAGCATCCATCATGTAAATGTGTTGTTTCTGACTGTGTGGTGTTCTTGTAAACTGTTGTTTTGATGGGTTCTTTGTTGGACTGTTCAGGTTGTTGGGGAATCTGGGCTATTTACTCCTGATGATATTGCTTATGTGCAAGAAGCTGGTGTCAAAGCAGTAAGTCTACAAATTGAAAATTCCATGCTAGATGTAAAGTTATGCAAATGTTTGAAACCACAGTATATTGTCTTGCCCAGTCATGCAGTCCTTGATGGCCTATAGTTAGAAACAACAATTATGTTGTGACTCGGACTTGTTATGGATTTTCATCCCAGTAACTTGATTTGTATTGCCCACGCATGTGAATAACAAATCCACAGTTTGTTATGTGAATCCATAATGCCGCATTTGCAATGGATAATTATCTAGTGTATATTAGATGTTGAATTTGTAATGCTGTCCTGCAGGTTTTGGTTGGGGAGTCAATTGTGAAACAGAGTGATCCTGGGAAGGGAATATCAGGACTTTTTGGTAAAGATATCTCCTTGTAAGCTCAAAGTAGGAACATCAACCTTGTTGTAGCTGGCATAGAGTGAAGTTAAACTGAGGCACTTGTTACTTACATATACGTGTTCCTGCATCCTTATTTCTCGCCATGCTTTCCCATGATGTCTTGAACTGTAGTGGGAATCATTTTGGGGTTGGTCCAAAAGTTGTATTTGAAACATGTACGCAGTGTTCATTACAATGGAAGAATTGTAAAATTAATGATGGATTTCTTATGAAGTAGTGCATCTGGTTTTTTTCTATTTGATTTGACCGTAAGGAGTGTTCTTGGTCCAAGCTTGCATGGGAGGAATAATATGGAGTGAAAAAGCTTTACGAGACTGGTTGTTAAAGTTGTTGTTTTTGCTTATGGTTTATGTATTTATTTTGGAAGGGTCAATACAACCAAAGTCATAGCAATGTGCACGGGATAATGGCGGGGGAATTTCCTGCTGCGCGCATGGAAACATCGATTCCATTTCTTACCTTCATAGACCTGCTCGGATTTGAATGTGGTGTTTCAAGTCGAACCATATTTAAGTACTAGAGATTTAGACGCTCAAAGGGCTGGCTGGATTTGTTGTCTGCCTTGGAAGAAATGGAACCAGTCAAGAATTTCTATGGCCTTCTGCTACAAGGCAGGTATGCTAACTTCCAACCTGGATAAGTGCTCCATTTCTTGTGGGAAAGCATGTGAGATTATCCATTCTCCGAAAGAGTAGAAGAAATTGGTGTCTAATATTTTGATTAAAGTCTGTTCTAATGATAAAAAGAGGAGTCAAATAATCCGTCCCATGGAGGCATGAAGAGTACTTGATTGTCTCTGTAATCATATGCTATATTCATGAAGACTACTTGAATTTTCACAAATTCTACCGTTGATTAAAGTTAATGGAATAGCCATCCTTTAATTAATTATATCATTACTAATAATTAATCTAATTTGAACAAATCAAGTGCCACATTCTAGGAAATACTGTTAAAAAAACATTTTTTTTCCAGCATGGCAGTCACCAGTCAGGACACCCTTTTTTCCCTGATGTCAAAACCAAGACCTTAAAAAACCGCAATGTCGACGGCGAATCCTAATACACGGCCATGCCCCTCCATTGAGCTTCGGAACTTGACCGACGGGGCTTGGTACATCGTCTTCATGGTCCTCAAAGGTGAGGAGCTCACCGTGAAGTATCAAAGCTTCGGCGATAAAAAGGACTCCTTTTTTTAGGCTAGAAATGTTAAGCTCGGCTTAACAAGATTGAGAAAGAATAGAAAGAAGATAGAACAAAAATTGAGAAAGAACAAAAAGAAAAGAGAGCAGAGGAGAAAGAGCAGAGGAGTGAGATTAATCTTCTGTATTTTCATGTTCTTCAACACGTTTCCATACACCAGTTTATATACAATGATTTTCCCTCCGATTACAATTGATTTTACCCCTTTATTCAACTACCAACTACTAACTAACTCAACAGCTAACTACCTCATAACTAAAAGCCATGGTCTTCACGTTTTCCACATTCAGCACATGCTGCAATTCTTTGCTTGAAGGCTAGCAATTCTGTTCTGTACTGGAAGCAATACTGGAGACTTGCACTCTTTATTTGCAAGCTAATAACCTTAATTCCATGGTAACTTGAATCATAACAATACCCTCCTCTTGAAAAGATTCTTGACCTCAAGAATCCATAGCAAAATCTGGAAACTGTATGCTCAATTCCTCTAGGTCCTCCCATGTTATCTCTTCATGAACACGTGATACCATTTAACCAATCTCATATCAACAACCCTGTATTCTTTCTTCTGTTTCTAAGAATTTCTCCTTTTCATCCTGCCTTCCCTGAATCAAATGAATCCCTTTAACACTACATTTATGTCCAGGTACAAATTTATCACCACATTTAAGGCATAATCCAAGTTTTCTTCTCTGTTCATAAAGAGTGTCTTTATGTTGTTTTGGACTATATTGCTCATCAACTCTATGCTGGTTGAAAGGTTTATAGGGTGTAAAAGCTGTTGGTCTTCATTGTTAAATGAAGAACTAATTCTGGAAAAGGTAGCAGGCTTGACAAATGTTGGATTGTTTTTAATGCTTGACATTCAGTTATCACATTTGAATGCATCAAATTTGCAATTTGATTCATTTGGGATGGATTGAATAGGATATAAAGTGTTCAAGTAATCATAACTTAATGTGAATATTCATAAGGTTTTTTGTGAGGAAGATATTGCAGTGATTGGTGTAATGACCTGAACATCTGTTGTCATTCTATGTCAATTTGCTTTCATTTCATTTGCAATTCTTCTGGCATTTAGCTATCTGTGGTTACTAAGAGGTCATAACTGCGCTTCTTCTCTGGACATGCTGTGGGAAACAGAGTCTCTAGCTTTATCTTCTTCGAGGATTTGGGGCAATCTATCGGTCAGAGAGGAGGGATTAGCCTCTAGTTTGAAAGAGAGAGGGCAAACCTCTATAGGTTGTAGAAATTCACCATTGAATCTCTTCATCCATGTCCGTTCATGGAATCTGTCCAAATGATATCTTTGCTTAGGAAACTTGGCGTTCTCCATTCAAAGTTTGTGAAGAAACTAGATGGGAAATTTAATTGAGGAATTTTTGAATACTTTAGGGATCCGATTGAGACAAAAAAATCTCTGGGATTTCAATAAAGGCAAGTAAGGTCCAACAATGGAGGTCAAGGTAAATTGCCTTGATATTTTATTTCTTCTCTATCTTGAGTCTCCACCATTACTAACATTTTCTCATCAACTATGATAAAATAGGGACACGGAACCCTATCAACAACACACAGCCTCCGAACCCTTGGGTTCATTATGGCACCAAAACGTTGCAGTGATTTCTCTGGTATTTCATCCTTCTTAAGGTATAATAAGAACACAAATACACACAAGAAAAGCATATCACTCGAAACAAAACATAGAATGTCACAACAGTGTTGCCTAATGGGACATATTGAATGGAGCAGACAAGCATAAACCTCAATAATCACCCATCGGTATTCATAAACACAAAATAAAAGTGTTCTTTCATCACATACTTCCCCAAGCCCTCATCATTACCAAAGCTCAAGCCACAACAAATAGATTTCTGCAGGACCCATCATAGCTTCTGAAAACAGCTCCACTCTGCTGGATTGTATGCTGGGGCTAGGAGTAGATAAATAATATCTTGCCATCAGTGCTCTTACAATGCAAGAGCCACTTCATTATTCTGCATGAGTAGCTTGTATGCAGCAAAACCATTTTTTCTGCAAACCAATAATAAATTTTAAAGTATCAAACATGATGCAAACCTAGAATTTGTTCAATTTAGCAACTGTTAATAAAACAAAGCATTTTATTGTTGCTCATTGATGTGGTTTTTGTCCAGGGGTTTAGTCCCAGCAATTAAGAGTGTTATTGAAAAATTCATAACAACCAAGTACAATTATTTATTATCTAAGAAACTACTTCAAAAAAAATGGTCCCAAATTCATCCAAATGAAAGCTACTGAAGAAGAGTGAAAATACTTGTGAGCAATGATTTACTTTCCTTTTAGTTTTCTACCTCTCTGATATGTAACAGCAATAAATGAAAAAATCCTAATTCCGAAATAACATAGCATGCACATTTTAGTAAGATGCACATGCTTAAGATTTAATGAGAGGTAAAACTTCAGACAGAAGCAAAAAATTCAAGAGGCAAGATTTAAGTGCAAAAAATAAAATGAAGTAGCATGTGCCAGGAAGTTGGGATCTCCGTTAATTATTTTGAATTGCTGAAGCAATTCCCACAGTAGCACTAGCACAAGAAAAATCCTCATGATTAGAACAACGTAAAATTCAAGAGGCAATCAGTAAACAGTATTGAGAATTATTTAAAAAGATTACTTTCATTAATGTTAAGTGAATGAAAAATACATCCAAGTTCAAGATTAAGGCATGGGACTGGTAGCGTGTTGTGTGAGATGAAAATGCTTCCAGCTGATAATGGCAGAGTATTTAACCAAACCCAAAAGCCAGCGAAATAAAATAAGAAAGGTTGTTGCTTACAGTCTGAGGCTTTCCAAGAGTAGTAGTAGCACCAGGCTTGTATGTGGAACTATCCTTTGCTGGTGAGTCAGGCTTGCCACCTGTCTTTTTTTCATTCCTAGCCTTGTTGAAGATTACTGTGAATCCCTCAGCTGATGCTGGGTCGTTGACATCCCATTCCCCGAACTTTGGCAATGGTTGGTCCTTTTCCTGAAGAGGTTCAAAATTCACACGAAAAGTCAGTCATCTCAGGACAAGACAGCAAAAGGGATAACTGGAAGGCATAATGATATCTACATTATTTCCCATCACTTTTTTCCCTTCGACTGGCAAACAAAAAAAGGATCTTGCTGATCTTGTAAAATAAGGAATAGCAAAGTATAAAAAAATAAAAAGAGAGAGGGAACAGCAAAATTATATATTAAATGCAAGATTGAAACAGATACATCGGAACTTGAAGCAGATACATCGAACCTTGCATGCACTGAAACACATGCCATTCAAGCAAATGGTAATATTCTAATTTATGACCTGGGAGACATTCGATGTTTCTGCATGCTATGTATAGAAACATAAACATACCCACATGCTCACAAAGACACAAACAAATATAATAGCATGCATTCCCAATCAATTAAAATAAAATAAATCCATAACAAAACAAGAAAAGAAGGCCGGTATATTAGGTTCATCAACACAAAAAAAGGTGGCATCTTGAAAAATAATTGACCAAGCCCAAAATAACCACAAGCGAGCAGATGGCCTCGTAGGCAAGATTAGGTAATTTCAAGGTACAATCCACAACCACATAAATGGCGCTACTCAGTAGATATAACACATGGAAATGTGGTAACCTCCATGATTCTTAAGGAATGAAGCTACATTCATTACTTTATCACAAGGCTCATTCTGGAAAACAACTTGATTTAGAAAAAAACAGCAAGGCCACATAGAAAAGCAAACATACATGCTCTCTATAGTGTTGGTTACAGAAATTTTTATCATCTATTTATATCCTTGTCCACATACAACCACTACTGCTTTGACTATAAAAATCCTCTTCAACTTTCTATAATTACCCTCTTGGAGTCTCTCACAAAGGGTTCTAGTTCAACAATGTTTACTGTGACTGAAATATTTTGTTTTTGGTTTTTCCATAACCAACATCAAAATCTAACATAAACATACAATCCCAAGCGTGCCACATCAGGTCATCTGGGCCAAGTTTAAGGTTGGTATAAACCCTGTTTGGAAGTGTTTATCTTTCTCAGCGGAGAAAAAGAATGGACTGGGATTTCATATAAAAACACAAGATACTAAATCAAAACTCAACTCCCATTGAGGAATATGATCAGGGTAGGGTGTGCTCATTCAATTTGTAGTATCAGCAACACTTTATACGCCTTTAACAAACTCATTTTTCACCTAAAATAAAGCCCTCGCTCTCAAGCTTCCCATAACATCCATGTACACCTAAGAGGTAAGCCCTGTTAACATGATGTTGTATTCATTTATAAGGCAATGACCACCACTAAATAACTCTTTAAAAATCCATGCTGGAAGACAATCTCTACAAATGAATAGAGCTGCATAGATAAATTTGCATTCGGTTACAATTTGCCCTTCGCAATTGTCAGAAAAAGGAACCAACATTCCCCATTCCTAGGTTCATATAGCAGGATTGATTTCTATATCTGCATGTTAAATAGAGGGGGGAAAAAAACAGGATGTCAACAAATCGAACAACCCAGTTTAGCTTGGATCGGTTAGACTTGCATACATTATTGTAGCGAACAAACACGTATTCAAAAACAATTAGCCATCGAGGCATAACCGCCTATCATTTCATTAGCTAAAATACATGGAGGCCGTGATCGCGCTTGATTTTGACAAGGCGCAAACAAAAACTCATTTTCTTAGGAAGACACAGCACGACCCAACCTAGTAAATCATCACTTGCGGCAATCTTCTAACATTTCATTTCATTTTCAGACAACATAAATAAGCATCATTTATGCAGGAACTTTGCGCAATCAGCCCAAATTATAATAATTATATATAAAGAATATATCATCAGAGCTAGCTGCAATATTTATGAATTACGGTAGAAATTAACATAAGAAATTAAAAAAAAAGAAGAAGAAGAAGAAGAAGATGAGAAATGTTAAAGAAAAGGAATAATAAAATAAACGCCGCATAAAATACAAAGAAGAAAAAAAAAAAAAAGGTTAATTATCATATGAAATGAAGAAGAGATTTTTCGGGTTGAGACAGTACCGCCATTATTTAGAAAGAGAGAGGAAGGGAGGCGCTGCTTGAGTCTCCTCCTCCTTCCTGTTAGCTGTTTCTGTGATGATGATGATGATGACGATGATGAGGGAGTTTGCGAGGGTGAGTGGGCCAAGTTGGGCCGAAAGAAATGGAATCGATGGTAGTTATAGTATGTGGGTCGGTGGGGGCCCACAAGGAACGAATAATAAATAAATAATAAGGAAAGGCATAGCGTAAACTTGTTTGGGTTAGGGTCTAGAACTTCCATTGTAGTGTTAATTAATATCCAGCTTGGCATTGCCAAATTGAAAAGCAAATTATCATAATTTTATTGATTATATTTCCAAGTTGAGCAATAATATGGTAGGTACCTCCTCTCCTCTTCTCTACACCATTTTTTATTCATATTAATTATCCATCCAAATTCAAATGATCATACTCTACAATTTATTAATTATATATGATTTGATTTTCCATTAACCCATCTTTACTACAATTACAAAAAAAAAAAAACTAATAGTCCACGGTCAATTACCATAGCTACAAGGTGTAAACATTGTGAACTGGAGTAGTATTAGAAATTACCCTTTATAAAATTTTATTTTTTTATTTTATTTTTTTTAAAATAGTACAAAATATAATATCTTTAAATAAATTTATTAAACCAGATCAACTAGAAACCAATATTTATCTCAAAATAAATCCATTCTCTTCACTATTTTAAGGGAAATAATTTTTTTTTTCTCTTACATAAACATACAGGGAAAATGAAGAACAATTATCTCTTATTTCTAATATTGTAGGGTGTAGCTTAACTAGTTAATCCCTGAATTTATTTTCTAGAGGTTACAAATTTGAATCTCACAAACCTCAGGGCTACTAGAGGTTTATATGCAGGAGAGAAATTAGGAGGAGGCAAGTAATGGCCCGGGTCATTGCAAAATATTTTATATTTTTTTATTATTTAGTGTTTAAATATAGGATAGTATAATATTTTTTTATTTTAAATAAATGAATTTTTTAATAATAAATTATATCTTAAGTTTTGCTTCTCTATCAAATAATTCAAGCTTTGAGGTTATTAATTTAGAACTTGAAAAATTAACCGGCTAGACGTCCATAATAATTAAAAAAAATTATCTCTTATTTATTGCCACGATGCCTTGTTTTTTTCCGGACTTCGCATCTGCTTTTGTTTTCAAACCCAACAGTCCAGATGGTCCCAGACATTGTCCCATGCCCAAAACAAAAGGAATTCTATACTCCAACCCAGATTTATTTTTATTTTTTCCGGAAGAAATAGATTAATTACACCTCACAGATTACTATGCGCTGTCACATGATCTGGCCTCCTTTACATATTTTTATTTTATTATTATTTATTTATTTTGCTTTCTCTGGCTACAGCTCCTACACCCTCTTAAAATAATAATATAATAATATGGGTCCACACCCAGGACAAAATCCACAATCTTTCCCTTCGTTAATCACGATGGTAGGTGTAGAAATGTAGTTGTGATTATTTTTATTTTTTATTTAAAAAGATATTAAAATAAATTTTTTTTATTTTTAAAAAATTATTTTTAACATTAACAATTAAAATAATCTAAAAATATTAAAAAATATTAATTTGAAATAAAAAATTTAAAAAAATTTTCAAATTTTTTTAAAAATATTTTTAAAATATAAAAACAAATAAGATCTAGAGCATGTTTAGAAATGTGATTAGGATTATTTTTTAAAATATATTTTACTTAGAAACATATCAAAATAATATTTTTTATTTTTTAAAAATTATTTTTAATATCATCACATCAAAATAATATAAGAAAATAAAAAAAAATTAATTTGAAAAAAAAAATAAAAAAATTAAATTTTTTTAAAAACATTTTTAAAATATAACAACCAAGACCTTAGTGAATACAGCATCTACATAAAGTCTTGTGACCAAAATGAGAAAGATATAAATTACAATAAAAAAATAATTTGAATTTAAAATAAATAAAATCAATTTATTTTATTTTTTATATTATTCTCTTTATAATTATAGTGCTACCATGTAATAATTCTACATACTATTATTACAACCTCTCAACTGGTTACAAACGTGTTGTAATTTTATTGGAGAAAAAAAATATCAAAACGAGGAGAGAAATTGATAGCATCTGTTCTTCTGAAAGTTAAATACAACAACTAGTCTAGGTTATTAGAGAAGAAATTGAAATGAGAGACGGATGAAATTGAACGTTGACTTTGATGTCGACGGAGCAGAGACTTATCTCACTTGATCGAGTCCCCATCCTTGTCTACAGCCTGAAAGAGACAGTTGCGTTATCGGACTAGAAATCTTGATTTTTCACCCACCACCATTATCAAGTGAGGGTTGAAGAATCGCATCAAGCCATCATCTATGCTAGGTATTTGCATGAGATTTTGTACTCACCAGATATTGCAAGTCTACAGAAGCTCTACAACTACCGCGGAGGCACCGCCGCCTCCATTGCAAACACCACCAACACCATATTTACCATGTTTCTGCTTCAATACCTACAGTACCATGACAACTGTACTAAGAGTCCATGCACTCACATGAATACGGGAGGGAGAAGGGGCGGGGGTAGCAAGATGGTATTAACAGCTCAGTAGCAATTCAGTAGGGGTTGAAGAAAGCATACCCCTAAAAGTGTGACCAAGATACGAGCTCCGCTACAGCCTAGTGGATGCCCCAAGGATACAGCTCCACCATGTACATTGACCTTTTCCTGTAAGCAGGATAAAAGGGGTGCTTCGTCAACAAGAATGAAATGCACAAATTTCAATGTCAACAAACATGATAGAGCTAAATGAGATGATATTGCAGTCATTCCTGAACATTATTAATCCATGTATCTTGAATATTAAAATCTTTACAGGTGCTGAGTAACACTGTATGCACACAAGCATTGGCAGAGGTCAAAAGCACTCACTGGATTAAGTCCAAGCAATTTCTGATTCGCAAGAGCCACCACCTGCATATCATAAATGGTGATTTTTATCATCAAAGATAGATGACCAAAACAAGCAGAAGATAAAGAATGGAAGCTCACAGCAAAGGCTTCGTTTATTTCATAGTAATCAACTTGGGAAGCATCCAAGCCAGCATTTGAGATAGCTTTAGGTATGGCGAGGGCTGGAGATGTTGTAAAAAGCTCTGGCGCCTGCACAGGGAATTGCACATGATTAAGCAGTGCGTGGCACTAAAAACTCAAAAGACAAAGTAATTTAAATTACACAGTATCAAGGAAATAGTAATTTCCCACCCAATTTAATGAATTACCTGAGCAGCATCAGCATATCCTGTAACCTTTGCAAGCACCTTCAGTCCAAGCTGAAGTGCCTTCTCTCCACTCACTAGAACTAAAGCAGCAGCACCATCACTGTTAATGAGAAAATTACACTTTTAGTAAAACACTTGGGCACTTATTACCACGATTTTAACATGCTAGAGGTTAAATAAAAGCTGAAAGAGATATAATAAGGAGAAACAATGTTTATAGATCTTCAGGAAAAATATCCGTTGGGTATAGTGTTTGGAGATGCTCATAATGATGGAAAGGGAAGTAAGGTGCTGGCATCAAATGACTACACTGTGCAAGAGATAGACCTCTAGTAGAGTCAAACATATAGCTACTTCTCATATTCTGACCTAACTGAATAATTAAAAGAAGATGGATAAGTAAATTGAAGGTGAGAGAAATATTAAACCTTATGCTAGAGGCATTGCCAGCAGTAACTGAGCCTCCAGATTCTTTGAAACTTGGTCGGAGCTTCCTCAATTTTGCAGGATCAAACTGGCATAGCAAAAAAGCAACATAGAAAATTTAAGAGCAGAGCAAGTTGGATACTTATAACTAATTCCCAACATCAGAAGCAAGGACAAAGGACTGGTTTGGAATCATACCTTTCCTAAACCTTCATCCTTATCAATAATTGTTGAAGGTCTTCCTCTTCCTCCAGGGACTTCAACCTGTGCAGTAACAGTTTAGATACACAATATTGACAAAAGCAAGCAAAGGAAATATCTTCAACATAAAAATAGATTTCTAACCGGAACAATTTCCCATGCAAAGGCACCACTATCTTGTGCAGCAATACCACGCTCAAAGCTCTGAATAGCGTAGTTATCCTGCATAAATCACCAAGATCCTAGTAAGAAACTGATTTGAAATTGAAAAAAAAAGGTCGTAGGTTTGAGGCTCTATGTGGTTGTGAGGACAGCAGAGATTCAGAGACTTGTGTCCATTAATCTAGCGTCTCCAGCTTTTACCATCATGCCCTCACTGGTAAAGCTGCCCCTGATACAATGATACCAGAGGACTGAAGGCTTATGGTAACCATGGGTGTAGACAGGCAGGCTACTAGAGGGAAAAGAAAAGGCAATGGGAAAATGTGTGTTCCAGAAACTGAACTGAAAAGAGGTAGAAAACAAGCCAGCAAACTGGCTGCGTAACAATTTACCAATCAATATTGGGATTTGTGGCTAAAACAAGGCTAGGTTTGATTAAAAAAACATCAAACTGTCTATAAGAAAATTCACTGACCACAAGAGCATAATGTAGATTTGACACCGTATTATGAAGAAAATACGTATATCAAAAGCCATGTCTAACAGTGAGGTTTTGTTCACAGAACCCTATGGGATTAATACAGTACCTGGTCGTCCCTGGGTATCGAATGAGTATCAGCGCATAATTCAGCACAATTTCCCATTCCATAATCATTATAAACATCCCACAAACCGTCTTTGAGCATTCCATCAACCAGTGAATCGTGTCCAAGTCGAGATCCCTTCCTGCTTGAGATAATTGAATCGTAAAATATTCAATGGAGTTTCAAAGTAATGGAACTGACTAACCGTAATGAGTGTGTCACACTAACCTTGCTTCTGCCAAGTACTTGGGGACATTTGACATGCTCTCCATGCCTCCAGCAACAACAACATCATTAATACCCAACTGGATACTCTGGGCTGCAAGCATGGTTGCTGCAACATCCCCAAAAAAAAAAAAAAAAATCTAAAATGCTTTAGTGATATTTTCTTAACATAAAATTAGGAAGAAGTAATTAAGAGATCAACATGATATCACGTGCACCTTTCATCCCTGAAGCACAAACTTTGTTAATGGTCGTGCAAACTACTGAATTAGAAATTCCTGCGCCTAATGCAGCCTGTCTAGCAGGAGCCTGTCCTAAATTCGCACAGAGAACATTGCCAAAAAACACTTCTTGCACAGTTGAAGGATCAACATTGGCCCTTTTAAGAGCAGCTACATATCAACAAACAAAGGAGAGTATTTAGCACCAAATGCCAAAAAGAATGTTTCATAAACAGAGATTAAGCCAATAAGTAAACAGCACAACAAGGCTGTATTCTGACCTTCAATAGCTATAGATCCGAGCTTGGTCGCAGGTAAAGATGACAGTGAACCCAGAAAGCCACCCATTGGTGTACGGGCAACACCAACAACACAAACATCTGCGAAAAAATTTAAATCAAGAAAATTGAACAGCACATATAGAAACTATATTTGAAAGTTTTCCACCAACTTCATAAACTGAAATGTTGATAAAATAAAATAAAAATAGAGCATCAGGACTATACAAAGTTTCAGCCATAAGGATTACATTCAATTAACATGCATGTATAGATTTATCAAAAGAAAGAGAGAAAATACGGCACCTCTCGGCTTTATCTCTGCAGAAGTCATTGAGAATATTGGAAATGAAATCTGCAAGAGATTACAAACCCAATTAGCCTTTGATTCCAATTAAAAGAAAAATAATTATGGTAAGCATAAACATAAACATAAACATAAATGAGCTGTATAAAAAAATTTTTAAAAAAAACGACACAAGCTTTAGATGATCCGCCTTTTAAACAGTTGATATTAATGAAGTAGTTAGTTAATCAGTTAAGGAAATCCGAAATCAATCGTAGAAAAAGCATGAGACATTGGATTATTATTATTATTATTATTATTATTATTATTATTATTATTATTATTATATAGTTTCCCAACGAGACGCGTATGCTTTAATTACTTGAAACACGAAAGATACTCACATCAAAGGCTGTTTGTTCACTGAGAAAATATATAGAAAAGAAAAGCTAAGAAAACAGACAGATGGATGGACGGATCATAGGATGAATAAACTGAGGTAAACGAAATGTTTTTTTTAAAAAAAAAAAATTACAGAGAGAATTTATTAGAGAGGAGAGTAATAAAAGAAAGAAGAAGGTTATACCTGCAATACGAGACGCAGAGGACTTTTCGAGAGATCCTCAAGAAATGAATGCAGAGAGATGGAGAGAGGTTTAATGGCAGGATTTGAAGTGAGACTTCTGTATATATAACACAAAAAGAGAGACTGGGAGTGTTTGGAAATAGGCAACTGCCCACCTGCAAAATAATTAATTTAATTGATTTATATAGTTTGTTTTTTAAAATATATTTTATTGAAAAATATATAAAAATAATATTTTTTAAAAAAAAAAATTACTTGGAAATAGGCAACTGCCCACCTGCAAAATAATTAATTTAATTTTTGATAGTCTATTAATTTTATTTTTTAAAAATTAAATTTTAATATTATTATATCTAAACAATTCAAAAACATAAAATAAATTAAGGGGCATTTTTTATCTTAATAACACTTTAAAAAAAAAAAAAACTTTGTTTAACACTACGAAGAACGTGGAAAAATAGAAAGAATTCCAGGGAAGAGCAGTAGGAAGATGAAAAACAATTAGTATAAAACGGTGACGTTTGCTTATATAAGGACTGACTTTTTTTTTTTTTTTTTCAATTCAATATGGGTTGGTTTGACTTGTAACATTTTGAGTTTTAAGTTTTTGACCGGCTTGGGATGTAGTACGGGTCAGTTTCAAAAACTAATTATTAATATTCTCCATCTATTTTATGTTATTTTATTATTTTGAAATATAAAAAAAAATTAATAAATAGATATTATGAAAGGTAATTTTTTTTTATTTAAATTATGAAAGGACATCAATTAAAATAAAGTTTTATTCTCCAGTGATTTTAGAAATATACTTTTCTATATTTGTCTAGTACATTCTTAAAAATAATTTCTCTTAACACGTGTAATTTTAAGATAGGTGCTGGAGATTGTGATTATGGTTGTTTTTTACTTAAGAATATATTAAAATAATATATTTTTTATTTTTTTAAAATTTATTTTTAACATCAATACATCAAAATAATCTAAAAATAATAAAAAAAATATTAATTTGAAGTAAAAAACAAAAAAAAAATTTAAAAGTTTTAAAAAAATACTTTTAAAAAGTAAAATCAAACAATTAAGAAAGATAATAAAACTTTAGTCCCTCTAGCTATTATAATTTCTATTATATTTCATTATAAAAAATTAATTATTTTAGAGCTGCTGATTTTGTTTTAAAAATGTTTTTTTAAAAAATAAATTTTTTTATTTACTTTAAAATAATTTTTTTATTTTTAAATTATTTTAATTCTAATATAAAAAATAATTTTAAAAAAATAAAAAAATATTATTTTAATATAGTTTAAAACAAAATAAAATACTTTTAAAAAATTAACCATCAGCATTAAATACCAAATTAGTTGCCTTACATCGATCGCATTAGCGGCCAAAAGCTACAACCTGGCCTAGAAAGATCAAAGATTCCCGGGCGTGTTTTAACATCTTAAAAATACCGACGCTCTTGTTTTTTTCCTCTGTTTTCTTTTTTTCTTTTACTTCTTTCCCTTTCGTCTCCCTCGCTGTTTTTCATTAATTATTATTATTATCATCTCGGTGGGTGCAGCGATTGCAAGCTATCACAGGCAACAGCGGCATGACGGCATCTCTCTCAACAGGTAACGGAAGAGAAACGGTAAAATCAATAGGTACAGAACACAGCATCTTCTTCAAAACTTGATTACATTTTGGTTTCAAGTGGATTGCAAATATCCTTTTTACCCATTTGCATTTTATTTTTTTATATATATTTTTTTTAAAAAGGTCAATGTCTTTTTGGTTTCCACCATAGCCATCATCGCAGACACGACCATAAATGTCAAGTTAGGGTTTTTCTGGGTCCAGTTCTGCACAAGCATTCACTGTGATAAGGTGAGGAAAAAACAAAGTTAGGCTTCCTATGCAATACACTAAATACTGTTAATGAGGTGATTAGGAGTTGATTGTGCTTTTTTATTTATTTATTATTATTAATGATTTCGGCTAATAAAAATACAGCAATGACAAGTCATCAGCTTTTTCATAAGGCAGTTTTTGTCACGACTGCGCTGGAAAGTGTGTTTTAAAAAAAATTTCGAAAGAATTATATATTTTTTTTAAAATTAATATTTTTTTAGATTATTTTGATATGTTAATATTAAAAATATTTTTTTAAAAATAAAAAAATATTATTTTAATATATTTTAAATAAAAAACAATTTAAAAAATAAACACTACCACAATCTTAAACACAAATAAATTTATCTGGAGAATCGGTCAGCCAACTTAATTGGCTAGCTCTATAAATCTTTTGACTTTCGTTTGATATTATGTTTGAAATGCGTTTTTGAAAAAATTTGATTTTTTTTGTTTTAAATTAATATGTTTTTTATGTTTCAAATCATTTTGATGTGCTGATTTTAAAAATAATTTTTAAAAAATAAAAAAAACATTACTGGTATACTTTTATGAGTTAAAAACACTTTGAAAAATAACCATAATCATACTCTCAAAGACACACCGTTAGCCAACCTAGCTTCACTCTCATACACCGTCAATAAAGTCTTATTTCAAGTAAATCTTAAATAGCATTTTAAAATTATAATAATAATTATTTTTATTTTATATTATTTTGAATTAATCTAATAAATTATAATTTAAATCTTAAATTACATCATATCTTAACTAGATATTAAAATTATAATAATAATAATAATTTTTTTATTTTTATATTGAGTTAGGTTAACAATCAATCCGGTTTATACCCAACTTTGACCAAAGCGTAATCAATTCTGCATAAGGGGGCAAGAAATTGGATTTAGAAGTGCCGTACAGTTTTTCATTAAATTTTTAATGTAAATGTATTTGAGTTTGGCATCACATAATAATTAAATTCGAGTCAAACTTTTCAAATCCTATTCAAGGGGCAATACTAGTGCATGGAATCGTGAAAAACGTTGCTGGGTCAGCAGCGGCAGATATGTGCTCTTTGAATTTAGTGCTCGTTTGGCTTGCCAGCACCATGTAGTCAATTTTTTAAAAATATTATTATTTTAATTTGTTAGTGTGAAAAATAAATTTAAAAAATAAAAAATATATATTATTTCAATACATTTCTAAATAAAAAAAAACATTTTAAATTTTAAAATCGATCACTTAATTTCCATTTGATACATAACCTAATTCAAACATATTACTTGACCCAGAAGAAAAAGAGAGAGAGAGAGTTGGAATATGGTCAGATCAGATGGTGCCAGCCACCCACCACTACCGTCCAAAACAAGGTATTCTCAGGCATGCAAATTGGCTTGTGGAATGTGTGACACATGCACCGGTCAGTTCACGGCACCCATTACTCATTAAAGAAAAGAACACCCTCTTTGACAATATTTTCTTTTCCTCCATTGTTTAATTGATGTTTTCTATCTTCCTTTACACGGAGTCTTTCTGTTCGTGATTCGTGATCAAACTGACTAATAATTAATGTATACCTGTCTGCTTGACAAGTTCCTTGCCACTCAGGGTCTTCAGGAATGCCATATCACCACCTCAATGGTCCAATTATATGACTTTGAGTTTGAAGTTATGGTTGATCTCTCAAGCTTGTGATCACTTGGATTAAGAATAGGACAATTGACGACTTCAGATGAATGATTAGTATCTGGTGTGCACCATGCAGCAGGAAGTTTGACCAGTCGCTTCAGAAATCATACCATCTTCTCAAATTTATCAAGCTTCTTTACCCTTTGCATCGACCTTAGAAGAAGTGTCAGAAAAACACCTGCATTTTCAATGATGAAACACTTTACGCCACGGAATATTGATGAATGATCAGGAATTTCAATGTTTGAAACCAAAAACTCGCGCCGATATGATTTGAAGGTTCTAATGCAAGAAAGCTCACCTGCACCAATGAACGATCCATTTGCGAAAACTTGACTGCCCTGGTTGCTGAAGGTTACCCCGAGGTTTAGTAGGGTACCTCCTAAGACTGTATACATGGTCGCCATTTGTAGTATTGTTGCTTTTTGAGCTGCTCTTTCTGACTGGTAAAGGCAGTTTGATTGTGGTGTTAAATGGAAGTAGGAAAAAGATATAAACTCCTAAAAGCTCGGTCTAGCTATGGTGGTGAGCTTTTTCAAAAAACCATTTCAAGAGGCCATCAGACTACATATTCTAAATAGAATATTAAAGGATGATTACCTCAAGCACCCGGACTCGGAGTTTCAAGTCACCCGCTTCAAGTTGTTTCACAAAATCCTCTATTCGTTGGATTCTGTACGGCATGGATATGGTGGAACTTCTAGCCTGAACAAATATACAAGTACACTTAACACAGGGATAAAATATAACCAAGGAAACTAGAAGCAGGAGTTTCTATCTAACAGCATTTCTAGGGAGGAAATGGAATCTAGGAGGAACAAGAGCGAGGGCAATACATCATTTGCTTGTTTCCTTATTTCCTCAACTAGTTGTGTTCCATTACGTGGCCTTTGTCTTCCATCTAAAAGCTCCTGTAGGTGGTGTAAAGCATCAGTCAACTGTATACAGACCATGAAAGCATTGGGAGAGAAGCTGTAATGAAAACGGGCT
>Ga0307514_10002453_pt1 | contig 19274 bp, 21 predicted proteins | sample 16_EM_MG_FD_203088 | JGI IMG/M metagenome (GOLD analysis project Ga0307514, IMG submission 203088) | Populus trichocarpa ectomycorrhiza microbial communities from riparian zone in the Pacific Northwest, United States - 16_EM | ecosystem: Host-associated > Plants > Roots > Unclassified | place... | reverse complement strand
TTGATTGATTGGGTTGTCCATCACTTCGTATGGCATTCTCAAGAGTCATGTTGCCAGAGTGAGTTCCTTGGATAGGACATGCCGAATGTCTAAATCATACTCCGCAATTCTTGCCTGCCACCCAACTAGCCTTCCAGGTACATCATCCTACCTCAAGATCGTTCCGAGAGTGGCCTGGTCAGCATAGACAATGCTGGGGAATTTTGAGTAGACAGCCATCTATCAGACTTCTTCAACAGCTCTGAGCATGGCAAGGGCCTCCCGTTCGAGACAGGTATATCTAGTTTTGGTATTGGAGAAGCTACGCGAGATATAGCATATAATAACCTCTTTACCCTTGGGCATGTTTAGGCCCTTCGTTTCTTCTCGGCAGATCTCAGCTTTCTCTGCAGCAGGTAACTGGAAAAATACCCCTGCTATTTCGTAGGTGGAGACGTCAACGGCCAGGAAGTGATGCTTCTTGTGGTCATTCCCAGCACAAGCATTACAGATCATGGTGTCCCAGATAGCATCGAAGGATGCCTGTTGTTTCGGCCCCCAGCAGAACTTTCCCTTGACCCCCTTCAGGACACAGGCATGATCAGCTCGACCAGGTATGAATATTTTTAGATATAGGGTAAGATACAAGAACTTCTCCACCTCTTCATAAGTTGATAGGGTAGGGAAATCCAATAGTTTCTCGAGCTTCGTCATCGAGGCTTTTACCTCCCGAACATATACTCCTTCTTTGTTCAGATGCAGACCGACTTAGAGACCTAGGGGATTGATCTTCAGGACCATGAACTCCGACTTCGCAGGTTTCAACGACAGTTTAGCCTATGACATTCTAGGAAAATAACAATAGAAGAGGAAGTGAAACATGGATTTGAACTCATCAGCCACTCCATAATCATCATCAAAAAAATACTTAAATGCAACTGTACCCAACTCAGCAATAATCTTTGTGATGCTCCTCTCAGGATAGGGCTCTGGGATTGGGCCCCAAGTGATATTCTTCAACCTGGTATATATATGTGTAGCTCTCATCAATCCCATTCCCATTCTCAGATAACACCATTATCTAAACACCCTGTTGAATGCTGTTTTATAGGCATGCTCAGCTAGCAAGGGTACAGTGTAAAATCCTAGAGTGGCATCCCCAGAGAAATTCAATCGTCAGCTCCATGTGCTTCATGAGATAGTTGGATTTGATGGTGACCCAATTCAGAGTGCAATAGGTATGTATCATTCTCAAACTAGCTCGAAACACTATCACTGGATCCGGGACTGAATCCTTCCGTTGTACGAAGGTAGTCTTTGCTAACCAGGGTGATAGCGTAAATCCAATAAGGACTCCCATCCAATTTGGGAAGTTATTCAACTGCCAGGGCTACTCCTCTGGCATACTGGGGATCTTCGTAGCTCGATGGGACTTTGCGCCTATATAGGTTGGAATGGAGTGCACCACTAAGTCAGTGGCAGGCACCTTGCATCAGTCAGTTACAAATATATGCTGCCAGGTATACAGCAGTCGAACTGTGTAGTCTTGTTATGTTGCAGTTAGGTTGTCACCGATAGTGATCTTCGATTCCTGAAACCATTTGTAACAATCTTCAATAATGGTACTCGCATCCAAAGCAAGTCGGTAGTACGTGGAACGCCTGTCTGTGGGAAAGGTTGAATAATTCAGGCCAAACACCCTCTGTTCCTCCATCACAATAGCATTTGCCTTTACAATCGGTGCCTTGATCACCTCTGCAAAGAACTTATTCACCCAGGTCCATTACTGAGTCTATGGGACAAAGAGTTGCAGATCATCGGTATGCGTATATTTCCAACATTGGGGACATGGGGGTCGCAAGCAGTTACGACCTTCGCAGATGATGCCATTAGCTTTGATGACGAAATGGCGACACTCTTGTACATTATCTTCTATTCTCATACAATATCTTGCCCAGCAATATCTAGCAACCCCTTCTGTCTTCCGCTCCTCTTCCTCTATGCACAGTTCTGCTCTCCCTCATTGGTCCAATGCCTCTTGTGTAGCAACCACATCTAGGACTTGTCGTCTCCACGCGCCATCACTACTGCCATCACTCAGCCTCAATAGACAACATCCGCCATCACCACCACTATCACTCAGCTTCAACAGTCATCTTCCGCTATCACTACCGCCATCACCACCTCCATCACTCAGCCTCAACAGACAACTCCCGCCATCACTGCTGCCATTACCGCTGCCATCACCACCTGCATTACTCAGCCTCAGCAGACAACTCCTGCCATCACTGCTACCATCACCACCTCCCAGATCATTGATTCTCGTAGTACCAGAGTGACCCTTGTCCAATATCATGGCTCTTTTCACGCCCTTCTTGACAATTGAATAATCCCGTTCATTACATAGACCCGTCGTCACTGGCTGCTTCTATCTGAACAGGCTTCGTCTTTCTCGTCGTCTTCCCCATCTCCGTCCCCGTCTTCATCTTTATCTCTATTCTCTGTTTATTCTTCCTTCTCTTCTCGAGCCTCTGCAATTATTTGATGTAGGAGTGCGTTCATCTGATCCTTTCTGAGTGATAACTCCTCATACTCTGCATTAGTCCACTCCGTCTGATCTCGTTCCTTACCCGGATTCAACATGACTTCAGGAGGGATTCCGGTGGGTTGCTCCTGCAGCCCAATAGTGCTCCTATCATCTAGTGCAACTCGGTATGGGTGGGCATCCAAGTCGAAAATTATATAGGAATAGGTACGATAATCTCCTAAGGCCCGGACTTGCTGCAGCCAATGCCATCCTAAGAGCAGGGAATACACTTAGGGTAGATTTATAATATAGGCCTGCACAGCTGCCAGAACCCCCGCGATTTCGATATTGAATCTGGTACATGGATGTATTTGTTGGATCGTAGTGGTGGCCATCCGAATCAGGATATCATCATTGGCCTCACACAGCAATCCCAACCGCTGAGCCACCGACTTTGGTATCAGGTTGACAACAGCTACGCGGTCAATCAAGATTCGAGGGATCTTGAATGCCCGAATTACTCCATCGGCTTGATTCCGGACCACCCCTGTAGTGTGAAAATTAATGATGAGCCTCTTGAGTTCTGGGATGGTATCTCCATAATTGAATCCTAGATTGACCGACGCGACCTCAATGATATGCGACTCCTAAACGACATTTTGAACTGCGAGAGTCGTGGTAGCCTCCTTGTGCAGGACCAACCCCTTGCACACTCTAGCCTTCACTTGCAGAGCCAACGCGAATAGACTTCCCCAGTTCAGCCCTTCAACCCTCGTCTGTTGAAGCAATTCAATGGGATCCCAATGGGGTTGCCCCTGCATTATTCAGATTGTTTTCTTCATCCCCGATCTATGCTTACCCACACCTCCCTTCTTATTGGCTGTTGGAATGAATGGTGCGGGAGAGGGCATTATGTTTGCGTACTTTGGATCTGGAATGAAAGGATGGCTTTGAGGCTGATAAAACACCGAGTAGGTTTTATTTGCCACTGTATTCATAGTGGGGATAGATTGGCTCATGGGTTGTGCAATGTTTCTTTGCGTGAAGGGGGCAAACTGAGCGGGAGTGAGATCATCATCTCCTGGCCTCCTAAACTCTCTTCTTTCGTTTCTCTCTATCGCTGTCTCATACTCACTCCTCACATACTTTTCTGCTGCGGCTATAAGCTCTGCTCTCTTCTTCGCCGATAACGATGCTACCTGCCTAACCAGCCTCATCCTCTCGCTATCCACGCTTGCTCCGATGAGGGCCTCCAACATTGAGGCGGACATTGTGGTCATTCCCAGAGAGCTTGTATGAGAGGCTATCCCTAGGTCTTCTGGAGATAACTCTTCAATCATTGCTGCTCCCATCGTTTGGTTAGGGCAGGACAGTAGAGAACGTTGATTCATTGGAGCTAGATGTTTCTCACGTAACTTAGCTTGCTTCTCGACTGGGAGGGGGTTGTTCCGACAATCCCAGGATAGATATCCCTTTTGACTGCATACCACATATGTAGGAACCCAGTCTCTTTAGTATCCTCTTAGATAATGATCGTGGGCGGGCAATGGGCGAGGCACGGGGACGTTTCCTGCAGCTAAGGGTGGTAGGTGGGTTGGGCGAGACACGGGGATGTTTCCTGGAGCTAGGGGTGGTGGGTAGGGAGGTTTGACTATCTCTTGAAATTGTTGTAGGAACTTTGCCTAACTATTCAGATACATGGTGGCGAGTCTTTCCTAGGAACATAACAGCTCTCCCATGGGATCATTCCCTCCCAGGATGTCATCACTCGACTTGGTTTTCTTCTCTTAGTAAGATTCCAGATGTCATATTGATTTGGTGGCCTTGTAGTAGGCACTGGTAACAGTACTTAAGATGTAAGGTTCGTCAACAGCAGTGTCTACAGACTGCCTCATGGTTGTGTCTTCGATACCATCGATAAATCTCATTGCCAAAAGACTTTGGAACTCGTTGCCTAAGGTATCATAGAGCTTATTAATATGATCAATATACTCGGAAATGGAACGACCGTCCTGTTTGAGCATATTGGACACTCCTATAGCTCGCCCTAGCTGTGCAGCTTGCTCTCGATTAGCTTCGGGGAATCTCGTACGGAGAGCAGGAGAGGCAGTCTCATAAGATGATTTTTGATCAGTAGTGGTATGATGCTGTCACCACTGCTTGGCTCTTCCTTCGAGTTGGTTTTGAAACAGCAGAAGTTTGACTCGAGCCAATTTTGTTGCATCAGTTATGCCTGGCTCCAGCATCAGGAAATGCATCTTGAGAGTATCAAGGAATTCTGAGATAGGGGTAGTTCCTTTCTCTGCCGAGAAGGGGATCTTGATCATTCCCATAGTGATCATAGGGTTGGCCATGATTAAGTTAGAGAGTCAGGTGATAATTTCTTAGGAAGGGATGATTTTTTGGGAAGGTTCTTCAGACTCTGGATTAGACTCAAGGTCCTCGAGCTCAAGATTCTCTCGCAACATCCTGAAACTCTCCTTCTTCCCTTTCTTAGAGGGAGTCGGGGACAGAGGGGTCTACGTAAGACCAAGCTTGACTAGCCTCTCTGCTAGAGCGAGTTCAGAGAACAGATGCGATCTGGACGTACTGAGGGAGAGGTAGTAGGGAGAAGATGGGGAGGGGATTATACTGGGGAGTGGGGTTCGAAGGAATAGGGTTGGTGAGGGGGATGGTGAGTGAGATGGATGGGAGGATCTTTGAGAAGCCACCTTCAAAAGGGTAAAGAAGGAGAAGAAGAGTGGGGATCAGTCGTAATCGAAAGAGTCTTTTTCAAATGTCAGGAAGATAGAAATAAAGAAGCTGAAGAAGGTAGAAATAGAGAAGTTGAAGAGGAACATAGATCTCAAGAGGACAGGGACGAAGAAGGGGAAGGGGAATGTAGATCCTGATCGAAGAGCAGTCTTTCTAGGACCGCCAGCTGTGCAGGGACAAGTTCTCAGCTCTGATCTGATCTATTCCCAACAATGATGATGAGGATGATGAGGTGAGGACCGCCCAGACTATGTAGACTAGATATGTTCTGGGCTACTCGCAGGTATCGGCTGCTCGTGTGCAGCATATGTCTCCCACGGGCAGCACATGCCACCCACAGGCAGTATACTTACTATGCCCCCCGCGGACAATTTATTTAATTCCTTAATTTGGTAAATAAATCTGATGTAGGATAGCTGGTTTGAGATATAACTAGTTCTACGTGAGATAAATCAAACGTGCGATACACTACCAATCTGATGTAAGATATAGACCAAATTTAAGGTATAAATATGTATAACATAAAATACGAATCTATGACTAAACGTACTCTCTATTCATGGTTGAGATCCAGCGTTATTCCACAGCATCAATATCAATATTAACATCAATATCAACTTCAACTTCAACTTCAACTTTAACTTTACTTTCCTGCAAATATAATTATGTCTTCTACCCAAACTACACAAGTACACTCTTCTGCTAGTCCATCTATACGGACCTTATGAGTTTGCAGGATAATATTCGGGATACTCCGGAAGCTAGACAAACTACTCTTATATTAGCCAATGCTGCTCGCCAGGCATCGACCACTACTCGGGTTTGTGTCTCATGTACTTGCAAGAAGTCTTGCTCAAATCGTCGCTGCCGATGCTTTAAAAATGATCTCAAGTGCTCCATCTACTGCCATACCAAAGTGTCAACTGATCATGACTGTGGTAACCTCTCAGCTTTGGCTGAACGGACACAGGTTGGACTGTTAGAGGATATTCTTATCGATGCAGAGCTGCTTGATGAAATCGCTGGGCTGATACCGCCGGCACCAGAATTAGTCATAGGTTTTTATTGGTTTTTTTTTATGTCGTATGTATAGTTATTTTTGTGTTATATAGCTCTACTTAGCCAATAAATTCAACTACGTTGGCTACCATAATTAAAGAATTAAATAAATTGCCCACGGGGAGCATAGTAGGTATGCTGCCCACGAGCGGCCCAGAACATATATAATACTCACGTATATGCAAGTGTCATATGTACACTCCTTCCTCATTGGTCTCCAACCTAACCCTATAACTACATCCTCCCTACCACGTGACAGCTCACAGCGCCGACAGCTACTACCTGAATAGGGAATTGGATGGCTGAATAAGCAATCTACGTAAGAATTCTACCAGCTACAAAACGATTTCATACTTCAGCAGCTACGTAAAAAATTCTTAACGCCACCATGCAAGCTAATGAAATCGGCCAATCAGCAACGTTGCCAAGGTGCCAAGGTGGGAACCACAAAACTCACGTACCGGCTACGAATTTGGACTGACAACCCCTACTCTACTATAAAAACATGAAACCCTGTGCTTATTTTTAAATAGCGCGTAATAACAAATGTGAAGATAAAAGCGAGTTGAATGATGAATTGCAATGAAGACAAAATTAATAATATCTACGTTTCCGACGCGCAAAGGTGAAAAATCAACCGAGTTGAGCATGGCAAGAAGAGGGACACGGCGAGCAGACTTGACAAAATGGCGTTGGGAGACCACAGAGTTGTGTTAAGAGCGTTGGGATGGGCGGGAGGCACGCAAAGGGTAGCAGGATGTCATAAGGTACGGGAAATAGCGTCAGGAGGGGAGAGGGTTGGTTTAGAAGCGTTGGGACAGGCAGGAGTGAACAAGTATATCAGGGCGCCGTAACGTACCTGACGGAGTTAATATGTCACGACGCCGGGTGTGGCGTCAGGATACGAACTTTTTTTTGCTGATGAAGAACTGGCAGGGCTCGGACTGGGGAGTTGAAGGAAGTCGTAGAAGAGATTAGGAAGAGGCAAAAAAATCTGGGACCAGACGCAGTTAGATTTGCATAGGTAAAGGCACATGTTGGAACCCGTGGCAATGAAAAAGCTGACCAGATAGCCAAGTTGGGGGCAGAGCTGGGAGATGAGGATGAGGGGATGCAGAAGGTGATAACGGAGGGGGGGTTGAGACAGGAGTGGAAAAGAAGAAGAGCAGAGGAACGGAAGGTGAAGGGGACGGGGATGGGGAGGGTAGTCAAGTGGAACCGCAAGGCTCGCGTCAACTATGTCCACTGTCGCACTGGAAAAGGCAACCTACAAGCCTGGCGACATGTCCTGGATATCGATCAATCCGACGAATGCCGGAAATGCGGGAGGTATGCAGAAACAGGAAGACACGTTGCCCTGGTCTGCATACATGGAGAAGAAATTGGGCGGAAGTGGGGTACGTGGGAGGACATGGATGACCCGGAGCGGTGGCGGAAGAGGGTGAAGGACCTGGATGGAGATTATGAGTTAGATTTGGTTGAAGAATTTTTCGCCAATCTAGACTTAACATAGGGGAGGGGTCAGGTAACGAGTTTCCTTTGTTTTATTATCTAAGGGGAGAAGGCTGTAGAGGGAGCGTGGTGGCGAAAGAGTGCGATATCTATCTGGGGATAAGTGGGTCGAAGTGGGGACATGGTGGAGGGAGCCAGCTCTGCGAGAGCAGCTGGACACAGAGCCGGAACTGGGTGTGAGACGGTATACGGACGCTTCTATCTTTCGGGGTTTTGGTTTCTTTGGTTCGGAAGGCAGGGCGCTTAAGCAGCATGTTGTTCCGTGTGTAAACCCAAGTCTTTAAAGATGCGGGAACGGGGCCGCCTCATAGCCTAAGGCTCCCTTCGGGGGAAAGGCGTATAGACTCCAAAAAAAAAAAAAAAAAAAAGGGCGCCAAGGGTAGTATATACTAGTACAAATGGCAAAAGAAAGATGGAGAGGCATGAACTTCTTTTCTGCATTGACACCCTAACCATATAAACTCGCAACCCCACGATCAGATCCTATTGTCTCCCCTCGACCCATACTAGTGATCCTTTCCAAACGGTATGGGAGAACTCCCCTCCAGTTGCCGGACCGACCTGATATATGCAAAAATTCCCCCCTCTGTAGAAAATAAATGTACCTCAGATGCAGTATTGTCAATATCCTGCGGCCAGAGAAGCACGACGAAGTTCTCCCCAATCTGCGCGGTACGTGCACCCATGGGAAGAATTATTCATCTCCATTTGCAACCCTTCCCTACTTTGCTACCATCATGGGCATAGATTTGGAGATGCCGAGAGTCACTGCAAGATCCGAGTCGAGCATTACGGTCAAAGCGCCAGGAAGAATAATAGAGTACTTTTCTTTGGCCTTGTTAGCTCCCATACATCAAACTTCCTGCAGACTTTGGCTGCATTGGTTAGTCTCATGGCAAACACAAAACTATATGTACCTAAAGTCCATGTACCCTCACTGGCCTGATAGAACTGCTGGAAATCTCTCCCCGGGAACTGGCTATACACCCAACTCCACAGGCAATCCTAGTACCACTCAGACCCTTGAAGAGCTTATCACCAGTCAGATTGTTTTCATACCACTTACATTCCCCCAACCTGCTCAACTCCCGTATGCGGTTGGTTTGGTCCTGAAAATATACATAGATTTGCACGCGGCCCAGGGACTCCCAGGTCACCACAGCTGCGAGATCAGAATTGGTTCCTGCGGGGACAGCCCAGTCAGTTAGTGACCCGTTCTGCCATGTTTTCCCATCATTTATAACTCCCTATAGGCTCCATGTCAATACTTTTGTAAAGCCGGACGCTCACAAATATTACCTTTTCTCATTAAGATAGTACACCACGCCCTATAAGGTAGGGGTAGCACCTTAGCAAATACACCCAATGGTTCCACCACAAGAAAATATTTAGTTTCTCACCTTCAACCCATTCAACCAGGTAACGGCGGCCAATTGTTTGCTGTTCACATCTACGTGAATGGGTTGACCCAGTAACGCCCATCCAGAGCGGTAGATGCTCACTGGCCTTGGCTGATAATTAGAAAATGAGCACATAAACCTTGATGCACATCAGCATTGTGTGCATTTTCTCACCTGAGGTTATATTCAGTACTATCCTTTTGATAGCCATCAGAGATACACTGCCAGAAGAAGGTTGCATAGCCTCCATAACTATCCCCGTAAGTATATATCCAGCCAGATCCGATGCTGGGTCAACCTGTACATTACTCTAATACTGTTAGATGACTCTCTCAATTAGAGACTCTGTCTGAAGAGAATACCTTCAGTCAGGTATTTCTTGTTTCTCTGGCTCCACGATCGAGTGGGTGTAAGCTAGAGGGTGGAGATGAGTCGGCTTTGTCATGATGTAAATACATGTAATTGACATTGGGGTGTCGGCTTCGGGTGGTGTCCCAGCCTCCTCCCTGCGTGATAGGGGACCATGATTTGATGAGAATATGTTATGCAATATAGGCAGCGTTAGGATCACTTTGAAGTATCAATCCGGGGTGGGATGCATATTGGGTGAGATATTCACAGTATGTGATGAAATATGTGGCCATGATGGATGACAAGTGTAATAGTAGCAGAAAGCACTTATTCATCAGCTTTTGAACGTTACGTAGCGTCTCTGAGTTTTACCCCAGATTAATACCATATTACTTATGTAATGTGATATGAAAGGATATTGTAACTAGGATAGAATCAGCGGAAGGGATTCACGAGAACAGGAAGGGAATAGGATTAAGGAAGTTGTGATATTCCATGTCATGGTTTCCAGTTGATGATCTAAACCATAAGACTAGCCAAAGAAACGGCCTGACATGCAGCTGAGTCGATATGGATTCGGTGGCTAAGTAGTGGCAAGGAGTCCATTATTGTCTGTGGCCAGTAAAGGGAGTATATATATGATATTTCAGTGGGCTAGCGCCCCTTCAATCTTTATCGGATTTTTATTGCTCTATCGGGATGGCCAGTCAGTCAGTCCCTCGAGGTATCATGTAGCATGTGTTGTATTGGTCAATCTTGTGTTCGAGTAGACAGTAGCTGCCGGGTCACTCAAGCGCTCCGTGTTATTCATAGTAGACATTTCAGGGACTAGGCTTGACTCAAATGCATAGGGGAAAACAGAAACGAGCCGGAAGTTGTGGTTATAAGATCTGGGGGTGTCGCATATGGGGAGGTACAGAGAGGGACAAAGAATTCCCGCGAAGAGGAACCAGAGTATCTAAAAATCGCTAACTTGAGGACCAGGTATAAGCCCCCTTCAGGATAGGTGTACTACGTTCGTTGCTAACATTGAGGTAGTCCGGCTATTGACGGTGTAAATCTTTCTAGATGTCCCCCGCCCCAACTGAGGTGGAGTTATGCGCTGGTTTCCTCAGCCAGAGGACTCTGTACAGCAGTGGAAAATCATTAATGAGCACAATAGACGAGAGTGATACACTCCCGTTTTCGCTGGGTAAATACTATAACGGGGAAGGCTTAATGCAGCTGAAAACATAATAAGGATTTTTCAACAAGCTGATTCAGGGTAAGTGGGTACTGGGATTACGGATCGGAAGCTCCAGTGGTCACCGTACGCAAAGCATTCTACGATACGCCTTAGGCGCCGCTCTTCTTCACTGTTTCAATCAGCGAGACCAATGCCTGGGGTAGTATAGTGCCTCTAGGCCAATATGTTCACAAATTATAAACAAAATAATTCCCTAGATAGATAAACGAAACAAGTGTAGACTCACTTGAATCTTCTCCTCTCTAAGAGATGCCAGTGCCCACCAGACTAATCTTTTCCCTGCCCCTTTCTTCGTATGTCCTGGACTGATATTTATTCGTTACTGCAAAACAGGCGTAGCGGTTTAAGCGCACACTTGCACAGGAAATTACCTACTATGGCCCCTTTAATCCAGAGAAAAATAGATCACTCGCATCTCTCAATTGCGGTCGCCCTGTTGGAAGTAAGTGATCATGAGGCTTAGAGAGGCTTCGCTGCTTGCGGACAACGAGCTTGTTCATTGTCCTTGTTATTGATGTCTTCGTTCAGCTCTTTATTTCTTTGTTTCTTTGTCTACAGGCGCTGAGCGGCTGAGGGTGTAAACGCTCTGGATGAGCGCGCGTCTGTCTATATAGACCCCACCGCAGTTCTGTCAGAACTCTAGTAAAAAACTATAGCGAACAACATATCAAGCATATCATACAGTATATCCTCTTACATATGCAATACCCCTTTCATAGCCTGTAAATTTCAACACGCCCAACCTTATCTGATGGCTGCTCATGTACGGAGTAAGCTTGTAGCTTTGGACTTACGGAGTACGGAGTATGTACCGTATTCGGTTCTACGGTACATCCTAGTCTCGTGCCAAGTCCCTCATGAACGTCTATACATAAGTATACATAGTCGCAAAATAAACAGACCAAAAAGAAGATGGAATATTGCTGCGAGAGGGAGACAATAGGATCTGACCATGGAATTGCGAGTTTGTTGTATACTAGTAGCTCTGCCAGCATGGAGGGAAACCAATTCATGCGTGTCAATGCGGAAAATTAACTCCAGCTTGGAACAGAAGGTAGAAAGTTCGACATAAAACGTAGCCCTCGACCCATACTCGTGATCCGTTCCAAACCCTTTCACTGAATAAGGGAAAACTCCCCTCCAGTTGCGGGACCGACCTGATAATCATGCAGCATTCCGCCCTCTGTAGAAAATAAATGTATCTCAGATGCAGTATTGTCGATATCCTGCGGCCAGAGAAGCGCAACAAAGTTCTCCTTAATCTGCGCGGTACCTGCGCCCATGGGAAGAATTACTTGATTTTCCCATTTGCACCCCGCCCCTCTTACCCAAGTCTTCTCCAGCACTTTACAACCATCATGGGCATACACTCGGAGATTATGAGGGTCAGCACAATATCCGAGTCGAGCGTTGCGGTCAAAGCCCTGGGTAAAATAATGATGCTGATGCGGATAATCTTTTGCCTTGTTAACTCCCACACATCAAACTCCCTGCAGACTTTCGCTGCATTGGTTAGTCCCATGGCAAGCACGAGACTATACGTACCTGGAATCCATGTATCTCCATCGGCCTTGTACATCGACTGGTAGATACCTCCTTTTGGGGACTGGTTATACACCCAGCGCTTTACACCATATTCTGAGTCGGCTGCACAGGCAATACTAGTACCACCCAGACCCTTGGGAAGCTTACCACCGGCCGGACTGTCTTCATACCACTCACGCCCCTCCAACCCAAACCTCAACTCCCGTATGCGGTTGGTGTGGTCCTGAAAATATACATAGATTTCCATTTGTCTCAGGGATTCCCAGGTCGCCACAGCTGCGAGATCAGAATAGGTTCGTGCGGGGACAGCCCTGTCAGTTAGTGACCCGTCATGCCATGTTTTCCCATCATCTGTTGTACCTCGCTATAGGCTCCATGTCAGTAGTTTCGTAAAGCCGGAAACAGCCGGGAGGATCTGAAAGCCTGCTCTCACCTCACAAATAATATTTTTCTCATTAAGGTAATACACCGCGCCCTATAAGGTAGAGGTAGCACCTGAGCAAATACATCAAATGAATTATATATAATATTCACCACAAGGAAATATTTAGTTTCTCACCTTCAACCCATTTGACCAGGTAACGGCCGCAAGAGGACTCGATTTTTTGGCGTTTACAGCTACAAGTATAGGTTGACCAACTAGCGCCCATCCCGGAGCCATTTTGAGGAACGTGGAGTGGTAGATGTTCGCTGATCTTGAGCTGATAAGTAGAAAATTAGCACATAAACCTAGCATTGTGGGCTTTTTCTCACCTGAGATCAGAGGTGCTCTGCCAGAAGAAGGTTGCATAGCGTCCACGGCTATCTTCATAAGTATATCCAGCCAGATCCGATGCTGGGTCAACCTGTACATTACTCTAATACTGTTAGATGACTCTCTCAATTAGAGACTCTGTTTGAAGAGAACACCTTCAGTAAGGTACCTCTTGCCCCTCTGGCTTCACGGTCGAGTGGGTGTAAGCTAGAGGGTGGAGATGAGTCGGCTTTGCTCATGGTGCAAATAAATGTACGTGACATTGGAGTGTCGACTTCAGGTGATGTCTCAGGGACCATGATTTGATGTAGTCTTGTGCCAAGCTCCTCTGTCAGGCCCCCAGTTGATGACCTCAACAGTACGACTAGCCACCTGACATGCATATGGATTCGGTGGCTAGTGGCCTTTATAACATCTAGGGTGTCGCATATGAGGAGGGGCAGAGAGGGGCAATGAGTTCTTATGAAGAGGAACCAAGGGATCCGAAAATCTCTTTATAGCTAACTTGAGGGCCAGGTATAAGCGACTAGGGAAATTGTAGGTAGGGGCTTATGGGATTATGTATGTTCTGGGCCGCCCGCGGGCGTTTATTTAATTACTTAATTTGGTAAATAAATCTAACGTGGGATACACTACAATTTGATGTCAGGTATAGACTAGATGTAAGGTATAGATATCAAATACGAATCGTGCTTTGTATTCGTGATATAAAAGCCGAGTTGAGATCCAGCGTTGTATAGCTCTAGTTAGTCAATCGATTCAACTGTGTTGCCTACAATAATTAAGGAATTATATAAATTGCCCGCGGTGGGATAGTAGGCAAACACCCTGACCCTCAAACCTCCAATGAGCTTCGCTGGCAAATGAGCCACACCGCTCAATTGACACAGAAAGAGCCCAGCCGCCCAACCCTCCTACTTGCGGGTATTCTATGAATACTCCAACCCCTAGGCACCGCAGCTACCGCATCCACTGGCGAAGAACGGTCCATGTCGGTTTTCAAGACATAGGCCGAGCTCACGTTAAAGCCACTTGTTTTTGACCTCGTATATCGGATTTCCTGCCTGAGCTCGGCCCATGTCTTGAAAAGCGACATGGACCTTTATTCGCCAGTAGATGCGGTACCTACTGTCTGATTTACCTCATACTGGGTCACTGACTGCAACCCCCAACCACTAGGAAGTTACCCTGAACCAAGTTTCCCTGAACTCCTTATGCACGCCCATACAATACGACACTAGATTTGTTGGACCGAAAATACCCTCAAGCCTCCAGCTCCCACTTCTGCAACTTCATACCACAATTCAGTCCAATTTCAGATGATTATCCTCATCTGATGGCAATCATATTTGCATCTTGAATTGGTCTTGGAGTTGAAGTTTTCTATGCGAGAGGCTCGCAAAGTTGATTGCTGTATAGTATCAATGAACGAAAGCTGCGCTGCAGGAGGTTTGTTGTATTTGCTGGCTGCATCTCGACGCGAGCTCTAAGAAACCCCGACTCAACCTCTGGATTGCAGACTAGCTCCTTCCCTATTATTGGCCTCTGACCTTAATGACACCTCTCATACCACATGCCAAAACACAATTACAACTGTCCATAAGGCTGGCCTGTAGATGGAATTTTAGCCATTCACCATTTCATGCATCCCACGTGGGGCTCTCTAATTTAAACCATGCTTATTACCGACTAAGATAGAAGTGCAGGGGCAGGACCCATCACTCGCGTATCTGGTGGGATCAGCCCAAGCTTATTTGTAGGTTGATTCTATATCCTGCCTCTGCCAAGCTGAGCTGCCCTCGCTAACTAGGACATAATGGCAAAAGAAAGATGGAGAGGCATGTTCTTTTCTGCATTGACACCCTAACCATATAAACTCACAATCCCATGATCAGATCCTATTGTCTCCCCTCGACCCATACTAGTGATCCTCTAGAGGGTGGAGATGAGTCGACTTTGCTCATGGTGTAAATAGATGTACTTGACATTGGGGTGTCGGCTTCGCGTGGTGTCCCAGCCTCACTCTCTGCGTGATAGGGGACCATGATTTGATGAGAATAGGTTATGCAATATAGACAGCGTTAGGATCACTTCAAAGTAGCAATCCGGGGTGGGATGCATATTGGGTGAGATATTCACAGTATGTGATGTAGATACTGAGGGTCCGTCCACAGTGAATTAAACCGTGAAATAGCAATCTATGTTGAAATATGTGGCAATGACGGATGACAAGTGTAATAGTAGCATAAAGCAAGCAAATCCTTATTCATAAGCTTTTGGACATTACGTAGCGTCTCTGGGTTTTACCCCAGATTAATATTACTTATATAATGTGATATGAAGGGAGATTGTAACTAGGATAGAATCATCGGAAGGGATTCACGAGAACAGGAAGCTTAAGGGAATAGACTTAGGGAAGTTGTGATATTCCATGTCATGGTTTCCAGTTGATGACCTAAACCATAAGACTAGCCAAAGAAACGGCCTGACATGCAGCTCAGTCGATATGGATTCGGTGGCTAAGTAGTGGCAAGGAGTCCATTATTGTCTGTGGCCAGTAAAGGGAGTATATATTTCAGTGGGCTAGCGCCCCTTCAATCTTTATCGGATTTTTATTGCTCTATCGGGATGGCCAGTCAGTCAGTCCCTCGGTATCATGTAGCATGTGTTGTATTGGTCAATCTTGTGTTCGAGTAGACAGTAGCTGCCGGGTCACTCAAGCTCTCCGTGTCATTCATAGTAGGCATTTCAGGGACTGGGCTTGACTCAAATGCATAGGGGAAAACAGAAACGAGCCGGAGGTTGTGGTTATAAAATCTGAGGGTGTCACATATGGGGAGGTACAGAGAGGGACAAAGAATTCTTGCGAAGAGGAACCAGGGGATCTAAAAATCGCTAACTTGAGGGCTAGGTATAAGCCCCCTTCAGGATAGGTGTACTACGTTCGCTGCTAACATTGAGGTAGTCCGGCCACTGACGGTGTAAATCTTTCTAGATGTCTAACCCCCGCCCCAACTGAGGTGGAGTTTATGAGCTGATTTCCTCAGCCAGAGGACTCTGTACAGCAGTGGAAAATCATGAACGAGCACAGTAGGCAAGGGTGGTACACTCCCGCTTTCGCTGGGTAAATACTACAACGGGGAAGGCTAAATGCAGCAGAAAAACATAATAAGGAGCTGATTCAGGGTAAGTGGCTACTGGGATTACGGATCGGAAGCTCCGGTGGTCACCGTACGCAAAGCATTCTACGATATACCCTTAGGCAGCGCTCTTCTCCACTGTTTCAATCAGCGAGACAAATGCCTGGGGTGATATAGTGCCTCTAGGCCAATATGTTGACAAAATATAAACAAAATAATTCCCTAGATAGATAAACGAAACAAGTGTAGACTCACTTGAATCTTTTCCCTGCCCCTTTCCCCGTATGTCCTGGGCCGACATTTATTCGTTACAGCAAAACAGGCGTAGCGGTTTAAGCGCACACTTGCACAGGGAATTACCTAATATGGCCCCTTAAATCGAGAGAAAAATAGAAGTGCAGCCATCACTCGCATCCCTCAATTGTCTAGGTGCGTAAGATCGTATATCCTCTATTATGCTATCTGCCGTGGTAGAGTGAGGAAGAACAGAAGAAGACCAGGCTCAGGTCTTTTATCCCCCCGAGATTGTACAGTACAGGCTACCGCAAGAGGCAAGAGGCAGGTCATGTGATTCAACAGATTCAACAAATTGCGGTCGCCCAAGCTTAGGTATCTGATGGCTGCTCATGTAAGCTTGTAGCTTTGGACTTATTATCCTAGTCTCGTGCCAAGCCCCTCATGGGAGAGGGAGACAATAGGATCTGATCATAGAATTGCGAGTTTGTTGTATACTGGTAGCTCTGCCAGCATGGAGGGAAACCAATTCATGCGTGCCAATGCGGAAAATTAACTCCAGCTTGGAACAGAAGGTAGAAAGTTCTTCGACCCATACTTTCACTGAATAAGGGAAAACTCCCCTCCAGTTGCCGGACCAACCTGATAATCATGCAGCATTCCGCCCTCTGTAGAAAATAAATGTATCTCAGATGCAGTATTGTCGATATCCTGCGGCCAGAGAAGCGCAACAAAGTTCTCCTTAATCTGTGCGGTCCCTGCGCCCATGGGAAGAATTACTTGATCTTCCAATTTCCCCACCGCTCTTACCCAATTCTTCTCCAGCACTTTGCAACCATCATGGGCATAGATTCGGAGATTGTGAGGGTCAGCACAATATCCGAGTCGAGCGTTGCGGTCAAAGCCTTGGGTAAAAAAATAATGCTGATGCGGATAATCTTTTGCCTTGTTAGCTCCCACACATCAAACTCCCTGCAGACTTTCGCTGCATTGGTTAGTCCCGTGGCAAACACGAGACTATACGTACCTAGGGTCCATTTATCTCCATCGGCCGTATACATCGACGCGTGGATACCTCCCTTTGGGGACTGGTTATACACCCAACGCTTTACACCATATTCTGAGTCGGCTGCACAGGCAATACTAGTACCACTCAGACCCTTGGGGAGCATACCACCGGTCCGACTGTCTTCATACCACTTACGCCTCTCCAACCCAAACCTCAACTCCCGTATGCGGTTGGTGTGGTCCTGAAAATATACATAGATTTCCATGTCTCTCAGGAATCTCCAGGCCGCCACAGCTGCGAGGTCAGAATTAACTCGTGCGGGGATAGCCCATTCAGCTAGTGACCCGTCCTGCCATGTTTTCCCATCATCTGTTGTAACTCGCTATAGGCTCCATGTCAGTAGTTTCGTAAAGCCGGAAACAGCCGGGAGGATCTGAAAGCCTGCTCTCACCTCACAAATAATATTTTTCTCATTAAGGTAATACACCGCGCCCTATAAAGTAGGGGTGGCACCTTAGAAAATACACCCAATGGTTCCACCACAAGAAAATATTTAGTTTCTCACCTTCAACCCATTTGACCAGGTAACGGCCGCAAGAGGACTCGATTTTTTGGCGTTCACAGCTACGAGAATAGGTTGACCCACTAACGCCCATCCCGGAGCCATTTTGAGGAACGTGGAGTGGTAGATGTTCACTGATCTTGAGCTGATAATTAGAAAATTAGCACATAAACCTAGCATTGTGGGCTTTTCTCACCTGAGATCAGAGACGCTCTGCCAGAAGAAGGTTGCATAGCGTCCACGGCTATCTTCATAAGTATATCCAGCCAGATCCGATGCTGGGTCAACCTGTACATTACTCTCATAGTTAGTTGACTCTCTGAATTAGAGACTCTGTCTGAAGAGAATACCTTCAGTAAGGTACTTCTTGTTCCTCTGGCTTCACGGTCGAGTGGATGTAAGCTAGAGGGTGGAGATGAGTCGGCTTTGCTCATGGTGTAAATAAATCTACTTGACATTGGAGTGTCGCCTTGGGGTCGTGTCTCAGGAAACCATGATTTGATGTAGTCTTGTGCCAAGCTCCTCTGTTATGGCCCCCAGTTGATGACCTAAACAGTATTACTAGCCACCTGACATGCATATGGATTCGGTGGCTTTTTGGGGGGCAGTCTATACGTCCCTTTGACGGGACCTTCATTGGGAGCGGTCGACCCCCGGGATTCGGTGGCTAGTGTGGCCTTTCATTATCAAAGTCACAGCCTGATATTTCAGCTGGCTAGCACCCCTTCCATCTATATCAGAGTTTTATTGCTCTATCGGAGGAGATACTGTATGTATACCCAGTAGCGGATGGCCAGTCAGTCATAACATGTGTTGTATTGGTCAGCCTTGTGGTCGAGTCGATAGCAGCTGCTAGGTCGCTCAAGCGCTTCTGTATCTTTTATAGCAGGCATTTCAGGGACTGGAATGCATAGGGAAAAATAGAAAGAGTGGGAGGTTATAATTATAACATCTAAGATGCCGCATATGAGGAGGTGCAGAGAGAGGCAATGAGTTCTTGTGAAGAGGAACCAGGGGATCCGAAAATCCCTTTATAGCTAACTTGAGGGCCAGGTATAAGCGACTAGGGAAATTGTAGGTAGGGGCTTATAGGATTATGTATGTTCTGGGCCGCCCGCGGGCGTTTATTTAATTACTTAATTTGGTAAATAAATCTAACGTGGGATACACTACAATTTGATGTCAGGTAGAGACTAGATGTA
>Ga0307514_10002452_pt1 | contig 19276 bp, 20 predicted proteins | sample 16_EM_MG_FD_203088 | JGI IMG/M metagenome (GOLD analysis project Ga0307514, IMG submission 203088) | Populus trichocarpa ectomycorrhiza microbial communities from riparian zone in the Pacific Northwest, United States - 16_EM | ecosystem: Host-associated > Plants > Roots > Unclassified | place... | reverse complement strand
ACTGCCTGGCTGACTGGCAGAGACAGCGGAGATCACCATGCCCACCGTGTTCGACAAGCTGAACCTGAAGGCCCAGCGCGAGATCCTCGTGGTCAACGCGCCTGCGTCCTTCGAGCCGGCCTTGGCCACGCTGGTGGGTGTCAAGGTGCTGCGCGACCCGGCGGAGGTCCAGGCGGTCCATTTCGCGCTTGCGTTTGCCACGCAGCAAACCGAGGTTGATCGCTTGTCCGGGCTGCTGGCCGGCAAGGCCGAGGGCGACGCGCTGCTGTGGTTCGCCTATCCAAAAGGCACCTCCAAACGCTACCGCTGCGACTTCAACCGCGACACCGGCTGGGCCGTGCTGCAGGGCGCCGGCTTCGAAACCGTGCGCGCGGTGGCGATTGACGAAGATTGGTCCGCGCTGCGTTTTCGGCGGTTGGCCTATATCAAGACCACGGCCTCGAAATAATATGCAGCCACGCGCCCGAGTGGGCCGCCATTGACATTGCGATTCGCATTTTCAGCGAACTCCTCCAGGCGCTCCCACACCCGCAATGCAGCGGCCCACTCACGCTCATTTCTGAATCGGGTATTTCGAATCAAGAAATAGTTGACAGGGCTGAACCATATCTGGGGACAAGGCAAGTCCCATCCCCCAAAGGGGGGAAATCAAGTGGCTCAACTCATCCCATCACACCGCCATGCACCACCTCCGCTTCACTGACCACCAGGACGTGCCGCAAGCCGAGGCGGGCGTCGTCGACGCGGGCCTGGACGCAGCCAACCAACAGGCGAGAGCGCTGCAGGACGTGCGTGGCCTGTCGGTGTTTGCCAGAACGGCAGCAGACGAGGTGATCGGCGGCGCGGTGGGTCGCACCTGGGGAGATTGCTGCGAGTTGCAGGAATTGTGGGTGGCGCCCGCATTGAGAAACCAGGGGCTGGCCAGCACGCTGCTCGGGCGTTTCGAGGATTTGGCCGCGCAAAGGGGTTGCCGGCTGCTTTATCTCTACACCTTCAGTTTTCAAGCGCCTGATTTTTATCGCAAGCGCGGTTATCAGCTTGCATTCTGTCTTCGGGGGTTTTCTCAGGGCGTCGAGAAATACCTGATGCAAAAATCGCTCGCCGCGGGCTGAGGCTGTCGCGCACGCTGCAGCCCGTCAGCCTCTCGCGACGGCCGCGTCCACGTGCTTCAATGCAGGCAACCATTGGCCGCATCGCCGATGCAGACACGACGCCCTCATGCTGATTGCACCGCCCACCACTGACGAGACGCAACGCCTGGCCTTGCTGCGCTCGCTGGACCTGCTGACGGAGCTGGCCGGCAATGCGCAGCGCGAGATCCAGCACCGCGAGGCTGCGGTGCACGCCCGCCAGCAGGTGGACTCGCTGCAAGCAGTGCTGGCGCAACGCGTGGCCGAGCGCACGGCCGAGCTGCAGCGCTCGGAAGCGGCCCTCGCCAGGCTCAACCGCGAGCAAGGCCTGATGCTGGACAACGACCTGGTCGGCATCGTCAAGCTGCGCCAGCGCCGCATCGTCTGGCACGACCGGGCATGGCGCACATGTTCGGCTACCGCCCCGGCGCGAACGCCTGCGCCAGCGCAGAAAATGGCTTGCACCGCTGCAGGCGCTGGCCGACACTTTGCAGGCTGCCCGACGCACGAGGCCATGCGATGAAACATCAGCAACCCCCTCCCTACCGCATCCCGGCCTTGTTGCTGCTGTCCGTGCTCACCTCCAGTGCGATGGCCGACTGGGGGCCGGCGCCCGTCGCTGAAATCGCCGTCGCCAGCCTCGTCGCAAGCGCCCAGGTCACACCGCCGGAAAACGACCTGGTGCTGGTCAACCAGCTGGCTTATGACCTGAAGGTGCCGCTGACCCAGATCTCCCTGGCCCGCCTCAGCGAACCGCAGCGCGGCGACGTGGTCACCCTCCTCTCGCCGCGGAACCAGGAACGGCTGGTCAAGCGCGTGGCCGCCGTGCCGGGCGACCTGGTGGAGCTGCGCGGCAGCACGCTCTACGTCAACCACAAGCCCGCCGGCTTCGGCGCGCCGGACGAAAAGCTCGGCACCCTGGCGCCACACGCAGACGACGCCGTCCGGTCCGCAGCGACGCAGGCCAGCCAAAAGCTCGACAAAGCCGAGAAGCTTGGCTTTGGCCCGACCCAGTTGCCGGCGGACCGCTACTTCGTGCTCGGCGACAACCCGGACGACACCGAGGACTCGCGTTTCTTCGGCCTGGTGGCCCGCGAAGGCATCGTCGGCCGCACCCACCATGTCGTGCTGTCCACCGACCTGCTGGGCGGCTGGGCGCAGCGCCTGGAGCGTGGTCTCAGCGTGTTCCGCTGAGCCCTGCAGCGCGGTGCGCAGGCCGGGCCGGCCGGCCATGTCGACCCTTGGCGCCGCGCTGGTGCTGACGCTGCTCGGCACTCCGGCACAAGCCGAGGACGTTCGCCGCAACTGGTTCGGCGATCCATTCTTCCCGTTGGTCAGCACCCTGACCGGCTGCCCTGCGCCGCTGGGCCCGTTGCTGACCGAGGCCGAGCGCCGCGTGCAGGCGCATCACCGCGCCGAAAAAGGCACCACCTGCTGGCTGGCCGGCAAGTGCGACGCGCCCAGTGCCTATGCGCATGACGACGAGATTGCCGCCGCGCTGGAAGCGGCTTGGCGCGAGCAGGCGCCAGCCAGCGTCACGCGCCAACCCGCCAGCGTGTGGGCCACGGTGCAGGCCCGCGTCGTCTACTTCGAGGGCTGCGCCGGCGACCCGGCCGCAGCGGCCGAGCTGGAAGCCTTTGCGCGGCGACTGCCGCGGGTGCTGAACGCGGTGGCCGCGCTGCGCACCGATCCGCGGGCAAAACCGCCTTACCGGACCGCGGCCGGCCAGTGACCTGAGCTCTTCAGCTGCCCGTGTAACGGCCCGGCCGGTGGTTGATGTAGATGAAGCTGCTCATCACCACCGCGCCCAGCACCGAGTAGATGGCCCGGTCGCGCGGCAGGATCAGCGCGGCGATCAGCAGCACGCTGATGTCGATGGCCATCTGCACCTTGCCGGCGCGCCAGCCTTTGACCTGCTGGAAGTACAGCGAGACGATGGTCGCGCCGCCCAGGCTGGCCCGGTGGCGCGCCAGGAACAGGCAGCCCGAACCCAGCAGCAACCCCCCCAGCACCGCGGCGTAGCCCGGGTGCAGCCGCTCGATGGCAAACAGCCGCGGCGAGTATTCGGTCATCAGCGACAGCGCCGTCACCGCCACGAAGGTCTTCAGCGTGAACTCCGGCCCCATGCGCTTCCACGAGAAGCCGTAGAACGGCAGGTTCACGACGAAGAACCACTTGCCGAAGCTGTAGCCCGTCAAGTGGCTGAGCACAAAGGCCGCGCCTGCCGTGCCACCGGTGATCAGGCCCACCTGCGCAAACAGGATCAGCGCCAGCGAGACGAACAGCGTGCCGGTGAAGATGGCCTGCGTGTCCTCGAACAAGGTGTGCGGCTTGTCCGTCAGCGGCGCGAGTGCCTCTGCCGTGCGTTTTGCGGTTGGAATGTCGGGGGTGTCTACAGTCGCCATGCGGGCATTGTGAGCAGGAAGCATGCCGCGCCACCGCCCTGCCCCACCCCGCCAGCCGGCTGGCGCGGTCACCGCGGCCTCACTCCCGGTAGTAAACCATCTGGTGCGTGCTGGCGAGCAGTTGGCCGCTGTCGCTCCAGACCTCGGCCGTCTGGTCAAAATAGCCGTTGCGAAAGTTCAGTGCCTTGGCCACGCCCAGCACCGGGCGTTCGCCCTGCGCGGCCAACATCGCGGCGTCTGCATGGAAATACGTCGTCAGCGTCACGGTGCCGATGGGCACGAACAGCCGGCGGCGCATGAAGACACGTGGGAAAAAACAGTCGCAGATCGCCGCCAGCGACGCGAAGTCCAGCGGCCGGGCCGGTTCGTCGCGCACCCAGAAGCTGCTGTGCGAACTGGCGTGCTCCTCGCCGTCCATGGCCTCGGGCAGGCCGCCGCTGACAAAGCGCATGTCATAGCGCTTGAACCAGGGCGGGCGCCGGGCGCCGCCGGCCCGCGTCAGCGTGTCGGGTGACGGCAGGTTTGCGGGTGGTCGCACGTCCGGTGCCGACCAGGTCTCACGCCGCCGCGCCAGCACCGCAGTCGCGGTGGCCGCCACGGTGCCGCCTTGCAGCAGCTCCACCGCCCAATGCTGCGTCGACCGATTGGTGCGTGCCGCGCGGGCCACCAGCTCGAAGCCACCGTCCTCGATGGCGCTGGCGTAGTTGACGGTCAACGCAATCGGCTCCCCCTGGCGCTCAGGGTGCTGCAGCACCGCGTTCAGCAAGGTGGCCGCCGTCGTGCCACCAAACGGGCCCACCATGTTGGCGTAGACCGGGCTGGTGGCACCACTGAAGTGACCCGCGTGCGCGGCAGGGGCCAGCGCGATCGCGCTGTCGAACGGATGCACGAACGATGGCTCAGGTGCGGTCATGTCGGTCGCAAATTCAGGCATGTGGCAGTGTGCCGCTGCAGGCCGGGAAAGGCCTGTCACCAAGGCGTCGCGTCGCTCAAGCCGGCTGCGCCGCCGGCACCACCACGCGCGAGGACTCGCGGATCGGCAGGTGCATCAGGGCCGCGCCAAAGGCCAGCACCGCGTCGGCATAGAACATCCACGTGTAGTTGCCTGTGGCTTCGAAGGTCTTGCCACCCAGGTAGGCCCCAAGGAAGCCGCCGATCTGGTGGGCCAGCATGACCATGCCGAACAGCGTGCCCATGTGGGCCGGGCCGAAGAAGCGGGCCACCAGGCCGGCCGTGGGCGGCACGGTGGACAGGAAGCTCACGCCCATCACCGCGGCGAAGACCAGCATGCCGGCGCTGCTCTTGGGCGACAGCACGAAGACCAGCACCGCCACGCCGCGCAGCAGGTAGATCAGCGACAGCAGTGACTTCATGCGCCAGCGCCCGCCCTGGAAACCGATGGCCCAGCCGATGCCGAAGCTGCCGACGATGTTGAACAGGCCGATCACCGCCAGCGACCAGGCACCGACCGCGGCCGGCAAGCCGCAGGACACGACGACACCTGGCAGGTGCGTGGCCAGGAAGGCCACATGGAAGCCGCAGACCATGAAGCCACCGGAGAGCAGCAGGAAGCTGCGGTCGCGCAGCGCGCGGCGCAGCACCTGCCCGGTGGACTCCACCGGTGCCGCTGCAGGCGCGCCCGCTGCAGTCGGCCGCTTGCGCAGCACCCAGGCTGCCGGCAGCGCCATCAGCGGCAGCACCGCGAGCAGTTGCAGCGCCGAGACCCAGCCGGCAGCCGCCGTCATGCCCTGCGCAATCGGCGCGAAGACGAACTGGCCGAACGAGCCGCCGGCGTTGACGATGCCGGTCGCCATGCCGCGCCGCTCGGCCGGCACCAGCCGCGTGGTCGCGGCCATCAGCACCGAAGGCCCTGCCATGCCGGCGCCACCGGCCGCCAGCACGCCAATCGCCAGGATCAGCCCCGTGCTGCTGTGCATCAGCGGGATCAGCGCGGTGCCGGCGCAGACCAGCAGAACACCCAGGATCAGCACCCGCCCCGGGCCGTAGCGGTCCGCCACCAGGCCGGCGAACGGCTGGGTCAGGCCCCACCAGAGCTGGCCGAACGCAAAGGCCAGGCTGATCTGCGCCAGGCCCAGCCCGGTCGAGCTGTTCAGGTCGCCGAGGAACAGGCCCATGGACTGGCGCGCGCCCATGGTCAGCGCGAAGGTGCCACCGGCGGCCAGCAGCACCAGCCAGACGGCGGGCGCCGAAAGAGAAGCAGAAGTCTTCGTCATCGCGGGGTCTCCGGTGTGTCGCCCATCAGCTGGATCACTTCGTCCAGCAAGGCATGCAGGCGGGCCACGCGTTCGGTGCCCATGCGTTGGTTGAACGCCAGCTGCGCCTGCTTCCAGGCCAGCTGGGATTTCTGGCGCTTGGCCTGGCCGGCGTCGGTCAGCGAAATGCTGCGCGAGCGCGCATCGGCGCCCGGGCCCATCTGCACCCAGCCCTGCGCCATCAGCGGCTGCAGGTTGCGGGTCAGCGTGGATGGCTGCAGCGCCATTGCCGCGGCCAGGTCGGCCGGCCGAACCGGCCCCATCGCGGCAATGTGGCTGAGCAGCGTGTACTGCGAGGTCTTCAGTCCGGTCGCCTTCTGGACCACGCTGTCGAAGTGCAGGCTGACCAAACGGTCGGCCTGGCGCAGGCGCAGGTTGCTGCAGCCGCGAGGCAGCTTGGGCGGCTCCGCCAGGGCAGGAGGGTCGATCACGGGATGTGCCATGCGAATTATTGTAGCCACAACTGTTGCAACTACAACTATCATGATCACCATGCCCCGCCTCCACCCTCCGTTTTCCCCTTCAGGAGATGCCCATGCCCTCTGACAACCAGGCCCTCTGGCACAGCATTGCCGCCTTGTCGCCCGACACCGCTGCCGGCACGCTGGCCCGCTGGCAACAACAGGAAGCCGAAGCGCGACGCCAGCTCCTGCAAGCCGGCGTGGCCAGGCCTGAGCAACTGCAAGGGCTCAGCGGGCTGCAGGTCTTCGAAGGCATCAGCAAGGGCGAGCTGCCATATCCCCACGTCAGCGAAGGCGCGGACATCTGGCCCATCGAGTACGAGGCCGGTCGCTTCGTGTTCCAGGGCCACCCGCCGCAGCGCTTCCTGAACCCCATGGGCACGCTGCACGGCGGCTGGATTGCCACCATGCTGGACTCGGCCGTGGGCTGCGCAGTGCACACCACGCTGCCGGCCGGCGTGGCCTACACCACGGCCGAACTGAAGATCAGCTACCTGCGGGCACTGACGCTGAAGGTGCCGCTGGTGCGTGCCGAAGGCCGGGTGATCAACACCGGCCGCCAGCTCGGCTTCGCCGAAGGCCGGCTGTACGGGCCGGACGGCAAGCTCTACGCCCACGCCACCACCACCTGCCTGGTGATGACACCTTCAGCGGGATGACGCACCACGTGCATCCGATGAGGGATGCGCGCGCTGCGGCCTGCCGCGACACTGCCCACTTGCCCGCCCGCGACACCCCGCTGCCGGCGGTTCCTGTTGTGTGGTTGAAGGCGAATGCAAGCAGTGGTGGAGACAAATGCCGGCGAGCAGCGGGCTGGCAACCAGCATCGGTATGCAATCCCGGCCTTGGCCGGGCTGTTGCTGCTGGCCTTGCTGGCGCTGCTGGCCGTCTGTGGCTGGGCCTTGCAGCAGCATGACCAGAAGCGCCTGCGCGTGATCAGCCTGCCGGCCTACCCGCTGGCACTGCATGACGACAATGCCAGCCTGGCCCGCGGCCGCTACCTGTACGACACGCGCGGCTGCGCCGGCTGCCACGGCCAGCAAGGCGAAGGCCGGCTGTTCATCGACGACCCGCTCACCGGCCAACGCGCCGCCGGTCCGAACATCAGCCCCGGCCCGGGCAATGTGATCGCCGGCTACAAGCCTGCCGACTGGGAGCGCGTGCTGCGCCACGGCGTCAAGCCCAACGGCCAGCCGGTGCTGTTGATGCCGTCTGACGACTACAACCGCCTCAGCGACGACGACCTGGCCTCGCTGGTCCAGTACCTCATGCAGCTGCCACCGGTCCCCGGCCGCGCCGCCGTGCTGGAGCTGCCCACCTCGCTGCGGTTGCGCCACGGGCTGGGCCAGTGGCAGGACGCTGCCGAGAAGATCGACCATGCCCGTCCGCCCGAGCCTGCCGAGCCCGAGGCCCTGAGCGTGGCCTACGGCCGCTACGTGGCGCAGGCCTGCACCCGCTGCCATGGCGCGCAGCTGACCGGCGGCCGCGACCATGCCGGCCAGCCCTGGGCGCCCAGCCTGGCGCCGGACCTGCCAACCGCCTCGGGCTCGGGCAACCACAGCGGCATGGCCGCCTATGCCGACCCTGCGCTGTTCCGCCGGCTGATGCGCACCGGCACCCGGCCCGACCACAGCGCCGTCAGCCGCAGCATGCCTTTCGAGTCGCTCAGCCAGATGAGCGACCTGGAACTGGACGCCTTGCAGCTCTACCTGCGCAGCCTGCCCCCAAGCCCCGCCGCACAGCCGTGACATGAGGCGCGATGACGCAGGGCGCAAGCGCCTGCCAGGCGACGGAATTGGTCACCGGAGCGCGACGAGATTGGTCACACGCGCCAGCGGGATGGCCCCGCCCGCAGGCCGCCCCTGGCTCACCAAAAGGCATCTCTTTTACAGAAGTAACTGAACGTCCGTGTCTCAGGGCATGCCGCAAGGGTGTCCGGCAGCGCCATCCGCCCGGTGCGTCCATCGAGCCGAATTGACTTGCCAGCGCGCTGGGCAGCGGCGCTTCGCCATCGCCAGGATGCGGCACAAGAAGTGACTCGATGTTTCGAAGTTTGTCGGCTGGCATCGGCATTCGATTCAGCACCCGGCGGGTGGCACCATTTCTGCAAGACAAGAAAAAGCGCTCACCAGAGCAGATGACGAATCCAGGGCTGCGTTGCCGCCGATGGCCACGCAGAAGAGAACGTTGAGGGACACATGAAGAAACTGGTTTGGGCAGCCGTTCTTGCGGCTGCCCTGGCTGCATGCGGCGGCAGCGGAGGGGATGGTGCGTCCACGTCGGGGAGCGGCGGTTCAAGCCCGGTCAACGTCGTCACCACCACCTACACCCGAGGCATGGATCCGCATGCCCAGGTGCAGGCGGTGGCGGCCGCGGAGACAGGCAGCGCGCATTTCCCGGGCTGCCATGCAGCCGCTGCGCCTCGCCGGCTGACCCGCATCCAGCTGACCAACTCGCTCACAGATGCGATACAGCAATTGACCGGCGATGCCACCCTGGCCGCCACCGTCGAGTCGACCGTGGTCGATCAGGCGCAGTTTCCGCCCGACACGCTGGTCGACCCCGACAGCACCCGCCACACAGGCTTCGCGCGGCTGGACACGGCGCTCAGCGCCCGCCAGGCGACTGCGCTGCACCAGGCAGCCCAGACGCTGGCCAAGGCCGTCACGGCCGACCCCGCACGCGTGACCAGCCTGCTCGGCAGTTGCGGCAGCGACGCCAACACCTGCATGGCCAGCTTTGCCCGCCGCGCCGGGCGCCTGTTCTTCCGCCGGCCGATGACGGACGCCGAGGTCGCGGTCTACGTGGCCGCGGCCGGTGGGGCGAAGACGCCGGAAGCCATGTCCAAGGTGCTGGCCACGATGATGGCCTCGGCCAGCTTCTACCTGCGCGTCGAACTGGGCCAGACGAGCGGAGGCGATGGCCAATGCGTCCCGCTGACCGCTCACGAAGTGGCCTCGCGCCTGTCCTATCAATTCTGGGACACCGTGCCCGATGCCCCGCTGGCCAGCGCGGCCGACGACGGCAGCCTGCTGGACCCGGCGGTCTACCAGGCCCAGGTGGCCCGGCTGACCGCCGATGCGCGCGCCGAGGCGCCGACGAGGCGCTTCTTCAGCAACTGGTTCAAGCTCGAAGAACTGGTGGCGATGAACGGCAAGGTCGGCAACGCGAAATTCGATGCCTTCGCGGGCAGCTACAAACCGCTGTCCACCACCCGTGATGCGGCCATCAACGAAGTGCTGGACATGGTGTCCTACGTCTCGTCGCGCGATGGCTCGCTGCAGCAGTTGCTGACCGACCGCCACGCCTTCGCCCGCACATCGGACATTGCCACGCTCTACAACACCGCCGTCTGGGACGGCAAGTCCACGCCCCCGCTGTTCACCGAATCGCAGCGGGTGGGCCTGACCACCCGCATTGGCCTGATCGCCAACGGCTCGTCCGACACCACGCTGCCCATCCGCCGCGGCATCCGCGTGCTGAACGCGCTCACCTGCCAGACGCTGCCGCCGCCGGCGATGGACCAGTCCAACGCCAAGGCTGATCTCAGCGGCGTGCTGACCACCCGCCAGCGCACCGAGCGCGTGACCCAGATGGAAGGCACCTCCTGCATCGGCTGCCACCAGGCACAGATCAACCCCCTGGGCTTTGTGTTCGAGCACTTCGATGCGCTGGGGCGCCTGCGCCAGACCGAGGTGGTGCGCGATGACAACGGCAACGTGATGGGCGAAAAGCCGATCGACACCGCGGCGGTGGCCACGCTGGCCGGCATCGCTGCCCGCTCGGTGGCCACCGCCGGCGAAGCACAGCAGCTGATGCTCGACAGCGGCGCTTTCGAGAAATGCTTCGCCCGCAACTACGCCCGCTACACCTTCGGCCGCGCCGACACCGCAGATGACGCCGAGCTGATCGAGGCGCTGCGCCAGCAAGCCGCCAGCGGCACCAACATCCGTCGTCTGATGGCCGCCATCGCGCTGCGCAAGGAGTTCCAGATGATCGCGAAGGTGGCGCCATGAAGCCGGCCTACAACCCTTTGACGCGGCGCCAGTTCCTGATCGGTAGCGGCACGGCACTGGCCTTGCCGTTGCTGCCCTCGCTGCTGCCGCGCGAAGCCCGTGCAGCCGCCCAGGCGGCCCTCAGCGCCGAGCGCTACTTCGTGCACATGACCACCTGGCACGGTGTGTTCCAGAGCCAGTTCTACGGCCCCTTGCTCGACCTCGCCGCCAGCCAGACCACGACTGCCGGCGGCGTCGCGGTGCGCGGCATGCCGCTGCAGTCCAAGACCTCCGGCGACAAGGTGGTCATCAGCGACATCCTCAGCGCCGCCGCCAGTGCACTGTCGCCCCGCATGTTGTCGCGCATGAACGTCATCAACGGGCTGGACTACCACACCAGCGTGGGCCACAACCGCGGCTATTCGCTGGGCGGCGACGGCGGCAGCCCCAGCATCGACCAGGTGCTGGCACGCTCGACCGGCTTCTATCCCGCGCGGCCACCACAGGGCGCCATCGTGCGCAACCTGGTCTCGCTGTCGGGCAACGGCACCGGCAACAACACCAGCACCACGCAGACCGAGCAGACCGCCGAAAGCAACGTCAAGCTGTTCGACCGCCTGTTCGGCACCACCACCACGCCAGGCGAGCCGTCCATCGTGCTGGTCGACCGGGTCAAGGAACATGCCGACCTGGTGATGTCCGATCCGGCCTGCTCCGCCGATTGCCGCAACCGGCTGTCCAACTACCTGGACCTGTTGAACGACGTGCAGGGCCAGGTGACCAGCACCGCCAATGGCAGCAGCAGCTTCCCGCGCCCGACCACCGACACGTCGGCCGTCGAAGCCGCCGAGGGCTTCTACGGAAAACCAGAGCAGCAGGCCGCCTGCGAGAAGCTCTGGAACGACATCGTTGCAGCAGCCTTTGCGGCCGGCATCAGCCGTGTCTACGTCTGCGGCCCCAACACCTACACCTTCGGGCCGGACTCTGAATTCGCCTGGCACAACAACTATGCCCACGCGCTGGACGATCCCGCTCGCCGCGCAGGCTTCAATGCTGCCGTGCAACTGCAGTTCGAGGGCGCGATGCTCAACCTCGCCAACAAGCTGGACCAGATCACCACCGCAGATGGCGCGACCATCTTCGACAAGACGCTGCTCGCCAGTGCCTTCGAACTGGGCTCAGGTGGCAACCCGGGGCACCACCACAACCGCTGCATTCCGGTGGTGAGCCTGGGCAACGCCGGCGGCTACTTCAAGACGGGGCAGTACCTGGACTATCGCGACCTCACCTCGTTCAGCTGGTCTTCCGACCCGCACTGGTACTCGGGCCTGATCTACAACCAGTGGATGGGCATGATCCTGCGCGCCATGGGCGTGACCCGCTCCGAGCAGGAAACCACGGTGGTGGGCTACCCCAACGTGCGCGGCGCCAACGGCGACCATACCGACGCGATCTGGAATGTGGCTGGGCAGGACCTGCCCTGGCTGAGGGCCTGACGCGATGTGGCGAGTCTTACGGACCGCGGCCTGCCTGGCCGCGCTGGCCCTCTGCTGGGTTGGCGCCTGGGCGCAGGACGCCAGCAACGGCGGCAACCTCTACATTGCGACCCTCGTCAGCGCCAAGCGCAGCTGCTCGAACTCGGCCTGCCACGGCACGCTGCCCAGCGGGGCGCAGAACCGCATCACCAACGGCATTGACGCGGGCAAGATCAAGTCGGCCATCAGCGCGCAAAGCCAGATGCAGTTCCTCAGCGGGCGGCTGAGCGACGCGGAATTCAACGACCTGGCCGCCTACATCGCCGGCAAGCTGGGCGGCACGCCGGTCTACCTGCCGGTGGCGGCTGCGCCCAACCCGACGGTGTCGCCGGCCAGCCTCCAGTTCGGCACCCAGCCCATCGGCCAGACCACGCCGGTCCAGACCGTCACCATTGGCAATGCGGCGAGCGCGACAGCGGCCCTGGTACTGGGAGACATCGGCGTCACCGCGGGCAGCGATTTCGCCATCGCCGGCGGCACCTGCACCAAGGGCATGCAACTGGTGGCGGGGGGCAACTGCACGGTGGCCTTGACCTTCCGCCCCACCCTGGCGGGCACGCGCTCCGGCACCCTCACCGCCGCGCACAACGGCCCGGGCGGTGCCAGCACCGTGAGCCTGGCGGGCCTGGGCGGCGACACAGCGCCCACCGTGTCCCTGTCACCCACGCAGCTCACCTTCTCGCAGGCCGTTGGCAGCACATCGGCCAGCCAGCGCGTGGTCGTCAGCAACACCGGTGCCGCCACGCTGGTGATCGGCTCGGTGCAGGTCACCGGTACCAGCGCCACGGACTATGCGCTGGGCTCGGGCAGCACCTGCATCGCGGGCGCCACCGTGGCCGTGAGCAGCAACTGCGTGCTGGACCTGAGCTTCTCGCCGGCCGCGCTGGGCACGCGCAGCGCCGCGGTGGTCCTTCAGCACAACGCCGGCTCCGGCAGCTCGACCGTGGCCCTGGTCGGCGAGGGAACCGCTGCACCCTCGCCCAACATGACGCTCAACGCGACCCGGCTGGACCTGGGCACGCAGGCGCTCGGCATCGCCGGACCACCGCGCACGCTGGAGGTGGGCAACGCCGGCGCGGCCAGCCTGGCTATCAGCGGCATCAGCGTGAGCGGAGCGCACGCCGCGGACATGGTGCTTGGCGGCACCTGCCAGGGCGGCTCGCCCGTCGCGCCAGGCAGCACCTGCACCATCACGGTGGCACTCAAGCCCAGCGCCTTGGGCACGCGCGTGGCAACGCTGGACATCGCGTCCAACACCCCCTCGGGCACGGCATCGGTCTCGCTGTCGGGCGAGGCCATCGCGACACCTGCGCCCTCGCTGAGCCTCTCACCGGTGGCACTGGGCTTCGGCCGGGTGGCGCTGGGCACCACCTCATCCCCCCACCTGGCCATCCTCAGCAACAGCGGCAGCGCGGCGCTGGACATCGCTGCCATCACCAGCTCATCCAGCGAATTCAGTGTCAACCACGACTGTCCGTTGCAACTGGCAGCCGGCAGCGCATGCAGCATTGGCGTGAGCTTCACGCCGGCGGGCGCCACCGCGGCCGAGCAGGTGCAGATCGTCAGCAATGCCTTCAGCTCGCCCAACAGCATCGTGCTGACGGGCCTGGGCGTGACGAGCGCACTGCCGGTGCTGGTCTGGCAGGGCAGCGACACGAAGATTGCCTTCGCCACCACCGAGGTCGGCAAGTCCCTGGCCTCGGAGGCGCTGCCCCTGGTGAACAAAGGGCCCGGCGAAGTGGCGGTGTCAGCCTTCGGCCTGGCCGGCGTGTCGCCGCAGGCCTTCTCGGTGGGCGGCGGCACATGCCTGGGCGGTGTGCACCTGGCCGAAGGCGAGAGCTGCACCGTCGTCGTCTCTTTCGTCCCGGACAGTGCCGGCAGCCTGAGCGCGACCCTGCTCGTGGCTTCGGAAGGAGAGAACCCGGCCGAGATCGCGCTCAGCGGTGTCGGCGCGGCCAGTACCAGCACGGGCGGCGGTGGCAGCGGTGGTGGCGGCAGTGGCGGTGGTGGAAGCGGTGGTGGGGGCAATCTCTCGTCGCCCTTCGTCACCGACCAAAGCACGCTGGACTTCCGCGCCATCGTCGTGCGAACCGGGGGCCGCAGCGAGCCGCTGGTGATCCGTGTCACCAACCAGTCCAATGCCACGGCGACCCTCAACGGCGTCAGCACGACAAGCGGTTTCGTGGTGCAGGCCACTTCCGCCAGCGAGGCCTGCGCCAGCATGCCGTGGACGCTGGCCCCAGGCGCCTCCTGCACGCTGGCCGTGCAGTTCGCACCCAGCACCGGCGGCGGTGCGACAGGCACCTTGCGCATCGTGGCCGCAGACACCAGCGCGCTGGACGTGCCGCTGCAGGCCGAGGCGAAAACAGAAGTGACCAATGTGGGTGGCGGCGGTGCCGTTTCCTTCGAGGCCTTGCTCGCCCTCGCCCTGATGGCGCTGCTGCTGACCTGGGCAGGCCGGCGTTCGGCTGTGAAGTGAGAAGGACAGACAACCGTGAGAGAAAGAACCGTGATGAAGAACAATCTTCGGGCCGCTCGCCTGCTTGCCGCTGTCGCGCTGGCCGCCTGCGCTGCCGCGGCCTCACCCGCCACGGCAGTGGCACCGGGACAGTTCGCACCGGAGATCAGTGCGACTGCCGCAGGCGGCCAGCCTCTGCGCCTGGGGAGCTTCCAGGGCCAGGTGGTGCTGCTGGATTTCTGGGCCTCGTGGTGCGGGCCGTGCAAGAAATCCTTCCCCTGGATGAACGAGATGCAGGCCAAGTACGGGCCTGCAGGCCTGCGCATCGTGGCGATCAACCTCGACGAGCGGCGTGAAGATGCCGAGCACTTCCTGGCCCAGGTGCCCGCCAAGTTCACCATCGGCTTCGACACGCAGGGCAAGACACCGGGCCTGTTCGGCGTCAAGGGCATGCCCAGTTCGGTGCTGATCGGCGCCAACGGCTTCATCGACAGCCTGCACGCCGGCTTCCGAGACGAAGACGCCACGGTGCTGGAGCAGCGCATCGCCCGCGCACTGGAAGCGCGGCGATGACACCACGACTGTTCGTCGCCCTGGCCGCCCTGTCGTCGCTGGCCGGCTGTGCCCTTCCCGGATCGCTCAAGGTCCAGGATGCACCTCCTTCCGACTGGTTGTCTGCAGGCCCCAAGCCCTGGGAAAAGGGCAACCTGGCCAAGCCGGAGATGACCATGGGTGGCGACGCGCTGGACCAGCGCTACACCCAGCACATCTACCAGAGCAAGGAGGCGGCCGCTGGCGGCGGCGGCGTGGGTGGAGGCGGCTGTGGCTGCAACTGATGTCGCCCGCCCGCTCGGCTGGCTGGCCGCGGCTGCCTTGGCAGTGCCCGGCGTGATGCCACGCCCCGCGCTGGCCGAAGAAGCGCCGGAAAAAGCCTTGATCGCGCTGAAGTACCTGCACTACCAGGACAGCCAGTCGGTGCAGACGCAGTACCCGTTCTACGACGGCAGCGAGCCCTCCACCTTCAAGCGCATCCAGGTCAGCTCGCCGTCGGCCCTGCTGAGCCTGCCGATCGGCAGGCAGTGGCTGGTCGACGCCTCGGCGGTGGTCGACGAAGTGTCCGGCGCCACCCCGCGCTACTACAGCGACATCAGCGGTGCCAGCCGGATGAGCGATCGCCGGGTGGCCGGCGACCTCAAGGTCACGCACTTCAGCGAGCGTTCTGCCCTGGCCGTGGGCGTGTCCCACTCCAGTGAGAACGACTACGTGTCCAACGCGCTGTCCGTCGAGGGCCGCTGGTCCACCGAGGACAACAACAACACCCTCACGGCGGCGCTCGGCCTGAGCAAGGACACCATAGCGCCCACCGGCGGCGGCGTGCTGGGGGTCGCTCAGGATCACAAACGCACCATCGAGACGATGGTCGGGGTGACACGCGCGTTCACGCGCAACGACCTGATCCAGGCGACGCTGGGCCTGAATTTCGGGAACGGGTATTTCAGCGACCCGTACAAGCAATTCGACAGCCGGCCCCGAGAGCGCTTCACCACCGTCTTCCAGCTGCGCTGGAACCATCACATGCAGGGATGGGGCGCCACGCTGCGAACCGGCTACCGCTACTACCACGACAGCTTCGGCATCGGCGCGCATTCGCTGGACGCACAGTGGGTGCAGCCGGTGACCGAAAGCCTCAAGCTCTCGCCGCTGCTGCGCTACTACACCCAGTCCTCCGCTTCGTTCTATCACGACCCGGTGACCGACGTCGAGGTCTACCCAGGCCTGCCAGCCGAAGCCACCTACAGCTCGGACGACCAGCGACTCTCGGCCTTCGGCGCCTTCACGGCAGGACTGAAGGCCGAGTACACCCTGGGCGCCTGGACGGCAGATGCCAAGGTCGAGCGCTACGAACAACGCGCGCAGTGGCGGATCGGCGGCCACGGCTCGCTGGGCATCGATCCCTTCCGTGCCACCTCTCTTCAACTGGGCCTGGCCTACAGCTTCTGATCGCCACCATGATGAATCCCCTGCATCCCTGGCCCAGGATCCCCGTGAGTCTTGCCGTCCTCCTCCTGCTCGCCAGCTGCGGCGGCGGCAGTGGCAACCAGCCGAGCTGGAACACCGATGCCGTCAGCGGCACGACCATCGGCTCGACCGAAACCTCAGGCGGCGGTGGCAGCACGGGTGGTGGAGACAGCAGTGGCGGCGGCACCAGCGGAGGCGGCACCGGTGGTGGGGACACCAGCGGCGGCAGTACCGACGGAGGCAGCAGCGGTGGCGGAGGCAGCAGCGGTGGCGGGGACACCAGCGGAGGTGGCACCAGCGGCGGCGGCGCGGGGGGTGGCGATGCCAGCGGAGGCGGCACCGGCGCCACGGCTTCGTGCTCGACGCTGGCCCTGTGCGACGGCTTCGAGTTCGACACGGCGGACAGCGCGCCGGACACCGCGCGCTGGAGCGTCGGCGGGCCGAACTGTTTCTCCGGCTCAGGCCATGCCGTCGTTGATGCCGCGCAGGCCCACAGTGGAACGCATTCCGTGCGCATCGACCCGGGCAGCGACTACTGCGGCCACGCCTTCATCCAGAACGCCACGATCAGCCTGCTCGGCAATGTGCGCTACGGCCGCTTCTACATCCGGCTCGCAAGCGCCCTCAACGATGCCCACGTGACCTTTCTTTCGATGCGGGACGCGAACGACTCCAACGGTTCGCAAAGCCAGGAGCTTCGCATGGGCGGACAAAGCGGCATCCTGATGTGGAACCGGTCCAAGGACGATGCGACGCTGCCTTCGCTCAGCCCGACAGGCATCTCGTTGAGTCAGGCCCTGAAGCCCCAGACCTGGACCTGCGTCGAGTTCCGCATCGACCAGTCTGCCGGCACCATCCAGACCTGGATCGATGGCGTGGCGCCCGCAGGCCTGCAGGAGGACGGCAGCGCCACCAACGATGTGGACCAGAGCTGGATCACGCAGTCCCCCTCCTGGCGGCCGGCGCTGAGCGACCTGAAGCTGGGATGGGAGGCCTACGGCGGCACCACCAACACCGTCTGGATCGATGACGTGGCACTGGGCAGCGAGCGCATCGGCTGCACCGTGCAATGAGTGCCGCGGGCGCAAGTGCCCAGGCGGAGTTCCACACGGACTTCCACGCCATGGGCAGCCCCTGCCGCATCCAGGTCCAGCGCGCCACGCCGGCCACCGCACCAGCCGTCGAGGCGGCCATCGCCGAAGTCCACCGCATCGAAGCCAAATACTCACGCTATCGAAACGACAGCGTGGTGTCGCACATCAATCGGGCCGCAGGCCTGTCGGCCCCGGTCGAACTCGACACCGAGACTTGCGACCTGCTGGACTTCGCCGTCAGCGCCCATGCAGCCAGCGGCGGCGCATTCGACCTCACGACCGGGGTCCTGCGGCGCGCCTGGGACTTTGGTGCCGGCCGCCTGCCAACTGCCGGGGAAATCGCCGCACTGATGCCGCTGGTCGGCTGGTCCCAAGTGACGTGGCAGCGCCCGGCGCTGCACCTGCCAAGGCCCGGCATGGAACTGGACTTCGGCGGCATCGGCAAGGAGTACGCCGTGGACCGTGCCGCCACGCTGCTGGCCGAGGCCGGGATCGGCGCCGCGCTGGTCAACCTCGGAGGGGACCTGCGCGCCGTGGGCCGCCGCGACGACGGCCAAGCCTGGCACTTCGGCATCGCCCATCCGCGGGACGCCAACGCCATCGTGGCCAGCATCCCGCTGCACCAGGGCGCGCTGGCCACCAGCGGTGACTACGAGCGCTACTTCGAGATTGATGGCCGGCGCTACTGCCACATCCTGGATCCGCGCAGCGGCTGGCCGGCGCAGGGCTGGCAGTCGATCAGCGTTGTCGCACCCGCCTGCCTGGCAGCCGGCACGATCTCCACCATCGCGATGTTGCTGGGCGAGCAGGCCCTGCCCTTCCTGCGCAGCCAGGGCCTGCCTTTCCTGGCCATCGACGCCAATGGCCAGCCGGAACGGGGCGAGCCCGAAGCCTTGCCCGCGGCCCAGGCCGGCAACTGACCTGCAGCGCGGCCGTGAGCCCCGCGACAATGGCGGCATGCTGAGCCCGTCCGCCACCGCCCCACAAGACACCGCCTCTTTCGAGCCAGGCGCGGCGCCGCCTGCCGAAACCATCGCCGTGATCGACTTCGAGACCACCGGCATGGCCGGCCAGGGCGCCCGCGCGACCGAGATTGCCGCGGTTCTGGTAAGCAGCGGGCAGATCGTCGGCCAATACCAGAGCCTGATGCGCAGCGGCGCCTGGGTGCCACCGTTCATCGAGCAGCTGACCGGCATCAGCAACGCGATGCTGGCCGATGCGCCGCCGGCCGACCAGGTCATGCACGAGGTGCTGGCCTTCACCCGCGGCTGCCCGCTGGTGGCCCACAACGCACCCTTCGACCGCAGCTTCTGGCGCGCCGAGAGCGCACTCGCCGGCGCCCCCGAAGACCCGGCACACGAGGAATTCGCCTGCACCCTGCTGCTCAGCCGCCGGCTCTACCCCGACGCGCCCAACCACAAGCTGGGTGGCCTGGCCGAGCACCACGCGCTGCCGCGCGAAGGCCGGGCCCACCGCGCCTTGTCCGACGCGCTGCTGACCGCCCACCTGCTGCTGCGAATCCAGTCCGACGTGCTCGCGCGCCACCCCGGCCCGGTCCTGCCGACCGAGGCCGACCATGGCTTGCTGCGCCGGCTGCAGCGCCTGCCGCGCCGCCGCATGGAACGCTGCCTGCCGGCCGATTGGCGCTGAGCAAAACTGTTCGGCCCGGCTGGACCAGCGGTTCCTGCGACAGCAACGAGCGGTTACCGAGCCCTGTCGGTCCTGCTGTAAAGTAACCTCAAATTGCCGGCATTGACTTGGAACGTCGCCCTCGCGCGCTGATCTTTCAGGGATGACCGGAATGCGGGCGGTCCGGACGACCACCGCGCGGGCCGGCCCCACACCGGCAACGTGCACCGCCCATGTCTGCAGGAGTGCCGCGGCCACCGCCCGAGCCGCCGGCCCA
>Ga0307514_10002451_pt1 | contig 19284 bp, 8 predicted proteins | sample 16_EM_MG_FD_203088 | JGI IMG/M metagenome (GOLD analysis project Ga0307514, IMG submission 203088) | Populus trichocarpa ectomycorrhiza microbial communities from riparian zone in the Pacific Northwest, United States - 16_EM | ecosystem: Host-associated > Plants > Roots > Unclassified | place... | reverse complement strand
CCACAAATGCTACGTCATCATGCGATATCTTTCTAATTTATGTAGTGTTATTAAATAATATTAAATACTAGTTTTTCGAGTAAAACACAATTTTTTTAAAAAAATTTACAATTTCATTATGTACAAAAGTCATTCGACAAGAACTACAGTTTCATCTATCTTTTTTTGAGCATGCAATAAAATTAGGTAAAATATTATCAAGAATAAAATTGAGATTACAGTACGAGTAAATTTAATTCACCTTAAACTAATTTTTTAAAAAAACAAAAAAAAAACAATATTGTTCATGTTCACGTGAACAATGCGAGTGAAATCAATTAACTGCACTGGTTTTTCAAGGAAAAAAAACTAAAATTTTCAAACTGTTTTTTTTTTTAAAAAAAAAAACTGTTCACGTGAACAGTGTGCATGATACACTTTAGTGAACAGTGCAACAGTGGAGCCATGCTCCACTGTTCTGCTTTTTCCCCTACGAAATGCTGCTTCTCCAAAACATGCGGTCCGGCTGAGATTTTGGTGGGTCCTACCATCAGAAAGCAATTTTTTCTTCTTAACCAAACGATATTTGGTGTGGCTGTGGGTGAACCTCACCCGCAGCCACGTTACCAAACGGCTACTAAAACTCAACTTTACAAACTATAATGTTTTAAAACCCAACTAGACTTGATGGGCTTACCTGTAATTCGACCGAATTACAGGTCAGCCCATCAAGTCTAGTTGGGTTTTAAAACAGTGAGAAGTGCTGCAGTGTAGTTTGGTAGTTTCCGTTATTGGCATCAGCTCAAGATTCTGGGACTGCAGCCTGCTACACACCTCCATACGTTCCTAAGAATTCTTGTATCCACATATCCCTTTTCTTATAATTTGTTTTAGCGGTGTTAAGAGCTTCTGCTTGCTATGGATTTGAAGATCAAGGGGTGATGATTGCAGCAGCAAGCGAGGCAATTTATAACAATGGGGCAGCTTGTGGGCAAATATTACCAAGTAACTTGTGTTAACGGGACAAATGAGAGCGCCACATTCCCTGAAGATTTTTTTCCTTTTAGGCATCAAGTTTTGGAGCACATGAAGAGATCAGAAATTGTTATCAGAAAGCAACTGGATGTAGCAGTGAAGAATCTGAATGTAAAGGAAATTGATGAGGCAAAAGAATCCTTCTTGAAGTTAATGGAGAAAATTACTTTAATTTTGTCCACTCCAAGCCTTCCATACAGCTGGTACTCTTCCAAGCTTTAACTGTGCTTGGAACTGTACCCAAAACAGTAACTCCTGAGTCCTGAAAAGAATGATAAGGCAATGGTGGTTGGCTAGGGCATGAAAAAGTTTCTGCTGCAAATGAATTAGGTAGTGCTGTCTGGTATTCAATACTTTTATCCAAAGCTGGTATTTTAACAGCGTAGTGTGTTGTATTGCAGTAATTTTTGTGGATGCGGTTTAAAAAGAACTGCAAATTATAGCTTTTCTCAAACGTAAGTTAAGCAATAAAAACCAAACAAACCACACCACACCGCACCACAAGGGATCACAATTGCCATGCAAGGATTAGCTTCTACAACGCGACTGCAAAAGAGAAGAAGTGTGGTTCCTCCTTAATTAAATCTTAAAACAAGCATCAACATCCATATTAGAGCATTAATGATAAGTTTCTCTCTCCAAACTTTCCTTTGGTTTCAAAACGATAACATGTGAGCAAAACCACTTCCTGCTGATGTCTCAAGGTTACTGGCCGTTGAGTTTCCATGACATTGGCAAGCCAACTTATGAATCCTGGCACAGACAGAAGGCATTCCATTCCCAGAAGGCTTTTAGCCATCTGTTTCAAGAATGGCGCCAACATGAAGAGACTGTCTCTCTAAAACTTGTAACAGGATGAAGGTCTGAATAATCCCATTGTGCAAAAAAATGAAGGTCTAGTTGCTTGAATGTTGCACATTCTACAGAACCCTAAAGCACATGCAGCAGCATAAAGGGCAGAGGTGAGGGGGGAGGGAAGGGAGGGGAAGCTGGGGAAGGAAACTAGAAAACAAAAAAGATGACTTGAACTGAAACAAAATTAATGGAACCAAATGATTTAACACATGAACATTCCTATATATTCTTTAATCGGTGTACATCACGCATCTTAATCATTTTCAATGAGGTAATCATCTTCAGCACTAGTCAAATCACCTAACAAGATGCAAAACTGAATGGACCTCTAGGGGTCAAAGCAAGACTAGAGCTAGAAACATTGATGATATTACAAATTGAATTCTCAAAACTTGCAGGTTCGCAGTCCCGCTCCCTCCTTGAGGAGACACAGGTCCAGGTGCCACAGATGGTGTGAATCCTCCAGTTGAGTTCGGAGTGGTAGTTGAACTGTTTCGAGATATTCACAACTTTAGAACACGCCAAAATCAAGTGAATTGCTAAAAGAGATTTTAGAGCAGAATGGATCAACTACAAGCAGATTCAGATTCTTACCTCCCAGTAAATTTACAGGATCCATAACCTGCAAGAACAAACCATATAAGAATAAATGATTAAGGAACAAAAGCAATAAAAATTCTCGATCTACAATAGCAATGTCTTTCATCACTTTCCTCCCTTCTTGATAGGAAAATCAGACAAAGGACAAGGTGCAAAGTGAAAGCAATGTGAAAAGCCTATTTGGCGGGACCAAAGTCTGGTTTTATCAGGAACAGAGCTCACCACTAATTATTGGCATTTTCAGAGACTATTAGCTTGGACTTCCTGGCTTCATGAGTTCATTTCCAGCTATTTATGGTGTTTCAATTAACATGATTCTCAGAACATGTACTGAGTGAATACAAGGCATAGCCATGGACATCATGTAAAGTAGCATTTAATGCATAAACCCTATCTTTCATCAAAAAAGCACATGGTAAAATCCCACTATGCTTCCATCTTCCAAGACTTGAGATGCGACTGCTCTAGAACCATTGATTTAAATATGCCAAAACAATCAAATAGCATGAGCTAAATGAAATTCCCTGTGGTGGAAAACCCAGCAGTTCCCAGCATGGAACTAGTAGACCAGAAAAATAAGATAAAAAAATAATGAGAAAAGGATAGATGGACTTACTGGGATTAGCTGTGGTTGTTGTAGCAGTACCATCAAAATCACATGTTGCACCAGCCAGATGCATTTTTTGATAATAATCATTGTAAGCATAAGATGCATGGTTCTGGTAAGTATTAGGAAGATAGCATGGTTGCCCTTCTTGAATAGCACTGCAGTTGGCCCCTCCTTGCCCACAAGCCCAGTTCAGTCCTACTTGCAACTTACCAGGATCCGCATTTGGTTTGGCAACGCAGAAATCAGAATTATTTCCAGTAATTCGATTGGAAGTACTCAAACTAAAAGTATAAACAGAGCTGCCATTGGTGAAAAACAAGCCCCAGTTTTTCTCAGACACAGGCCCAGGCCTCTTGTCTTCATTGAACATCTCATAAATGTATGTGTTGATGGGAAACTTTGGCTGACTAGGTGGTCCTGAATCATTTTGAACTCGCCGAATCATATTATTATTGAAGGTCTCGGCATTATCTGCAGTGGCATCAGGTTCATTGGCTCCGCCAAGCCAAGGCCACCCAGTTTCTGTAACTACAATTGGGATTCCAGACATATTCAGAGCATCTATAGAATAATAGGTAGCATCCACCATGGCATCAAACATGCTGTCATAGTGAGAAAGAGTGTTGGGGTCAACAATCTGTTTGACTGGAGGAAGTGACCGGAAAAGAGCATAATCAAGAGGGAAAATGCCATTTCCAGATGTGTATCCAAAATATGGATATGCATTTAACATGTAGTATGAGTTAGTGTTTTTCAAGAACTGAAGAATTTGATAAATTGTAGAGTCCCATGATGAATTAAAGGTGGCAGTTGAGGGCGGGAAAGGCCTGGGGATAACATCCATGGCTTGAGGGGTTGAAACTTTGACTTGAAAATTTAGATTTGAAGCAACAAGGGCTTTGTGGAGGTAGTTCATGGCAGGAACCAAAACAGGGACAACATTAGGGATTGTGGTAAGAACCTCACTGCCAACTGCAATGGCTGTAATGTTGGTTGAAGGCAAGTAAGCTGCAACATTTTGATTAATCCACGCTGCTGCTTTTGATGCAGATTCCCCAATTCCTAAGATTTCCTCATTTGTAACACCAACCATCACTTCTATCCCACTGTCTGCAAGGGCTTTCAACATGTGGGCATCAGCATCATAGAGGCGCACATGAGTAATCTGATTGGTTTTCAGAATGGCAACCACATCTGGAGCCGACGGCATGTTTGAAACATCAGTTCCAATATTTATTCCTACAAATGCACCTGCAAATTCAAGATTGTGATTTCAGCAACAAATGGTGAGATGGGTAATCCTATTCTAGAAACATGAATTATCTCACCCACATTTTCTTTTTGAAAATGAAAATTTTCAGGTCCTCGCAAGCATTACTAAAGTTCAAGATAATGAAAAAATAGATAAATCCTTTAAGGGCACAATATGTTTGAAAAGTTCTGAGTGCACTTTTGTACTTTTTTTGGTCGTATAATACATAAACCACAAGCCCTAAGGACTATCAAGTGAACTAGCACATATTATGATAAAATCTTCCAAGAAGCTATATAACACTACATGGTTTTCACATTTTAATTCCTACAAGAAAGTCCGAGGCCTCATGGTAAGGGCTCATCATTTCTAAAGCAGATTGAGCTCCTTATCTAATCCTGACTTTGCCCTTGATAAGGACAGTAGCAAAAGATCCAGAACAAGTTTACCAAGTTACCTGATGCATAATGGAGAGTGGTAACAATAAGCAAAAGAAGTCTTCCAGGCACCATCCGATCCAAGAAATTTCAATACAAATTATACTCTCGTCTTTTATCTCTTAGCCTTAAACTGCCAAAAGGTTCAGCAAACACATGCAAAATGTTATAAGAAACCAATGGCCAGAAAGCACAGTTTAGCTGAAGCTGGCAGTACAAAGAAAGAAACTCAGAAATTCCAAACACAGAGATACCCAGAAATCGTAAATCAATTGCCTCCAGGACTAGATAATATGCCAGGTATATAACAAGCAAACCAGCTCACCTAAAAAGTTTGAAAGAACTAAGAAGCACAGCAAAATAGGTTGCACAGGCAAATACGAAAATCAAAACCGTTTATGTGCAAAGGGGAAGGGAGGTGGTAAATAAAACCCATACGGAAAAGATTACTTGGAATTCATGTCCATATATTCATATAGATCAGAAAATTATTGAGTTCTCACCATCTGAGAATGTACCTACCTTCTCTGCCCATTCAAAAGACCCTACAATCAAATTCATAGCAACTCCTCTTAAGCAGAGAAAAAGTGATACTTCACCAGATGCCTAAGACTCCAATTAAAGTTCATTTCAAACCAAGAAAATCACAAACCAGCCCAGTTTAGCCAGGGTTTACTTAGATTTCATCTAAATCCAACTATATGTTACCTAACAAGTAACAATTGCCATTTCGTTCTCCAAATGAAAAACAATAGCCAAACATGTTGGACTTCTGAAACTCACATATTGAAACATCAAAGAAATGTCATGTGCACAGCAATTCAGATTGCTTTCTTCAATTCTCAGCCAAGAGAAAAGGCATAGAACCAGGTGGACAAATCTACTAAAATTAGAGCTGGGCTGAAAAATTTACAAACAAGATAAAAAAAAAAGACAACAGCAATATAAACAGATAAAACCACAGGTAAGCAAAGAGATGCAAGGCCATCCTCATAGGTCCAGTTTTACAAAGAAAATAACTTCTCATTTCACACAAATTCAAGGCCGGCCATAGTCTATGAACTTTTCAGACCTTGATTTTTTCCACATGAGAAAATAAGAGGACAATCATTTCAACAATCAAATTCCAAGCACAAGATGCAAGTAAACAAGAAGAAATGACTCTACCTTTAATATGTGAGATTTCTCAATGCAGCAAATCTCAAGCAACCAAACGCATACTAAGTGAGAATTTAGTACAAATTTACCACCAGACTGCAAGAGAGACATTAAAAACCCATACCCACACTAGCTCTTTCTAGGGAATAAGGGAGAGAGACAAACTTTGGACATACATTTCAACTTCAAGAATCCAAAGAACTCCACACAACAGCAAACAAAGACCCAGAAATCCTTAAATCTTAAAAAAACCCAGATGCCAAAACCCTAAACAACAAGCACCCAGATGCCAAAACTTGAAAGAAAACATCATATAGCACATAACCCAGATAAGAAAACCAGGAAAAGAGACCATAAACAGTACCTGATCCAACTGTATCAAGCTGAAACACTCCAAAAAACCAAGCACTGTATGCAACTTTCAGAGAGTTAAAAAACCCTTATGTAACCAAAAAAACAGCTACAATCAACTCCAAAAACTAAACCTTTTTGAACCTAGCACACAGAATCTGAAAGACAATCTACACGGATATCAAACTAGCCCACTAAAGTAAAGGCATTATCTTTCTGTGGAAAGAACCAAACCAAAGAGCCAGAAGAGCATCCTTCCAGTCTCTAGAGCGAATACTTAACTAAACGTTAACTCTTTCATTAAATACATTAAGTACCCTTTCAAACAGTACCCCCCATACTAGAAAATGAGTTCAGATTTCATTAGAAGCTTACCAGATATGAAAGAAACCTTCTGATGGCAGGCTTCGCTGTCACTAAGCTTGACCGATGTTAGATAGCCAACAAGACCAAAGACAAAAGGCCCTGCAAATCTTTGTTGTCCCTTGTTTCGTCTTATTTGCGATTTTTGTTTACTATACAACTTAAAAATATGTTCCTTTTTTTGTTTTTATGGGGCAATGCAAATCACATAGATATCATCATTGTTTATTCTCAGCTCAAATGGATGGTGATTATATGTTAATTAGGATTATTAAATTAAGAGAAGGTTAAGCAAGAAAAGAGAAAGAAAGTGAGACTTTTTTTTATGTGATTTTTTTCCCTCCAAAAGTCTTTTTTATGAGCTTGGAAGGGATATGAAAAGTCAAAAGGGAAACGGTTTAGGCTGTGAAAACAGGCAGGCTGGTGATAAAAGCAGAGTAAAAGGGATTTAATTCAATTCCAGTGGCCATTAATGAGTATGTTTGTCATAATGACCAAATTCAGAATTTTATTTGAGCACCAAATAGAAAGATAAACCAATTCTGCTTTGAATTTTTTTTTATTTTAAATTAATTTTTTAAATTGTTTTTATATATTAAAAATAAATTTTAAAAAATAAAAAATAAATTATTTTGATATATTTTTAAATAAAAATATTTTAAAAAATAATAAATAATTCCTAGACCTTTTCAACTGGATTTTTTCAAATTAACAATGACTTATTATTTCATGGGTCCCTTGTTGTCACTAAATACGTGCTGCCTATCATGAGCCATTCACTGGTAATTTCCTCCGGGGCTAAATCTAATCAAAGCTTGGATCCAATATTTTATATATACAAAAAAAACATTACAAAAAATAATTGTTTTAGGCCTTTTTTTAATATAAAAAAAAAACACTAAAACAACATCATTTTTCCACTAATCTGGCCCAATCCAATTCTCAGCCCAGGCTGAGTTTCGAAGCTATGCTTCCCACTCCATAACAAATGCTAGGGAATGTGGGTAAAAGGAGAAGAGGTTACAAGATGAAAGGATTGGCATGGTGCTCCTTTTGTTAGCTTTGATTAGCAGCGAGAGACAAAAACAGGAACAAAGACCATTTACTTCATTTTCATATTTTGAAACCCAGATGAGAGACATTCCACAGTTTAAGCTCAAAGAAGCAGGCTGTACTACCATGATACCTTTTGAACAGGTTTTCAAGGGAACCAAACTTGATGGGAGCGTCAATGCAACTCCATAAATCTCGATATAATCTCAGAGTGGAGCCCTAAGAAGTAAAGCACATGAATTTGACATCAGAATGTTTGATGGCAAATCTGACTAGATAAAGACCAGACACTGCACACAAAGAAAATTATATCCCCGCTTAGTTGTAAAGTGGAATGCTGAGGGTACCAAACGTCAAAAGCATCACCCTTTTTATACTTTTTGGTCCCGCAGAAACCACACTTTTCCCATAAAGACAGGTCCAAGACAGCTGCTCCCCCACTAAAAAAAAAAGCTTAGCTGAATCACTGGGACGTTTGCAGGGAACAACACATCACAGATGAAATGCCTCTCAACATTCTGCATAATGGAGCAATGAAGCATCTTTTGATACGGGGCTCGAAGAGCAAATAACTAAATTAACAATTTTTTAGATGAGTTTCAACTAAAAATCTTCCACGCAACATTAAGTGCAATAACAATCAAAGCATTCTACAGAGTTGAAACCAAAAGCCAACAAAATCTAGATCAAATACCATCTGATAGAACAGCACTCACATCAAAAACATAATCCAAAGGACAAGCAGGTGATACAACCATCTGTTTCCATGCAAGGATTATGGACTAGGAGACTTGTCTCCATTTACTTCTTTAGGATATTCATCATGAATTGGGCTACGGCTTCTGCTTTTTCTTGGGCTACTGCTTCGGCTCCTAACTGGGCTCCGGATCTGACCCCTATTTGGAGTTTGGCTGTGGCTCCTTGATCGTGAATATGACCTCTCTTGACTGTACCTCCTCTCTCGGGGTGAAACAGATCTGCTTCAAAGCAAAAGGTCAGACGTGCACATTAAAAGAGGGAGCAATAATTATTAAAAAGTACCAGAACTATATGCGCCTCAGGGAGACAATCACAAGACGTTTGAGAAGTAGCAGAAAATATCCTATTTTTACATCAATAGTCCAACATCAAACAGGCCAATTCAGTTTTGGGGCGTAAAGGCTGAATAAGTACAGTAAATAAGAAACCAGGGAGGAGATATAGAATACAGAACTAAAAAGGAATCCTTGGCAGTGTTTCACAAACAGTTTGGAACAGCTAATGCATTTGCTTCGGATGCAAAAGGCATACAGGTTCCTCCATAAGAGACAAATATTGGGTTCCTACAGGAAAAAAACAAGAACCAGAGTAATAATTGCAAACCTTGAGGGATGCCTTCTTTTTGGAGGGGAATAATAATCACGACTGTGAGACCGGGATGTTGCATGGCGTGGCGGTGGAGAACGAGAATGGCGTGGTGACCGAGAATAACGAGGAGGTGATCTTCTTCTATCACCAACTCGACCCCTGTAACAGAATGGAGACATTTTGAAGATTATCAAACCAGAAAACTTTGGAAGAGTAATACATATAGTGAAAATCATGAAATACAACCCAGATTTTGGACTAAGTGAGCTTTAAAACAAATCATGAACACAATTTATAGATTCAAAAATACAAGTCCTGTAAACATCCTTATATCATGTCATGGCATGATTGGCATGTGAAAGACTTCCCCATACTTTCCACAAATTCTGAAATCAGTGCAATCTAAAAATGCATCTGATCTTTTGATTTTGTTTAGGTTCACTTCTGAACAGAATAATTCAAATCATTGAGCCCCAACCCAACTTGAAAGGAAAAACACAACAGGAAGAAAGAGATGAAAAAAAAACAATGACATTCAGCAACCATCTAAGTTATCTCAACTGAAATAGAAAAATAGCTGTTCAATGAAAAGCATTCATGTCACTCAAAATCAACCCTGTCAGGCAAGCAAAGAAACAAAAGATAACACTTACCTTGTGGCTGTGCGCTCCCTTGCTCTCATATCAACTGGCTTCTTCCTATTCTCCTCGGCAAATACAACAGTCAACTCCCGGCCAAGAAAGACTCGACCATCCATATGATGTTTTGCCTCTGCAGCATCATGAGGATCTGCATATTGGACAAAACCAAAACCACGGGGTTCCCTGCCAAAAGAAGATGATAATGAAACAGATTGAAGATTAGTACCACCATATCAGCTACAAAAGAAGGAATCGGGCACGAGAACCATAAACCTTTTTGCCAATGAAATTTACCAACACAATCCCCATTATATGAAGGTCATGATATGAAAAAGCAAGCACACTGCTGACCTTGCAAGTGTCAGTTTAAAGATGACTTGAAACTCTTCAAGACTTGGAACCTCTCCACAATGTATTCAAACCCAACTTCCTTCAAATCTTCACTATCATTAACATCATCTTCAAAAGGACTCTAATTACTTGATTGGTGTCTTCAAAACTTTAATTTCACTGTTAAATCTCAAGAACTTCAATTAATGAACCCAGCCTCTGATTACAATTGAGTATTATATCATGAAGAGATGACCCAAAAGAAATTTGGAGGAACAGGGGGCTTAAAGGGCCTGCTCGATGAAACCAAACAAACTGCTAAACATAATTTGAATTTCCCAAAAATTATAAGAAAGATAACATTAAAAAGTTTAAGAAACTATGGGTCAAGCTAATAAGTTTCTGATGCAGTGTAGGAAGGAAATCAGATGATAGGAGAGAGAACAAATAACATAATGCTGGGGAAATAACCTCATAATATCAGTCCCAACAGTTTCGAAAGGGGATTAATTTTGAAATTGATACCAAACAAGACCATTGACAGCATGAATCCCAATGAATGTCAAGACAAGAAGATAGTTAGAAAATGCAAAACCCCACTTGAGTTTTTTTAAAGAAATACTTAAAAAAAATCATATCAGCAAACTTTGTCTATCAACAGCTAAAAGACATGCTCACCCAGTATAATAGTCTCTAGGCAAGTAGATGTCCTTAAGAGCACCAAACTGTTCAAATGGCCTGCGAAGGTCTTCTGGCCTGCAAATAGCATTTACATAATTGTCATGTGCTGATGAAAAAAGAAACATAAAGTTTATGGTCCCAAAATATTCAGCTATTGATAGGAAGTGGTGCATACTGCATCATTATAAGTTTAGTTTTGGATAGGTTCCCACTCTCAGCAACATGAATGTCCAGTTGCATCGTTAACTTGAGCGGAGTTTCTCTCCGCAAGGAGACAGAATAACTCTTCCATCACTCCTACTGTCTCTTGTGCACACGTAAAACTTTCCTTAAGTGGCAACTAGTGCAATGGTCCACTGGCACAAAGCCGCAAGGCCACGCAGATGAATGCTCATTGTGTATTAATATGCATCTAAGATCACCAGTACTCTTTAGGCACTCACTCTCTAGCATTGTAACATGCACGTGCGATTCCTGTGTCTAGCCAGGTCTCAGTTGGACAGGTATAAAAGCATGAAAGCATAGAAGCAACATTTTTTAGATCATCCACTACTTGCAAATCTAATACAAATGTTAAAGAACATAAGTTGTGAAAGGAAAGCAAACCTGCAATCATGACGGAGGTTGCGAACTAGAAGGCTAGTAGGAAGATCCCTACTACGTCCACCATAACGTCCCCGAGGACTAGGACTCCGTCCCCTTCTACTATAGCCCCTTGGAGGTGATGGACTATAACTCCTTCCTCTCATCTCCACAAAATTGTTTGCTCTCTGTCCAATTTAAAATTACCTATGAAGGAAATAGTACCACGATGAAGAAAAACCCCAGCCAGAGTAAGAAACTATTAAATCATGTGCAGCAACAAAATCCAATTACTGGCTTCATATGATAAAGTTATCTACTTTAACCAGATAGCTTCCCTGATGCAACAAATGAAGAGTTCACTGCCTGAGAAAATAACCCATTAACGTACTAATAATATGTAGAACCCATCACTTTTTTTTGCAGTAAAGCCATAAATTAGCTCCTCTCCTCCAAGTTTGGACAGCGTTTACACAAAATATTGCACATAACTAACTCATCATCCTTAAAATATGGAACAAACCCATTAATCATACCAATAACCTAAGCATGTAATGTAATAAAAAACCTAACCCATTATCTCCTTCCTAATAACTCATTAAACCCATTAAATACTTCATCTTTTTTCTAGCATCAGACCCAAAATTCATTCCTCTCCTTCATTAATTTACACATATTTAGAAGAACCCGTTATTTATCTTCTTTTTTAACAAAGACCCATTAACCTAAATAGAGCATTAAACCCTAAAAATATCAATTAATTCAACAAAATCAAGAAGAACCCGTTATTTATCTTCTTTTTTTAACAAAGACCCATTAACCTAAATAGAGCATTAAACCCTAAAAATATCAATTAATTCAACAAAATCAACATTAACTACTTGCATTAATATTCAAGCCATAAACACGTTAAAAAAAAAAAGCAACAGTCAAAACGACAATAAGAATCTAAACTGAATCGTAACAGAGAACGCAAGGGAGGGGAAGAGAGACCTGTTAATCGGAAGATTAGGGTTCCGCGGAGGAGAGAGTTTGAGAGCAGACGGCGATGTGGCTGCGATAACGGGTACAAAGAGGAAGGGTGTGTTAGGAGGTTGTAGATATAGCACACAGCAAGGGTTAAGGATTAACTACGGTTCAGTTAAGGTATTCCATGCCTTTAGATTTGTGGGTCCTTTTGGGTCCCTAATCTTGTGGCTGAGAGTTTTTTATTTTGAAATATGATACGTATATAAGGCAAAGTGATTGTTTTTGTTTCCTTGGTTATGGTATATAGAATATAATAAAATATAATTTTTTATTTTTATTTTTAAAATATATTGCTATTAAATTTATATATTTTAAAAATAATCATTATTTTATTTTTTTTACTTTAATTTATATTGAGTGTTGAAATTAATAATATCATAATAACTGTAGTTATAAAACAATGACTGACTTGACAAATTGATTTGGATCTGAACTGATCCGAGTTTATAAAAAAATAAATGAAAGATTGACTTGACCTTACTCAGTCAAAAATTCAAGTCAACTCAGGATAAAACATGGATCAAAAACTCGTTAACTTTTTGAAAAAAAATTAAACATTTTGGGTTCGTCGAGTTGACCCTTCTAATCAATAACCTGAACCTTATCTTGGGTCGACTCTAAAATCGAGTTTTAAAACTATGATAACAATCATTTTTATCAATATATTGACTCGAGTCAACCCGTGTTGACCCTTCCAACCTATAATCGGGGCCTTGTTTCGGTTGACCCCTAAATCAGGTTTAAAAACTATGATAATAACAACTTTTATCTTTACATTAACCTGGGTCAACTTAAGTTGACCCACCCGATTTGTGATTGGGGCTTTGTCTCAGGTTGGCATTCGAATCAAGTTTTAAAACTATAATAATAACTAGATTTATTCTATGCTAAGCAAGGTCAACTCGGGTTGATCCTCCTAGCGCATGACTTGGATCTTACACCGGATCGACCCTCAAGTCGGATTTTTAAAACTGTGATAATAACTATTTTTATTCTTATATTGACCTGGATCAATGATTAGTCTCACTCATGACTCGAGGTTTGCCCCGGATCAACCTCTAGTCGAGTTTTTAAACTATTAAAATAACTATTTTTATTTCTACCGTGACTCCGGTCAACCCAACCCGTGACCCGAGCCTTACTCTAGATCTACCCCTAAGTTGGGTATTAAAATTATGATAATAATTATTTTAATTTTTACATGTCCAGTTAAATAATTTTAAAATTGAAAGTTTTTAACAATAATATTTTAAAAATAATTTTTTTTTGTCTATAATAACATATCCTTTATACACTCATGTTTTGAAAGTATTAAAATTCACTTCAAAACATTTGTAAAAGTGTAAATTTCAGACTAAACATAAATCTGTTTTTTAAATGATTTCTCGATTATGGCTTCTCTTATTACTCAATGAAACCGTTAAATTCTATCCTTTCTTGAAAATTAAAATATAATTTGGATGGAAAGATGGATGGAACGCAATTAAATGACAAAAATTTCAATCGAGAATCTCTAAAAATTTGAGGGTAAAACTGATATAAGAGTTGTTCGATGGTAAAACTGAGATTTCGTATATATTTGGAGGGTATGTTTGAAGTTTGCCCAAAAAAACCCTGCAAGCTTAGAGCAAAACAGAGACCACAAAACAGAGAGACTCTGCCTTGTGTCTCCCGCATACATACACTACACACGATCTCTGCGGAAACAGAGACGTTTGAGCAGGAGTAGGCTGATCATTCCCATCTCCTTAAGCAGCTCTTTATGCAGGTTAAAAAACCTTTGTTCCTCCTTTGTTTTTTTCGCCTTAAATTTAGATGATCAAAGAATAATCTTTTTTTTTCTTTTAATCTATCCATGCTATTTTAAAATTTTTTGGGTGTAATCTGAACTGGGTTTTGATTGCTTTCTGTTCTGGTATATATTTATAGATTAAATGCATGTGTACATGGTTGTTCTTGTGTCTTCTTGAGGGTTTTAGCTTGCATTTTAGGATAAAATTCTATTTTATGTGTAGAATTTAGAAAAAAAATCGTGTGTGCACATCAGTTTAAATTGAGATATAGAGCATCTTTGAATTTTGGAATTTAATTTCTCGCACATTCTAATCCTTTTGTTTTGTGTTTCCTGTCATTGAAGCAAGATTGTAGGAGTCAATTTTTTGTTAAAGATATCTACTTTAAGTTGCTGTAGCTTTAGAAGAAAAATTGTAAATATCTTTATGGAGGTTTCGAGGATGGTTTGTACTTGTGTTGATTTGGGGTGGATTATTTTGTGTAGAGGTTGATGTTATACTGATTTGTTGTGTAGTACGAATGGAGGAACAGTTTATACTAAGAGTTACACCTTCTATTGCGGAGAAGTTAGATCGACTTTTGAGTGACACTGCTTCTTCTTCTGAAGAACAATCATTGGATTTGTCTTTTTCTGGTGAGAACGTCCTTCCCTTGCATTTTATGATATTCTTGGTTGTTGTTACATGTATAGTACTTTAGGAATTAGGATCTCTATGACAATTGATTCAATCCACAGTGTAGTGCTCCTTAATCGATAATGAGGTTTAGTTTATAACACTAGAAACTTACATTTTGTGATCACTTCATGGTTATGATCCATAAATTTGGCCCATTTGTGCAACCCTTTCAATTTTAACTTTATGGTTTAGCAATTTAATTTATTTATTTATCTACCCTGTGACAAGGCTGTATGAACCAAGTCATACTCTATGCTGCTAAAGATTCTAATGAAAATACATTTGGGGTAGATCTCGTGGTGGTTTCTCGAATTTAGTTTGCTGGGATAGATATATTATCTTGATACAGAAAAATGCCTCTTTTATATGGGGAAGCTATATGTCCTTCAAATGTTATTTCCGGACCTGGGGTGTGATCTTACATTAATCTGGTATTAAGTGCAGGACATGTATCAATTTGGTGTCAGTTTTTCTGTTCCAACAGATGCCTTACTGATAGAACAGTTGATACAATTTTGTATATGAGTTAGCTATCCTTTCCATATGTTGGTCACAAAGATACAATTGTTACTGTCTTAGGTTTAATGTTTCCTATAAGAGAATGATATAGTCACCGCTGCCAGAACAGCATCGCGTCTATTCTCCAGAGCCCTGAAACAACTTAATTTTTCTCTCCCTTCTTTCCTTATTTTTTCTAATTCAATTTTTTTTATTGATATGCAATTCGAATAAGAACAGAGAACATTAAGTGTAGTATGAAATCATTCTTGTTGCTTTGACTAGAGCCTTAGCATACTCATGAACATGGAATATCTTGCTTTGCAGAGGATGGAAGGGGTGGCACATTTGTCATTGGAAACGAACATTTCCCTGCATCTCTCTTGGATCTTCCTTGTGTTGTAGAGTCCTACAAAACGTATGACGATTGTGCGCTAGTTAAAACTGCAGACATTGGTCAAGTATAGCTCTTGTTAACACTTTCAGTTTATAATCTCAAAAGACATTCATTTCTAAGTTGCTGCTATGATGACTTTTTGATTTTGACAGATGATTATGGTTAGAGAAGCAGGTGATACTGTTCCAGATGTGGTGGAGTACAGACATGGGCTCACTCCTCCTATGAGGGATGCTCGAAAGAGAAGATTTCGTAGGGAGCCATACCTCAATGTACGATTGATCTCAATACTTGCAAAACTTTGATGTTGAATCTAAGAATCAAGAACTTTTTTGGACATTTTGAAGTACTATGAGATCAATTGTGTGTTGCAACTGTTATTCTTGTCCTTTCAACCTGCTGCCTTTTCTGACTCTGGTGGTGTTACTTTTGACAGCCCGAGCTTGTACAGCGTGTTGAGAAAGATCTTCTGAACATCATGGCCGGGGGCACAGTCGAAAATGCTGATATCCTTAGTATTATGCATATCTTTGATTTTGTTTTTTCAGCTTAAAGAGAAATAGAAGTTCTTCAGCTTCTAGCAAACCATAGGTTTCACTATTCCGGATTAGCTTACAATCAGGAGTATAAAATTCCTCTCGGTGCACTTATGCATGCTCTTGGCAAAAATGGATTATATATCCATTGCAAAAACAAGAAGCTTGGGGAAGTGTCCCTTACTGGCATGCAGATTATTAAGGATGGTTTTGGCAGCCAGGCAATTGTCGTCTATTCCAATTTGTGTTGCATTCTATGGGACTGCAATGCCAAGCACACGCCCTATGTAATTTGCCAATAACCAAACTTAGCTCATCGGCAACTGCATTAATTGTTGGTACATTGTGTTCTGAAAATTTAATTTGATTATGTTAATTATTAGCAAGGCAAGTGCGCACCACTGCTTTAATGCAACATTCCCCATAGAGAATTTGAGGGTGGCTCATGTTCAGTGGAGTCCCACCAGTAATACAGTATTCTTTGTTTGAATTGTTGAAGGTGTTTATTTAATCATTCAAGTAAATCCTTAACTGAATTCTTACAAGCTGAAGCTAATGAGCAAGAGGAAGACGGTGAACAGAATGCTCGTAAAGCAAATAAGAAACCTGAGCCTGCTCCTGAAGCAAAGCCTGATGTACCAGAAACAACAGCTAATGCAGAAGAACCTGAGAGAAGTGATTCAGATGAGTCCGATGATTCGATGTAATGGGATGTCTTATAATTTGCCTCCTATGTCGAGAAATGGTGAATGTGATTAATCCAGCTTGTATTTTAATGTTGTGTGTGTTTATGGCACGCAATGTACTGGCCTCCAATCATCCTTTGTTACTTGCTTAGCCACTTTGCCTTTTTTTTACTTATAAATTGCCTGTACTTTTTGTAGTTTCTATTGTTTTTATTAAAATACTGAATGAGTACTACTACATAATATTATCAGTATTAAATCCTCCCTGTGCTTCCTAGAAGACAGCAGAATGAAAACAAGGAAATCTATGATGAGGTTCAATGCTGGTGGCCAGCATTGGGCTTCATAAGAATATACTCCATGGTCTAGGAAGCTGGTGACCTTATGCAAACACCAAAGATTTTGTGGTTTTGCCAATCTGGGCCTGGTTCCACTTTTGTCTGCTTATGAATTGGACTAGGGTATTAGCAGTTGCACCGCAACTGGATTCAATGGCCACATCCATAGCGGGTGAAATCATCACCCCTGCCAGCAGAAAAGCTTTGTAATCCTCAGGATTGCAACTAGAAAATTTCACTGAGAAAAACTCTACGCTAGAAGGCAGCCTCGGATCTGAGATCAATCTAATAATCTTGTTATGACATTTATGAACAAGACACTAACAAGGTCTGCTCAGCCAGCTAACTCTCTTGGCTTGCATGCTGGATAATCGGGATCTTGTATTCTCAAACTTTCTTATCAATTTTCTTGTGCCCCACTCCCCCAACTGAACAGGTTATTGGATTAAATGCCAGATCTGATTCTCCGTAGTACCAATGCAGCTGCTGCCCTTGCTGTCCTTTTGAAATTTGTTCGCCCACTTTTTGCCACTAGCCTTTGACATTTGGAGAAGTGTATAACAAGGAGCACACTCTACAGTCCACACCATAATTATAAGACCAACTTGAGGCGTCAGCCGACCTATGAGTTGAGTATATTGATTTGTGGATCCATAGGTTAACTTAACTTATGAGTTTTTTTATAAAAAAAAACCTTGAAAAACATTATTTTAATAAAAAAAAGTTTTGACGTAAAACTCGGCATAAGACTCTAGATCAGCGGGTAAACAAGTTGGCTCAACAGTTCTAGCCAGGTGTTACAACTATTGTCTACACAACATGATTGTTCACATGGCATTAAGCCTACCGCAAACAATATATCTATGCCAAGTCTTGAGAATTCAATGCTGCAAACATGCCCTCCTAGCTAGCTCGTGATTTTCCATGCAGATAAAACAATGCAGTAATGCTATGGATTTGGGAATAATTGGTGGGGTTTTTGGCGATGCCAGCTTGCTTCAGTAGGTATGGTTTGATAAGGATTTGAACACAAAGCACAAAGCAAAAGGCACATCGTTTCCTGAGGACATTTTAACTTCCCATCTGATGATATCCCACCAAATTTGAATTGAAAAGGTAGTCCTTTGTCGAGGAGATAATAAAATATAGATGGTCAACTGGTGCTATGCTGTGCCTGGGCAGGCAAAAGGCAAGCAGGCAGGCAGGCAGGCAAAAGGCATAGGTCAGCTTGTATTTTTTTAAGGATTCTGAAGAAGTGTCCCAGTCAAGCCCCATTAGCTATGATGTGCCACACTACGGAGTTACTGTCACAGTGGATGTATAATGCAAGACGCAGCCATTAGAGAGTGTGATGGTGGATCAAAAGCAATCTATGGACCCTCCATTTCTCTTGTTGGGTCAAATGTTTTTGTTGTATTACTTTAATTAGAGTAAAGGGTGGATGATAGATCGTTTGTCATATAAAAGAAAATATTGTGCGAGGCAACGCTCAAGCCCGTGAATTCTTGTCATTTATTTGTTATCAAAACGATGAAACTAATATATTAGTATGCTTTATTATTCATATAAATAGTAAATTATTATAAACTAATACTATTTATTTAAAATAGCATCATTTCAGTTATTTAAAAAAAAAATTATTATTGGTTTTAACTTGACCAAGTTAGAACACTAAATCAATATCTAGATTGGTTTAAATTGAATTCCAACCTAGATTAGATTCCAAATAATAGATTTACTAGGTCAATTTTCTAATAATAATTACAAAACCTAAAGTGTTTTTGAAAAATCTTCAACCGTTACGCACGTAGTGATCAACTTAATAATCTTTACCAAGTCTTGGTTCCAAATTCATTGGGGAAAGCTACATCATCATCCTATCTAATGAAGATCTATATATATATATATATATATATTAAGGAAACCATATTGTAAGTTATGGAGAAAAATCCTATGATATATACATTAGAAAATTATTTTCAACCTCTTCATTAAAGATTAATCAAACCATGCAAGAAAGGAATTAGAAAATTGGTTTAGAACTGGGCAATTCAA
>Ga0307514_10002449_pt1 | contig 19304 bp, 11 predicted proteins | sample 16_EM_MG_FD_203088 | JGI IMG/M metagenome (GOLD analysis project Ga0307514, IMG submission 203088) | Populus trichocarpa ectomycorrhiza microbial communities from riparian zone in the Pacific Northwest, United States - 16_EM | ecosystem: Host-associated > Plants > Roots > Unclassified | place... | reverse complement strand
ATTATGTTTCACTTTAAAGTCAAAATAATATTTTAGTTTGGTCAAAGTATTTTAAAGTCGTCATTCCTCTCTCTCTAATATTTACTTTTAAAAACAATATATTAGAATTAAATATTCGATGTTTTAATTAGTTTTGCAGTCAGTGGATTTTTTTTAATTTACTTTGGTGTAAGGTGATGCTTATGGTTAACGATTTTACCTTGCAAATGTTGTCTAGAAATGATATGGATACTCATTTTTGTTTCACATATGAATTTGAAGGCTAAGAAAAAATGTCTACAAAAAAAAAAAAAAAAAGAAGATAAAGGTATAACTTTTTAGGGAAAACTACACTAACCCTCCGATAATTTAATCATATTTTTTTTTACTCTTGCCTCCATTCTTTCAGCAATTGTAGTTTACATCATGGAGCTTATAAGCTTATTACACTTTACATATTTATTCATGTGCGCAAAACAAAATAAAACAAAAAAATTAAATTATTTACAACATTATTATTATATTCTAATTAATAACTAAAGAGCATTTAAAATATTTGTGAGGAACTAGGTAAGAAAATTTAGGAGTTTAAGATTAGTGTTAGGATTTAGAGAATTTGAGAATTTATATATAAGGGTAAATTCATCAGTTTATTTAAATTATAATTTTTTAAAAAAATAAAGACAGTAAAAGAATTACTAAACTACAAGAGATTCCGTGCAATTTTCCCTTTTTATTAATTAGCTTTCCTCTCAATCATTATAATTTCAATCATTCTTTTAATTGCCCATCTATTCAAATTTTTTTTATATTCTTCATTAATAAACTAAATCTCTTTTTAATAAATCTCATTTATGCCTGCACCATCTTCTCTGCATCTAAAAGAAAATTGTCATCTTCGTATCTATTCTTTTGCTCACTCAACTTTTCCATGTTAGAAAAAGCATTTTATAGTTTTATTGTTTCCCCTGACTTTTGATTCATTTTGTTGTGCAAACTATAAGCATGTAGGGAAATTGAAGAAGAAGAGATATATAAATGATGAGGTCCTAAAATTTAAGATGCTTAGGAATAAAATTTACGTGTTAGATAATTGCTTAATCTCTTACTTTAAGCAATTCGATCAATTCTTCTTAGCCAAGGTGTATGAGTGGATTGATATGATATGAAAAACCCAAGTGGTTGATAGCTAGTAATTGGTGGTTCCCGGTAATTTAAGGTAACTGGTAGCTGATATTTATAAAAAATCTTATTTGATGGATATGAAAACTCTCATATGCTCAAGTCAGTAACTTTATAGAAAAAGAAAATCCAATGATATTTTAGAGAGATAGATTTTGAAAATATGTATGCTAAAAATATTAAGAATGAAGAGATTGTGAACTTGAAGTTTGAATGATTCATGATGTATTTATAGCTCATGAATCTTGTTTCTTTGTGGATATGAGAGGCTAAAGTGTAATATTATCCTTGTGATATTTTGAGTTGTATTCAACTCAAAATAATATATATTATATCAGTATAAAATACCAAGAGACCCATGTAGGGTCCTGGAAAAATTCTCAATGGAGTATTGGGCTTGGATAAGGTGCTTGAGCCTATTAGAGGTGAAAAATAGGTCCAGGCATTGCCTGTCCTGCATTATATAGGCGGGAGATCTAAGATCAATCCCTAATAAATTGGTGAAAGACGCTTTGACATCACTTGGAGAATGTGTCAGTCCGAGACTATATTGAAGAATAAAGGATCCGAGATCAACCCTTGATAAATTGGTGAGAGATCCTTAAGCATTACCTGTAAAATATGCCAATTCGAGACTGCATTGGAGAATGGGGGATCTGAGATCAACCCCTGATAAATTGGTGAGAGGTCTTTAGGCATCATCTGGAGAATGTGCCAGTCCAAGACTACACTAGAGAATAGAGGATCCGAGATCAACCCCTAGCGAATTAGTGAGAGATCCTTAGGCATCACCTAGATAATGTGTTATTGCAATGGAGAGACCTTATACCCATAATTTGAAGATTGTGAGGTTATTGCCTTAGGGAGACCAAGTCAATCCCTTCCTTGAAAAGTACCCGAAATCCTCCATTGGAGATCTGAAGATAGGAAATGTATGTTGGAGATATATTATTTTTATTTCAAAAATAAACTTATAATTCTATTAAGGATTATCTGCCTTGATAACTTTGAAAAGGTGATCTTATTTTGATTCAAGGGAGTTATAAATCCTTAGGATACACCAAATACCCATGATTTTAATCCTCATGGTTCTTACTCGATATTTCATTTATGTCAAGATAATGATTTCGCTTAGAAGGTCTTTCATGCTAGTTGTCATTGTAAAAACAAAGAGGCCCATGTGATTTTCCATGACTTGCTTTACTTTGAGCAAATTTCTATCTAGTAAGACATAGAGTTTTCTCCGAATGACATACTCTCTTACTCCTCTTATCTAAGCTTCCAAGGCTATTAGCTCAAACAATTCTTCCATCTTGAGCATCTCCTCATCGAACCTCTTCAAATATACCCGTGTAGACTCGCACTCTTGTTGGGTAACACCAAATAGCTCCATGTAGATTTTATTGGAGGGTATATTAGTGCTGAAGCACACCATAAACAAGGCGCAAAGATCACTGAACCTTTCAATAAGGCCCGACTCCAAATTAGTATATCATACACGTGCAAACCTCTGGAAGGTTGCGGGGAGGATTTTGCACATTGAGTCATTGTTCTGGATGGCCAATTCTAAGTTACCATGCACATTCTATACATTCTATCTTGGATCGGTAAGGTCATCATAATTATCCAAACTTATTTTTGTGAAAATTTAGTCCTTAGGGAGTCGAGTGTTCAATACTCGTTTTTTCCCCAACAATACAAAACCAAACTGAAAAAATAAATTCTTCCCTAACCCCGATATGTTTTTTTTCCAGCAATATGGAAGCTCAAAGACCTTAATGATGCCTCTCTCATCAAGAGAAAACCAATGACACCAGGATTAGCTTTTTTGATAGTCAACAAGGCCAATCAACTACTTTCTCTCTCCTTCCTTCATTTTCTAATGACCCTCTCTTTTATCTCAAAGTTAAAAAAATAAAACGTAAAACAAATAAAGTTAAATATTAAAACATAAATGCCACGTAAAAAGAGCAATCAAAAATGAAAAACTTAAGACAATAGGGATTGAAATTGTAATTTCCCATGCAAAATTAAAAAAGGAATGCATTTATTTTCATGTGTCAATGTTGATCCTTATTGTTTTAATTTTCTAAAATTGATAAATCAAATTCTATTTTGCAAAATTGAGGAGCAACAAAAATGCCATTGCATTTTTTAAACCATGAATACAATACTGCACACAAATAAAAAATATTTATCCATGATAAAACCCCACAAATATAGCACGACGATGAAATAAAAAAAAATCAGGGACCGGAATGAATTTTTCTGGAGGGACCAAAAAAGGATGTGGATAACTGTTCATGTTCACAGTGGTGCTGAGTCTAGAGAACAGTGAAACCACATTCTACTACAGTCACACTTATTTTTGCTAAACCTGTCGTTGCAACACAAAAATTATAGGTCCTACGAGTTGAAAAAGGTGATTCACAGACTAACCAGACAACATCATTTTATGGTTTCAACTGAACATAGAAGTTACCACGCGAACAAACAGGGTCTGCATCATGGGAAACTTGACATAAGTGGTAGATACATTACAGCAGGCACATGAGAATTAATTGGAAAAAAAGAAGAAGAGAGGATTATCATTGCTCAACAATAACTTGAATGATATACATTAATCAAATTGTATCATTCTTGACATCACACCCAGGATGTAACAAAACCTGGAACTCTTATCTCTCGCCAATCGACCACAACACATGCGTGGGATGGATAACCCCTTTCCAATGGGATCCGTACAAATCAAGAATATTTGGATACAGATTTAACTAGAATGTAATCTCACAAGGTGCGTGAAATGTTCTTCCCCGGCATATGGCCTCTAGATTTTCGCCAGCATAAGAGCAAAGTGGTGATACCTCCACACCTGTATCAGATCAAGCAGGCAGACAGTTATACTTTGCAATACTTCTTCGCAGATGGAACAGTGATCTGAAAAATGAAACTACGGCTCTTTCCCACTCTCCGCTGATCTTAGTTCTCAAGACCACAAGGCAAAACTTGCACAGGGCTGGACCCATCTTGAGCAAAATGCCATAGAGCAGAACTCAAATGTGAATCCATACAACGTGGACAACTTATACAAGTTTAAATTTTAAAAACTTCAAATGAAAAACTGTACTTTAATTCATATCCCATTAATCACTCGGAAGGGTCAGACTGACATGATGGGAGGAGGTCTTCCTTTCTACCGGAAAACCCCTCGGTTACTAGCAAAAAAGAAACGAATTAAGAGCAACACAAATGGTTGAGCATGAATAAATCTCGTCTCTATATAAACAGGAGAAGATAATACTAAGCTAGTCGGAACCTTTTGTTTTTGATTAATCTCAATTATCACTCGAAGAAGAAAAGATCTCCAGGTCTTCCTTGATCTAACTAGATTAAAGTACCATCCCTTCCTCTCCTTTCCCTTGTCCTATATTCTGTTCCTATTTCTATATTGAGGCATTCACTTAATTTTCACAATAATACTGTGATTAAAGCAAGCAAAGTAAAGCACGAAATTACCAGTTGCATATAAAGGCACCGAATGTGTTAAGAAGCCACCTGCTGCAACCACCCAGCGAGAATGCAGTCGAAGAACAAGCAGCCGAGCACTCTCAGGAGTGTCAAAATTTGACCCATTGGCATTTTTTACAGGTGCAAATTCTTCTTCACGTGGTACCTGCACTAGTATTATAACAATTTTAAAGTAGAAAAAAGAAAAAAGAACAAGGGTCGATGAAGCAAGAGTTGTAAACATAATCACCTCAAAAAGAGCAGTTGAAGGAGCATATGGGAATGCATCGAATATGAATTGCTCTAGTTTTAATCCCATCGTATCACCATGAATAGAAGGAATTCTTTTCTCAGCTAGATGGTAACTGCATTCACAATGAAGGTGCTCAAACTGCTTAATAAGGATATATTTATTCAAAATATTTGTAATTTAAAGCAAAGTTCAGATTTTAGCTTAGACCTTAGTTCTGCAGCATCATCATTTTGTGTTATTCTAACATGAAAAATCATATATAGAATATTGATTGTATACATTGACCAAACTGGTTTAGGTAGGATATAATCCCTTAAAGACTGGAAAGGAGCTCAATTAGTCCATACTTTCTTCACTCGCGGGGGTTTGTAAATCCCCTGCCTAACCCCACCATATACGCTTAATTTTTTATATTCTTCTCAAAATTCAGTGTGTGCTAGCATCAAGTGAATTAAAGGAACCACGCTGGTAATATCTTCTTTGTTTCTCAAACAATCCAAGCACAGCTGGGATTAATGTTCTACCAATTTATTTCATAAGTTCTACAGATTAAAAAGGGAAAGCAAAGGAGCTGAAGCAATATCCATATTGAACAAGAATACATATAGAAAATATGTCAATGATGCAGAAAATAAGAACTGCACATAAAACTATGTTTTATGTGCAGTCCTTGCTTGCATATGTTTCCAATGTGAGCATTAAATCAACAAAATCACGGAAGAGGAATGTGTTAAAAAAAGCATGTATGTAACTACATTGCAGGAAAGAATAGACATATCACATAGAAATAACTGAATCTTATTCAACCACACTCTATGCAAGAGAAAGAGTCACTTACATGCTGTCTTTCTCAAGGCCATTTGCCACTTGGTTTAGAAAATCCAAAGAGAACATGTGCAAGCACACCTGAAAACAAAAAGTCACAATAGTGTCAGCTTCAGGAAGACAACGTTCAGTGAACGCTAAACCGTGATCAATGCATTACCTTTCGAAGCACATAGCAACCCATAATGAAAACTTAAATATGATGAAATACCGTTATCAAATATGTAGCATTACTTTTTGGAACCATTTTCAATAGTTCACTCCACTTCTAATAACAACCAAAGTTTCATAGAAGTCTGACAACCTGCAATTTTCCAGTAAATATGTACACTTCTTGCCTAGAGTATCTAACTAGACACTATGAATTCTAAAGCATAGGAGCATCAGTTAGTGCAATTCCAGAAATCATCAATGTAAGTCTCGTTCAACCAAATATTGACCTGATTGAAACTGTTGAGATAAAACTCATTAAATAGAAAAGAAAAATGAAGACAATAAAAGACAGAAATTGTGATCTCATATATAACAGCAAACATTATTGAGCCCTAGAAACTCAAGCAAACTTCTGAAAATCAATAATTTGATTTTTTCATCTGGAAACGCAATATGTATTATGTAAATCTGAGAGATTAAAAGTACAAGGTAAGAACAGACTATACATTACTCCAACAAAAACGAAGGCGTCCAGTTTGTTGATTAACTGCAGAAGCCAGTGACTGATCCAGCTCACTGTATTCAACCACGATAAGAGGTCCACCTTTACCTTGCCTTACAAAAACACCAACCTTTTCTTGGGGGTATGCCTGCAATCAAATAGCTTATAGCTATTAAGCTGCACTAATTTTGAGAATTCATGTTGTACTAAAAAAAACACCAAATCCAACATTTGATTAAAAGTATGATAAGACAATTAGCTTCTAAATTTTCTAGATCAATGCATTCAACCACTGTAAACTGCAATTTTCTCTCAATTATTTATTAACTTTTTCGTCATAGTCATTTACTCAACGTCTTTCATTCTTATAACCCCTGTTGACTTGTAGAGAAGAACCCTTGTAGCAGCAGCTTATATTTTTATTAAAGATGTTCTCAACATACAGGAAGATTACATACCTTACGAACAACTTTTGCTGCAGCTGCTACACCTTTATCAATGAAATATCCCAAAAAAGCTGGATCAGCTACACGTACCTGCTTTCATTACACTAATCACTACATCTTTAATTATGAAAACTTATGGAATTTTATAGAATTGAAGGACTGAAGGAGCAGAAAGAGAAATTCACCAGTGCGTTGTCAACCCCATAGCAGTCCACGTACTTGATCCCTCTTGAGGCCATATCCTCTAATAATTTTGAATATTTCAGCGCTGAAGAGCAATTAAGATAAAACCAAGGCAACAGGCAGCCAAGTCATAATGAGAAAACAGGGAACTGAGTTGAAAAGAGGTTTCTAGCATGTTGCAGTAGATTTTGAAATAATACCTGAATATACTCCTCCATTCCCATCCGGAGCCTTAGCTACCTAATTTAAAAAAATCAAGAATTAATATGATAGTTGAAGTAAAAGATAAATTTAGACCCCTCAAAAACATGGGAAGATAGAATCATTACTTTTGAGGAAAATTGAAGTCATCAAAACCTATTAAGGATTCCAAAGAAAAAACCAGGGGACTGTATTATCATCTATGTTGGCTCAAAAACATCTTTTGGGCTCTAATTAGCTCATTTATGAGAAGGAACCATACCCTAAATGGAGTCTCCATGATAAATCTGCCATCCTTGGAAACACAAGGTATGGTGCCTTGCTGGAAGAAGGTAACCTGCATCCAATAAGTCTCTCTTTCAAATTAAGCAAAAAAGGATAAAATATTAGATGGAGTTTATCTAGATAGTTGATGAATTGAAGCTTTCTTACCTGATCTGCTTCAAGGCCGAAGTACTTGTGATTTTCAAAAAAAAATCGTGTGGAATCATGAGTAAACGGGCTGGTCATTATGTACCAATGTATCGAAACTGAGCTTCCAGAACCTGCCCATGATAAATTCATATGATAAATTTTAAGGATAGCACGTCAAACAAGGCATGAAGGTTCAGAGCTTAAAGGATAAAACCTAACCTTCACTTGAAGCTTGGGCTGCTAATCTTTGGACACACAAAATTCGCTCAGCTTGAAGTTGAAAGAGTGATTTGCCAGATGGAAGCGCTATATCTGAAATGAAAATATATGATGTGAATACAGACAATTCTGGAAAAGTTTGACATTATTTTCATATTCAAATCAATAAAGTTCTCTGTTTCAGATACATCTGACTAGTTTATGGAATGGCATAATATTCTTTTTTTTTTTAATTGGAGAGGAGTTAATTCTAAAGTTAATCATGTACATATATGCAAAAAAGAGGAATTTAAGGAAATTATTCTTGTTATTTTTTTATTGAAAAAACCTTATTCAAAATTAAAATAAAAAACCTTTACAAAGTTGTAGAGAAAAGGAAATTACACCAAATGTTCCAGAATCATATTTAAAACAATAGAGCTGCAGAATCATCTATTCAATCCATTCTTCACTCAATTATTATCTTACATCCAAGTCAGCCACTAAACTATCTTCTGCTTCAATTCATATACTTAACATGTGATTACTCACATTTAAATGCATTTCATTTTCTCCATTACCTCTACCGAGTGCATTTGCAGTTTTGGATGGGAGTCTGTGTCTGTGTGTGCAGTTGCAAGACAGCATCAACAAAGAAAGAAAAAAAACCACAACTGCAGAAATGGTTTTCCAGATCAAAAGAAATTGACAATTACTCACTGAAACATCCTTTTGGATCTGAACTTCCTAGCCTTGTCCCCTGGATATTTCAGTTATTAAAAAACACACCAAAAACCCTGTCAAGCTCACAATAGAAATGGGGCAACAAGTATTAAGCAAGTATAAAGGAGAAATGAAACAGGACAAAAAGATCATATACACATGCAACACAAGCAAGAATGTGTCTGCAACCATCCAAGCATGAAATATATTAATCCTGGATAGTTTTTGTAATTCAACACAGTAAAGAGTTCTCAATACGAGGACAGGGATGAAAGAATCTTAGAAGCTGGTCCACAAATAAATGGCTCCAATAAATTAACAGATAAAATAATATATAATTATTGAACATCACTGTAATCGTTACAATAGTTTCTAATTAAATTTTGCTGGTAAGGAACTAGATGATATATGCCCAAATCCACACATCATTCGATCTCAAGACAATTATTAACTTAACATTTTCCCATCCACATCCAATGATGCTCAAATTAATCCCAGTACATACCACTCTAGCTGGTCTTAAGAAAAAAGAAAAAAAAAGGCATCAGCCGACATATCTTATACAAATAGATTCTGATGAAAAAAGTGTGCAGAATTGCCTAAAGCATCTTTTAGGTATGTGCTAATAATTAATCCTGAAAGAACAAATCACAGCCCTTACTTTTCAATTATTATCTAAACATATCCATTAGCAAATGGTCAAAAGTAGGCTTCCATGGATGCAACATTACTTAGAGACAATTTGTATTTACGCTTTAAAAACGTTTTTTTAAAAAATAATTTTTTAATATTTTTTTCTTTCAAATTAATTTTATTTTAGTGTTTTTATATCGTTTTGGTATATTGATATTAAAAATAAATTTTAAAAAATAAAAAAAATATTATTTTAATATATTTTTAAGTAAAAAAACACTTTAAAAAACAACCATTATCATAATTTCAAATAGACTCTTACACCAACCCATATAGAGATATAGAAAAAGACAGACAAACCTAATGTAACAATCATTATCATTCAAAAAATAGTGTTCAATAAAGTAAACAGTGATTGACTACTCACTCATCGGTTCCTACTTTAACATTATTAATTGATCACACACACACACAAATCCAATTATCAAATTGTCTTTGCGTGGACATCATCCCAAAAGGTACACATCATACCATATATCATACCATATACCATAATCATGCTTGAAAGTGTGATAAATAAATAAATAGATAAATAAAAAGATGCACGTATGTATGAATGTATTGCCTCAAGCAACAAACAACAACCACTTTTCAAGTTCAAAAGTATAGAATTCACCAGAAAACAAAAGGAGAAAAAACAAAAAGCAATTAACAATTTAACACTAATTACTAAAAGAAAAATTTTAAAAAAGAAGAAGGCAAACAGTTGTACCTGGCCACCAGATAATAGCACAACAGCCAATTTGCCATCAGAGATTGCTTTCAATCCCATCTTCCACCATCTCTCTCTTTCTTCTATCGTTCTATCTTCTACCGTCGACACGGTATTCTCCGGAACCGGCTCAATTGCCGCCGCCGGTAGCCCTGTAAATTAATCAACAAAATGAAACAGTAAATTATCTACACATTACTATTAATTAATTAATTGCAACACACGATTAGAGAGACCTTGAGATCGAAGCGAACATCGGATTATCCGATCCAACCTTGGAAGATCTAAGCTCTGCAAGCAGTAATCGGATATAGCGTAAAAACTCTAAGGAGAAAAAGAGAGGGAAGGATCTAATAGAAGGACAGAGGTGGGAGGGTGTGAATTGACCTCGATGTCCTTGACAAGGAGTTCTCGCTCTTCAGTAGAGAGCTCGTCCCAGAGGGCAAAAGCGTCTTCCTGGCCATAATCTTTAAGCCTCTCGAGCAACGCTTGTGGAGGTAGTGGCGGAGGTGATCCGTTGTTGGTTTCAATAGGTTCCCTCATTTCAATACGAAGATTCTCCCTCTCGGTTTCGGTATGTTTATTAAAGGCTTATTTATGTAGAGAGGAGGGAGGGGGGTGAGCGAGCGAGCGGAACAGTAGCAGCTATCAAGTTTGTTAGTTTGTACGTCTCAGTCCCCTCCCCTGTGAGTAACTACCTTTTCCATCCCATTAAATTACGGAACTAACCCTGTGTGGCAGTTTCAAGTTTCAAGTTTCAAGTTAATTAATTATAACTGTAAAAGGCTTGTTTTTTATTTTAAAAGAAAAACAGGATTTTAGATTAAAGAAATATAAACTCTGATTTTTTGCCAATAGTAGAAATCTAGATAAATCAAATGACGTGTTATCTAAATTATTTTTATTAAAAAATTTTAAAATCAATGATATATCATCCACTCTAGTTGTAAACAAAAACAAAATAAAGATCCAGTCTAGCGGGCTGGCTTGACTTGCTAGGCCCAACAATACTTGACCATGTTTTTTTTAAAAAAAAATTAATAACTTTTTTTATGGTTTTTTCTCTAATATTTTTTTGATTTATATTTTAATTAGGACCCATTCTCTCTTTTATTTTGTTTGGAGAGTTTTTTTTTTAAATGACAATTAATTTTTTAGTTATGTATTTAAATCTAAAGAGTTTTCTGATTCATCCATAATTTTTTTTTTTGTATGGATGAACTTTATTTTTGAAAATAAAAATTTTTATTTTCAGATAATATTTATAATATGTGTAGTCTTGAATGATGTTTTCTTCCATTTTATTTTATTCAATTAACTTCATTTGTGTCTCTATTTTTGTTATCATTTTCTTGAATAAAAAAATTATTTTTAATAAACAAATTAGCAAACATAATCGGGTAAATGTCTTATTTTTTAATATTAAATATCTTGATCTACACTTGTCTCTCAATTTTTCAAGTTTTATTTTTAGGTATCATTAATGACTTTTCATTTATTTATTCACACACATAATTCTCGATTTATTTGATTACATGTATACATTAAGTTTTTAATTTGAATTTAATTTTTTTAAACTATGAAAAACTTTCATATACAATTTTTTTTATAAAAAATAAAAATATCTAATAGACGGGGAAATAGGTCACATAACTAGTGACTCTTGCTATTGTGTGTTTTCTCTTGGGTAACTAGATTAGTCCCCTACATTTAAATATTTTCTTGGTTTAGTCTCCTTGCTACCAATTTTATCAATTGAGTCCTCCACCTCTCAACTCTAGCTTGCTCAATCAAGTCCTTATATTAAAATGATTGTCACCTGTTTATCTTTTTTAATCAACACTTGCAATAATAAGAGTGTGGTCAGAATATTAATATGATTCATTATTTTTTGATTTAATTTAACTTGTCTCGAATCCAAGACAATAACTGGGAGTTTTTTTTTCATCATTTAAGAAAAATAGAATAGCATGTGACCTAATTAACATTAACTCTAATGATTTTACTGGAAGAATCCAATTACGAAAAGATATAAAGTCTTGTTTGTTTTTGTGTTTCAAAAACACTTTTGAAAAAATTTGAAAATTTTTTGTTTTTATCTTTGCTTCAAATTAATATTTTTTTGGTATTTTTAGATAATTTTAATGCGATGATGTCAAAAATGCTTTTTTAAAAAAATAAAAAAAAAATTATTTTGATGCATTTCTAAATAAAAAATACTTTGAAAAGCAACCGTAACCACACTTTAAGTGTAGATGGGACTTGAATGATAAAATCGGTACTTGGGGGATTAAACTGAGAAATATACATAATTGAGGGTCCATTATGCTTGCCTCCCACCCTGCAACTGTTAGCTAGCTAGATAGAAGGGCTCCATGCCTCTAGTACCCTGATGATACAATATTATGGTAGCATTTTCAAAACTTTTTTTTTTTAATAAATTCATGGATATTTGGCTTAGTATTTAAAATAAAACCAATTAGATAAACAGTAATGTATAAATTTTAATTATTTCAAAATATATAATAATTTCTTCTTGTGACAATTACAATTGATTAATTAGTAGTTTGATAACGTGTGTGGCTGTTGTAATAATAGTATTCAGGTGGTTGAATGGTTGAGAAGAGGAGGATGTACCACCAAACAAAACATTTATAGGTTGCATACACGGTGGTGGGACCTATTTAATTCTATTTATTTTTATATTTTAAAATATTTCTGAAAAAAATTAAAAAATTTTATTTTAAATTAATATTTCTTAGTGTTTTTATATTATTTCGATGTATTTGATGTTAAAAATAATTTTTAAAAATAAAAATTATTATTTTAATATATTTAAAAAAAAAACACTTTAAAAAACAATCAGAATTACAGTTTCAAAGTACGAACACCCTCTTAATAAATTTGGTACATCTTGCCGACCAGAGCTCTCTAATGTTTTCCTTGAGTTAATAGATTATGAATTTGTTTGCAGTTTGGACCCATTAATGGTTGAAACTGCCAAATCACATGATGAGGAAAGCCCTTTTCTTTTCTGAATGAAGGATTCAACAACAAATTTCTTCGCATGTAAGCTTCTAAGACTTAAGAGGCACGCTACTGTAATCAGATTCTAGCAGTTGCATAAATTAATTTTACAGGGAAGCCATACACGTATTTCTGCAGTTCCTGTTCTTTTCTGTCTGTTTGCACAGTATGAAAATTAAAATCTATAGATTGATCATCACTAGCTAGATTGATAACTCGATGATTTTCTCATATGATAGCTACTGAAAGTTTACATAGTTGTTAATTTTAGAACTCGTAGAATTAGTCGAGATGCACGCAAGCTGGCCCGGACACCCATATTAATCTAAAAATAAAAAATAACTCGATGATCTGTACCAAAAAGAGTTTGGATATGCTCACATGAACTCGCAATATATTTTTTCCATTGATGAAATCGGTGTGAGTCTTGTTCTGATCTCCTCGTTTTCCTGCTGTCTGTATGCGCTGGCGGAACAAGCATAATGATTCTCTAGTAAGCGCTTGTTTTTTGAGAGAGAGAGTTTTAGTTAATGAAATAAAAAAAAAATTCAAAAGCACGTTGAATATTGTAATTAATGTGAATATTAACAAAAGCTAAAACCCATGGAAATTCACTGAAATAGTATAACGATGTTTTTATCTTTCACACAAAAAGTTATTGAAGTGGCTATTGGAGGCAGTGAAATCTTTTCACAAGACCGCAATCTTTTTATATTTCTAAAATATAATTTAATGATTCAATTATCATTCAAAGCAAAAATAAATAAATTAAAACTAGTGTCTAGACTCTAAAGACTTTTTCGTATTTTTATATTGGTTTTTTTTGTTATTATTAAGTTAGCTTATATGCAATTTAATTTGAATAAATATAAAATATGATTAAAAAAAAAAAATAGCTAATGCATATGACTTATGTGCAACATGTGGGAGGAGCACATGGTGTCTCTCGGAGGCAAAAATTTCTCTTCTACCATGTCATTGGAAGTAACATACTGTCCTCTTCCTGTTTGAGTAGCACATGGCAACAATGGTGTGATGTAAGAGACACTTTTTTTTTCTCTTTTTTTTCTTTTTTCCCTCAAAATTTGTGCTGGTCATGCAAAAATTTCATAGTTGTCCCTTTATTTATTAAGATTTCAACTTCGATTATTATTTTTAAAATTTTTAATTTTAGTACTTAGATTTTTTATAAATTTTGATTTGTTTTCACATTCAATTTCAATTTGTGATATGTTATTTTTTCCAAGTTGGTCCTTTTTTTTGTTGGATCCTTTTGTTAAATCGATTTCTCTTTTCAATTTCAGCCTTCAATAAAAAAATTATTGTTGTCCTCTAATTTATTTTTTGTTTCAATTTTTATCTTCATTCTTTGAATTATCCTTTTTTCAAATAATAATTTTTCTTTTCAATTTCACCATTTAATAAAAAATTTGTAGTTTTCCTCTAGTTTTTTAATTTCAATTTTGATCCTCATTCTTTTAATTATCCTTTTGTTAAATTGACTCTTTTTTTCAATTTCATCATTCAATAAAAAAAATCAGCTACCCTTAAATTTAATTTTTATTCCTATGTTGAAACTCATTCATTTACTTGCTATTTTTAATTTTGGATCCTTTTGTGTTGATTTCTTTTTAATTTTGATCTTTCAACATTTGATTGATTCAGTTTCATCTTTCAATCAAGAAATTTTAGTTGTCCTCTAATTTTATTTTATTTTAATGTTGATCTCATTCTTTTAATTATTAATTTTTGTTTTGGATCATTTTATATAGTTTTTTTTTTAATTTTATTCTTCAACATTTGATTGGTTGGAGATTGAACTTAATGGGGGTGCTTCTGATTTAATGACTTGAGATACCAGTTTTGAAAGTTAATTCGGGTTGACATCATTTTTTTTCTTTTAGGAATTCATCATTTGACACTGGTTATTTTTTTTTAAATAAGTTTTGTGGCTTTCTTCGTTTTCTTTTCTATCAGGTTATTTTGATCTCATGACCTGAATTGTTGGTTTGACTGGTTAACCCGAGTTGGGTCGATTTTATTTATGCGATCATTTTTTAAAAAGAAATTTTAATATTTTTCAAACATTATTTTTAAATTTTTTTTTAAATAATAATCCAACCTCGTAGCATAGTACTGATTGATGTAGTTTTGAACATCATTTTAATCTCAAAGCAGTTTTGATTGATGTATTTGCTCAAAAATACAATTTCGTAGAGAGACGTGCCTTAGACTTTGGACGAAACTTGATCTTTTCTCCATGCAAATTATCTAATTTTCATAGTGCACATTTTTCCAATTGAGTTGGCTCACCAACTTTAAATAATGTCCAAGAACTGAAGTATCGAAAATAGCAAGGGTTCGAATAAACGAATTCACATTAACGAAATCTTGGGATCAAGTCTGTGCATCAAATCAATATATAGCTTTGTTAGGTCAACGAAATTATTAAAATCTAAGATTTCTTTCCTTATTTCGCAACATTTTCAAGATTTTTGTCAACTAATAAATCATTTGATATGCTATTTTCAAAACGTTGGTTGTCGAAACAACTTGAAGCTTATATCAAAATCAAAATATCGATAGACAAGATATATATAAAAGCTTGTGGTGTTCGCAATTGACAAAGAAAAAGAAACGAAGACCTTTGTCCAGTTTCACGTACTGACCTGGCAAAAGGAAAAAATCACTTTGGAAGAGACATAAAACGTAATGAACTGCTGAATCTGTCAATGAATATCAAATCAAGCAAGGTCAGATTGCAGAAACCAGGATGAGAACAGAAATCCTGCCATTGTCGTACGTGTTATAGTCTATAAGTCTCTGAGTATTACAATATATTCAGGATGGAATTTGACAGAAACTTGTTCAATCTATGAAGAAGGGTCAAGCTGCTCTCCTATTCACAATTGTCCATTCGGATGGCTGTAAACTCAAAAAATAAGTCAGCTTCAACTTGATACTCCCTGATTCACGGTGACGAAAACGCTTGCAGGCACGGCGACATCAGACTCAATCACAACACGGTTTTCAGAAACATTCCTTAAAGCATGGCTAGGAAACAATGTGCCACTTGAACTTGCTGAGTATTGTACATGATCAATAAGGTTAGGAAACAAGAGCACTGGACTAAAGTCTATAGTCCATGAAGTGCCATTCCCTTGCACAGAGCCTTTTGCAACTGTTGCCTTCAGATTCATCCCGTTGACATTATTCCTGTCCACCACAACTTGGTCAATTTGCTTAAAAGGCCCTTTTGATTGGTCCAACTGAACAATCTCGATTCCCTTATTGGATCCAGAAAACATGTTATCAACAATGTTGATTCCCTTCGCCAAACCTTTAACTGATTTAAATAGGATGTATGCATCACCAAGGAAAAAACTGCTAGAGATCGTTAGCTGCACTGGGTCCTCAGCAACAATGCCGGAGTAATCCAAGTAACAATTCACAATCCGGGTCTGTGTCAAACTAGGCAGCTTCAAATAAATCCCAGTACCTCCAAAACCTGTTGCCTTATTATAACAATGTACACCAGAGAGTGTGTTCGCCTGACCTGAAATCATTACTCCTATAGCAGCTGAGAAAATGACCACATCTGTGACAGCATTATCATTTCCCATTAGGTTAATTGCAGTGCCTGAAAAGTTTCTTTCTCCCGGATCACCACCTGCGGTAATGTGCTGGCCAAGGAAGGAGTTGCGGATATAGGTTTCATGGCCATCTTGGACTAAAATCCCTTCAGTATTGAAATGTGCAATGTAACAATTATCTATGCTGGTCCTGAGTGAGTTTATAACTGAAATGCCTCCACCCCTATAACTGCAGTCCAGCATGAGGTCTTTGATAGTTATATACTCATAGTTATAGGATGACGACGACGACGACGACGAAGCTGATAAATCAATAAGATATCCATCTGTTGGGAAGTCATCTGAGGCTGTTAATGTCCCTCCACTAATCTGTTCACCCAAAATATGATATTAAACTAGTTATGAGTTGAAGTGAATAATCAAAATTGATGCTTGTGGTTCATATATTTTACAATAAAGCAATCTTTGGATATTTCCTGAAATTTACAATATTATGCTCTCACCTATTGCTAGCTCTCATACACTTTCATATATATATTGAATGGTATACATGGAAACTATTGATTATAGTTTTTTTGTTCAAATTCTCATTAGACACATTTTCTTTATTTATTTAACTAGTTGTATCAAAGGTTAAGTTACTTTAAAGGCTTCATTATTTATTATATTTATGATGGCATCCAAGCAAAATGGAACTACAAGACTCCATAATTGGGGTAGTATTTATTTAGAACTTGTTTATTTTTATGTTTTTAAAAGTGTTTTTTTCAAATAATTTTTTTTATTGTTTTCTTTGCTTTAAATTAATTTTTTGATATTTTCATTTCGTTTTAATGTATTAATATTAAAAATATTTTTTAAAAAAATATATTATTTTAATACATTTTTAAATAAAAAACAACTATAACAATAATAACACTGAGCTAGCTTCCACGAATTTATTCAAAAGGCAGCTAAATAAACCAATAATCAATAAGAAAATAAAAAAGTCATGGTGCTTTTCCAATATTGATTTGTACCCAACTTCATATCCGAAATTTCAACCCCAAAAAAAAGGAAAAAAAGTTAAAGCTTAAATTGACAGTCAGAAAAACAACATTCAAGCTTGTAGAGGAGGCGTCCTTTTTCCTTTACAAGAACTTATGCATCTTTTCCTAGTTCATCTTAGACAGATCAACCATTCCACACACAAAATTATCTAGAAGCAAAATGTTGACCCCCACCCCCCAAACCGGCACCAATATCGGAAATCTGTCCCGCCACGTGGGTTACTTTCATATTGCCACATGGCACCTTATACCATAACATGAGAAGAAAAGTACGATGATAGATACACATGGTAAATCAAGCATGCCAAGAGTAAAAAGACACATTTTACATCACTTTCATCTGTTTAAGAAATTGAGATTTCTTTGTGGGGATACGTACCATAAGGTTTCCAACTCCAGCAGCCGGCAATCGCAGAGGTTTGCTGATCCTGTAATTACCACCTTGAAGATTAATGTAAGCACCTCCAAGATTAGCGATTCCCTTCATCAAGAACCCTTCACTGGGACCATTAAATGCATCTGTTATAGCTTTTAGAAGGGCTTCTGTACTGTCTAATTTCCCTGTTGGATCTGCACCGTATGATGTAACCTCATATACATGTGGACGAGACGCAGGTGGCTGATTCATAGCCTGCATCACCAACAAAACTGTCAACAATAAGTACTCAATTCAAATAATTATTTTCTTTACCAACAAAGAACCAACCAAGAATAATTAATCAAACACTGATATGGTCTACCTGTGGTGCCGGAGCTGGAGAGGAAGAGATTGTGGGAGTGACCAATTGTCGACGAGTTAGCAAAGAGTGCTTAAAAGCTTTCATATTTTGCATTTGGTCATGATAGTGACCATCAGTAGAGAGTTTTTGATGATCAAATGAAAGAGAATTCTCTCCATTGACATGAACTATGAACAAACTAGCCAACCCCATAATAATCATGATCATTTTTCTTTGATGACCCTTACTATGTTAAAGAGAAATTGTTGAAGAAAAAGAAGGCATTCGTGTATACATTTATACACAAAGAGTTAGAGAGAGGTAGAGGGAAAGGGAGCTGGGAAAGACATACAAGCTATAACATGGAAAGAGGAGGGCGTAACTAAGATTTTATAAGCAAACATAATGATGTCTCTCTCGTATAGCTAGGGATCATTTATGTGGCACCTATGTCTGGTTTTTCCTTTCTTTAATGTAAGAGAATTAGGCTACAGGAGCGCTTTCGAAATAATTTTTTCTAACAGAAAGAAGAAGAAGAAGAAGAAGAAAAGGGTGAGAGAGCAAGTTACCTACTTCTTACTTTATGTATCCTCCCAACAAGTTTGACATTCTGTGAGAAAAAAGGTAATTTTACAAAACAAGGCAATTCTGTCATGCTATGAGAATATCTTCTGGATCAAGATTACTTGAGACGGGGCAATCTTCAAAGCTTGCTCGTGAACAAATTATATAACTGTATGTGATGATGTGGTTTTTTGTTTTTAATCTATGTCATGATGTGGTACAACGCATATATATGAATAATCACTGTAAATTCATGGTATTTCTCAATTTATCTCTTAAAACATGTGTCAAGAAAATCAGTCTAATTTCTTTTATTATATATATAGAAGTCTTCCTATGCTTTGGCCCGTTTCTCATAATAAGAAAAAAAAAACTTCTACT
>Ga0307514_10002448_pt1 | contig 19309 bp, 14 predicted proteins | sample 16_EM_MG_FD_203088 | JGI IMG/M metagenome (GOLD analysis project Ga0307514, IMG submission 203088) | Populus trichocarpa ectomycorrhiza microbial communities from riparian zone in the Pacific Northwest, United States - 16_EM | ecosystem: Host-associated > Plants > Roots > Unclassified | place... | reverse complement strand
TGTTGTTCAGATCATTGACCGTTGTAATTTGTATTCACTGTGTTGTTCAGATCATTGACCGTTGTAATTTGTATTCACTGTGTTGTTCAGATCATTGACCGTTGTAATTTGTATTCACTGTGTTGTTTGGTGAGATATTGGATGTTGCAAGATATGGACCACAAGAACGAATGCTGCATCATTTATGTCAACAGTGGTATGCTTGATCAACTTGAACATAATATAATCTGCGTTTTGACTGTTACTACATAGGGAATTGTCATGCTACCTGGACACCATTAGATGATGTATAGCTTCTATTTCATGTACAATCGCAGGAATTTCTTGAAACAAAAATCAACAGACATTCTTTCCATCATTCAATTTGTTTTTCAGATCTTAGAAACATGAGATTTCGACAGCTATATACCTTTTTTTTCCCATGTAAAGAAATACCCAACACCGGACTGACTTACTGCAAATCCTGGCAAGGTTGGAACCCTCTGCAACATGCTGATAAACGTAGTAAGAGTCAACCAGATTGGGATGTGTAGGTTGGCTGTTACTGATTTAATTTTGACTGGAAGCTAACAATATATTCTTCAGGACATCCCGCTTCTTTTTGTTATCATCTTCCTCTCCATTTCCACACCAGCAAATCATTGCTCCACAAACACCTCAGCAAAGTGTGACAGGATCTGAATCTAGCCGACTGACAGGCATTTTCTACAAACCATCAACCACTGAGATACAGCAACATTACAGACACCACTTAGTCCACCATGATACTGCCACCGGAGACAAAAAAAATATAACCCAGAAGACAGATTGAAAACTGATCTGTGAAATCGGAAGCAGCAAGAATAGAAAGTGATATTCGGTATGATGTGAGTTTCATCCATATCGAGGTAGATGGTGACAAACTAAAATATACCATACCACCGCTGTATGCAGAGAACCATGTGACATATTGGTAGCTGCCCATAATTGGAGACCTCCATGGCCGACCAAGGTATTTGTCTGCATACTACATATAATTGAACATCATGATGTTGTCAGCTCTGGGATTTTTGAAGATGAATTTTGTGATAAGGGTCCCTTCGAGTCGATGAAAGAGGTGCTAGAACCCATAATTGATGCTATGGAATTGTGTACGGTGGAAGTAATAGCTGAATCTCATATTGTGATGCAGCAACTGCTTTCTTGTACCCTATCAACATATCTGCTACGATAGCAAGACAAGAAGGTCGGGTACAGCTCGAACAGTCTAAGATGTGGCTGGCCTTAAATATGGCCAAATTGGCCGATGGTGGGATATTGTCCACCACGATTGACGAAATGCAATATCTGATCGAGAAACCGGCTACCAAAGGCAAAGATTGCGGACTCAGGGCGGTCAGTATTCGGAGAATAGAACTATTTACATTGTGATAGCTAGCTATCCGGTTATAGTTTGTAAATATCAAATGGACAGCTGTCTTTGTTGCCAACTTGACTCAGCAAACATTCCGCTGACATGCTGGAGGCGCAAAGGACCAGGTGTACCTCCACTAGTCGAACTCAGACAGTCAAGACCAGAACTGATGCCACCTCTGCCCGGAACACCAGCTGTGCCACCCAAATCATCCGGTGAAAATGTGTGTGTTCAACATTCTCAAATTCATGGTATGCCACCGGGATATCTGTATATACTTACTCCTCTGTCCTACACACGATTGTCCAATCATGATGCATACGCCAAGGATGGTAAGCGCGATACACATTGTCTTCCACATTTGTTGACTGATGAAGGAACATCCACTGCTTCATACGCTATCTACTGAATGTTAATGCAGCTGACATCAATTTTGCAGATGAAAGCAGCCGATTCTGCGAAGCGGAACATAAAGACGAGCATTGATCGAAAGGAACAGGATCTTTCAGGGTATTATTATCGATAATTAGTGGATACTTGAAAGTTTATTATAAAGGATATATTAATATATATTATTAACGAAGAATGTAGTGATAAAGGAGGAAGTACATGATGACGATAAAATGACTTCCACAATGCCATTGATGATATACAATGCTAAACCAAATGATCAAATATTATGGATATGGCCATGGCAGGATGTGTGTCAACAGTTCATCCACGATTGTTGGTGTTGGAAGTCAGGTACTGACAGTGTGATTTGGTCAATGATATATATAGTCAAAGTGTTGGCCACCTGACTAGGCAAAGGAGAAAGCAACATTCTTACTGTGCCATTCTGAAATGGAGCCTCAACAGAGTGTAAACAAGTTTTGATCTCACATCTTGGTTAATCTAAGTGGCACTTAATCACACACATCTATCAACATGCAGTTGGCAGCCTTCATAGAAACATACGCAAGAGATTTTGCCATGATAGTCTCCCAGACAGTAATAACTTATTTCATACATAACGCTGCACCAAAGAAGTCATGAGGAAGTGTGCGGATTAAAATGGTTCTAACTTCATATATAGACATTAATGGCCACATCGCACTTCAATTACCACAGAAGCAAGGCCCAAAATTTTTGACACTCTGTTGATGCTGATTTTCATGATGTGGCAGAGATCATATTGCTTTCTAGTTCGCCTATCCAGGTGGCCAATACTGTGATTACATATAATAATGATCAATTCACATTTTAAATACCTAAGTTTCGAAACGAGAAGTCTTTGATGCTCTTTTGACAATGATTACTAGGAGAGTGTAACGATGCCATCGCTAGGTTATTCGCTGATGAAGCCGGCCAATACAACGATCATGCATCAAAGTGACCAAGTCTCTTATTAATTACTTGACTTACATGACCAATAAAGATTGATCCTCCATTGACGCTTAATTTCTGGATGGGGCAGATGGTGTGTCTCTGTTATTTTGGATTCCCATGGCAGCCAATACATCTCAAAAAAGAAAATAAAGTACTGAAGTCAATATTGTGTAAATAGCAGTGGAATTTCTGAGTGAAACCAAATGTAAAACAACCCAAAAAGCAGAACCAGAGATCGGAACTGATGGGTCTAGCCAAACCAGGCAATACCCATGGGTTGATGCCTATGGAAATAGGTTTTGCACCCAAACAGGAAGTGAGTTGGGTTTATAGAAAGGAGTAGAACGCACATGAACAATTATAGTGGTTCGAACCCGGATCATTGGCAAATTGGCCGGATCAGTTGCAAAGACTATTGAACAGTGAGCCTTTTTATTTCAACTTTAATCAGTCTGATGAATTATATGTATTCTTACTCAATGTTTCAGAATACAACAGCATTCAGCATAATGAATCAGCTTGAAATAGTACAGTTCAATATGCTATTTCTTACATAATGTTCAGTATGATCATACAATCGTGCAAACTCTTTTAAACTTTTTGCCACTTCTGCGGATTCAATGTGGTAAATTATGATACCGGTCCAGCCAATAACATTATGAAATACATCAAGGTGAACCTATTCTTGGTTCAAAAACAGTTTTAATAGTTCAAGTATAGCAGTGAATATATTCGAAAAAGAAATTTGTAGAATGATGGCAGTCCCAAACTAGTTTTGTTACTGGATTGGAGAGGAGAACATTAATGGAAAACTTTCGTAGACTCGGAAACTGCAACGGCAGGAAATCCATGTTCCTATATACATACTGAAAGACAGATAGAGTACAATGTTCGAAAAGGTGAAGAAGTGGATATTATAGTACATAAGACATAATGGAACTGGGAATACTATTTGACAAAATGTAATGTATGTTGATACTTCCGAGATAGAGGTTGGTTATCAACCTCACAATGAAAACAACTGGATACATCAGCTGTTTGTTGATAACTACAATTCTAGCTTACAGAGTTTCAGAATCATGTAATCGGTATGGAAGTTACTAATGTATCTTTTATTTTACAATGGGTTCTTACCTGGAATTTAAAATATCCATCTCAGATGATTCAGCAAGCCACTTTGGAACTTGTTAAATGTTATCAAGCTTGGTTGAATAAAAGGTTCTGTGAGTTAGTACTTCTAGAATAGTAACATTGTCTAGTCTAGCTGTAACATTGGCCACATTTGTAGAAGCACATGGTAGACTTCGATCATCAACACTAATCCCGGCATGCTAATTCACCAGTAGATTGATAGCGTGGGGTAACCAGAGTCAGAGATCAACTGTACCAGATGGCAACAAATGTGAATTAACAACACAGTAGATATTTCTAACTATGCAATCGGAAAGTCTTAGACTTTGGTGAGTTGGCACTACAACAAACCGACTGTTAACTTTGGGATTCACACGAACACATAATGGCAACATTTAACTCTCTAGCAAACAACACTACCCGATTGTAGTTTTAAGCAATGTACGTTGGAATAATTAATAATATAACTAGTCAAATATATGTATGTTCTCTGTGATTTGTGGATAATATAAGTAAAATTAACACTTTCCATGGTGTGTGAAATGGAATTGTATAGAGCTAGTATTAGTGTTAGGGGTTTTCTCTTAACAGCGATAATGGTACTTCCAATAGACTTATAAATACATGCCAGGCAGTTACTCTCGGCCTAGTCACATGATATGCAAAACAGAAGTTTATGGCATTGCAAGTCGGCTAGGTCTGAAATGCTTTGTGGGGGGGATACATAAGAGTTGTGTGTGCATTGAATGAGCAGATCTCATTGCTTAGCAAATTCACTCAAGATGATGCATGTATGTCGCTTTAGTGGAGAAGCTTGCTTCAGCTGTGCGCAGAATTTTCAGCCACATTCAATAGTCTTCAACCTAGTGGGACATGTCTAATTGGATAGGAGATCACTCCAACACATCCACAGAGCAGTTGATAGTCAATATGCAAGTAAGCGCGACATCAGGCTGATTGCATCAGCCAATCCGAACCACCAGGTTATACCCCAGCCAAAGAGAAAGGTCTCGGCTGGAGGATGACGTGACTGAGGGAACTATGACATTATCTTACCAGAGGAGGCCTGAAGCAACACTGCTCATTGGTTTGAGTTAGTATGCATTGCAACGTCAGACTTGTATTCAATATAAGCTGACCTGTCTAAATCTCCGTTGTCATAGTATTGGTTGCTTGCCGATTAAATCTAAAACTGAAGCAAAATTGCCTTTATGGTAAGGCATCAATTTGCGATAAGCACTGCCGACTCAGATTGGCTGATCATTCAACTACTGAGGCAAACGGATTGTGAGATGTCTAAGTTCCAGTTTCGACTGACACATTGTCTGACATGATATTGTGCAATGGATGGCCTGATTCTTATCAGGAGCATAGTGCTTTCAACAGCAAAATGTAAATTGGTTCGGAGACATCACACAATCCTCCCAGACACTCTGGGTGACCTCGCCAATGATTCTAAGTACTTCTAGATGCTCCTAGACCCCCCTGGAGCTAAGCATAGTGCTCTCAAACTCTGCAAGAGTATTCTCAGGGGCTCCTGAAAGCACCTGCAGTTATGGAGGTGCATTCAGGATCCTATGAGAATTGACTTATAGAATAGTCAAATTGTGGAGCTCATGAGACCTCTGTGCAGATCTGCGGGTGACTTTGAGAGCAGTCTAGACCACAGCAAAGCACAGCGGGAGACATGCTTCCGTATTCTGATGGCAGTAATGCTTACATTACCGCAAGGCATTTTGTCCCAGTTATAGTCACAAGATTCGCTACCTCATAATTTCACATCCATTATGTAAGTCTTTCTATATATATATATATGCTCAGTCTGGCCGCATATGGTAGTCGAGCATGATCGGCAGAGTTCTTGGACATGCCCATTGAGTTAACTTTCAGATGTACTACTTGGAGGCCATTGGGGTGAAACAATGGAGCAAGAAGGAAGAGAGTCCACCATTAACACTCCGCTGCACCTCTCGGAGTAACATCCACACATGATTCATGGCAAAGAGCGGTTCTGGTTCGAGGCGAGTAGGAATCGGGTGAGAACATATGATACTACCCGGTGTTGAGGATCCACACAATTGCCTGGATCCATGAAATCTTGGATGCAGCAAGTGTGACCAAAGTTTGGATACGATAGAGTGGTTATTTTCATTGTACCATAAAAGAATGTCTACCTACTCCAGAGTCCGCCAAATATATATTGCCCGTCACTCTGTCCACCTCCATTACCCCTGTATCCCCATACACCTGCCATTCCTCGTTGAAGATGTACTTGGAGGCCGGGATCGAGCGAGTTTAAAAATACACATGGAGACGAACATCAACTAGACTCAGAGATGCCCGTCAAGGCTGCGATCAAGCTAGTTTGGCGATGTACTTGGAGACCGAGATCAAGTGAACTGAGTGATGCACTTGGTGGCCATGATCAATCAAAATTGGAGGAGTACTTGGTGGTGGTTGATCTGGAGGTGATTGATCCGAAGGTGGTCAAGCTGGAGGCAGTCAATCTCAAGGCAGTCAATCTGAAGTCAATCAATCTGGAAGCGGTAGATCGGAAGCCTTGTGCGATAGACGCTGAGACTGTATTCATTAGAGAATATGGAATTGTGGGAACTTAGAGAATTGAGTACAATACGGTCCGCTGAGAGCTGGAAGACTGGCTGGGAGCTGGAGACAGCCAATCTTGGGATGATGCAGTACACAGTGTATGCAGTAGTCCGTGTATTCAGTACTTGTTGTATGCAGCACTCAGCGCTTGCTGTACTCAGTGTGTCCAGTACTCAGTGTAAGCTGTACTCAGTGTATGCTGGACTCGGTGTATGCTTTACGCGGTGTATGCGGTACTTCGTGTCAACTCCTGATCATGGCATGGAGAGATTGAGAGGGATGATTTAACTTGGTGTTCTTAGCTGATGGTAGAGTTGAGGATGAGGAGGAGAGAGATGGCAGGTGATGGGGCAAATCATCATGAAAAACTCGGACTTGGGAGAATTTCCTGGGCAAGTGAATTTACAATCCCCAATCTGGCAGGTACGAGTCCCGATCTGCCGTGCAATCAGCCGGATAAGAGGTCTTCACAAGCAACTCAGGCAGGTCGTACCCTTCGTTTCTCGTATTCGCTTGTATCCTCCACATCATTCTCATCTGCATACTCCATCTCTCCCTTTCTCGTCCACAACTCTAGCATCATCGCAGTACACAAAGTGTAGTCATCCCTCTCTATCTCTGCATGCCATCACCATGAGTTGACAGGGAGTACAAGCATACACCCAGTAGAGCATACATCAAGTACAGCATACACCCATGATTGTTTGTCTTCCCATCAATGTAATGATTACAAGTTGACCACATAATACAGCTTCAGCTTCCTGAGTACCTTGCAGCACAATCGACTGCCGTCAGGCAGCTATCCATGAGAGCTGAAAGGTGAAGTCACCATGTTACATTCCCATGTGTGCGAGTCAACTAACTAATGAATACTGTCTCAGCAACCAGTGTGCCCAACATCGACCGCCTCTAAGTACGCATCCAATCTTGTTCGATCTCTGCTTCTGAGTGTGTCTCCAAACTTGGACGATTATGGCCTGCAAGTTCGCACAGACATAGCCTCTGAGTACATCTCCAAACTAGCTCGATCACGATCTTGTAGTGAATCTCTAAGTTCACTCAATCATGGCCTCCTAGTCTCCCACCAAATACCCTCGATTACAGCTTTCCAGTTCATCTCCAAACTCGCACAATTATGGCCTCCAAGTTCACACACTCATGGACACCAAGTGACTCTGCAATCTCGCTTGATCACAATCTCGGAGTGCCTGCCTATGTTCACAAGAACCCGGCCTACAAGTATATCTCCACATATCCTCAATTGCCGCTTCCAACTGCATCTGTGAAGTTGCTCGATCCCGGCTTCGGTGTGTCTCTCTCAGTTCACTCGATCGTCATTCTCTGGCGCAAATCAAGGTGCTCGCAAGTTCCGCCTACAGCCTGTCCAGACATACTGTGTGTGGATGAGTAGCTAGATAGATACATACATGAGAATACAAACTAAATACATGAGTATGAAAAATTGTTGAACGATAAGTACTAGCTTTGACATCCAGGCACACCTGCAACGTTCCAAAAGAGGTTATTTTTCTCAGACTATGTTACTATGCTTCGAGGTGCTTTCGAGGCTTGTCGTCCGGACTCCCAGATATGTCATTGGCACTCCAAGACTTGTCATCGGCCCTCCCAGACATGTCGTCAGCGCTCCCTGACTTGTCGTCGGTGCTCGCAGGCTGGTCACTAGCACTCCTAGGTGCTCCCAGGCTTGTCTTTGGCGCTCCAAGGTGTTTTCAAACTTATCACAATCACTGCAATGGTACTTCTGTAGGATGCATCAGAAATCCCAGTTGCTCCGATGGCCAGCCAGAATTTCCTCGTACAGTCCGACACACTTCTGAAATTGACCAATCCTAGTTTACACTCCACATCCTCTCAGACTGTCCTGAAGGCTCCCAGTGAGAAAAATACATTTTGCTGATATCCAAATCACATTACAGGAACACGATAACCTACTGCGATGCGTCCCATGTTATCAATGGGTGATTGCGGAAAACGCAAGACTTGGTAGGGGGGTGCTGCAGCTAACAATATATTTACAGAATGACAGCCCTAGATATTGTTCCTACGTATATATCGTAACTTTCCAATCCTACTTTTTAGGTCAATTGGTGATAATAGAATCCTAAATCTCAGCTAGTATTTGCTGATGAGAAGTCTGTGCTAATACTTTGTTTCCAAGTCGCCGCTTTCATTGTTCAGCCCGTTGAGGTAGATTCTTGGTTTGACATAACAGATTGAGCATGCCTTGATGAGTACGTCGTAATGGATCACGACTCTAGTTTGACTTCTATTGTGTGGATTCTTGCAGACAATCTTCTCTGGACTCTAATATACGATTGGCTTGTGCATAATCGCAATTACCTGAATCTCTGGAGATATCCCTTGGCATCAGACATATTTCTCGTGTATTTCGATTTACCATTGGAGCCCAGTTATGTAGATTCTTAATACGTATGATTAATCTTTGCTGAAATGCAAAAAGAGATGCTATCCACCTGATGCACTGAGCCCCAAAAAGATGATCCTTGCCTCTGCAAAAAGATGTCATTTTCTCAAGAGTGTATAGAATAATGTCATGGTCAGATTCGAAGGTAATCATCATACATATATTTCGATGCAATTTGATATCGATCATCATTGGACCTTGTTTTGACTAGGAGTACAAGTTCCGATGGAAACTATTTGTACCTTACCTAAACGACTAATGCTGGTGATAGTCCGATTAATGCAGAAAGCCACAAGATACACTGTGCTGCAAACAGGTACTGTTTGGTATGGAAATTCCTAATGAGTTTCGGGAAAACCCACAAAACATTGTCGGCCGTGTTTTTGAAGTTAATACTCATCCAAATATACTGGCCTGCCACCACAAAAAGCTATTAGATTCTTATCAATATAATAGTACATATAGGTATCATAAAAACACATTTATATTTCAGAGTCGTCTTTCGCTGGTAGGTATTTCTGACTGTGTGCTGTGAGAGCTTGTTCTCTTCATTGTAGGCAGAATATGATCTTTTTATTGTCGCCTTACAGGTTTGTACATGCAATCTTTGATTCTAAGATTATATCGCTCATGATAGCAAAGTGCTTTGCCACTTACATTCCAATCAATGGGCATGGTAGAGATAGCTACAAATCACCAAGGATATTGTGTACATATGAGTATGTGGTTTGAAACTATTACACTCCTGATAAGAATCAGGCCATCCATCGTATGATATTTTGTCAGACAATATATCAGAACATAACCACAACATGGACATCTTCTGACACGTATCGTTCCGTAATTGGTACATCTGGCGATTATCACCGGACTCTGCTTCCGCAACGTAATGCCTCACGACAATCACTATTTGGCTTGCGTCATAGATTGAATGGGCGACAAGCTGATACTATGCCAATGTAGATTAAAGTCATGTATGGTTGACATTTACATTGAAGTCTGACTTTGCATTACCTGATGAACCCAAACCAAAGAGCAGGGTTGCTTCTGGCCTCATATTGAGAGGCAATGTTGTAATCTCTGAGTCACACCATGCTTAGGCCGAGATTGTTTCCTTTGGCTGGGAAGTACCCGGGTTGTTCCTATCACGACATTGTGATCAGCCCAAAACTTCACATACTTGTGTAATTGCTAACAACTGCCTACTGTGCAAGTCGAAGTAATCTTCAGTCCGTTCAGACATGTCCCATGGTAGTATTCGGAAATGAACCTGGCTGAAAACAACTCACTTGGCTGAAGTAAACTTCTTTCAATCTGGAAGTGTTGCAACATCATCTTAAGTGAATGGGCTAAGCAATGAGACTTGCATATCCAATCGAGGCATGTATCACAAAAACCCAGCTAAAGGTTCTTGTGACTAGTAAAGATTTTGAAATGCTCCCCTAGGTAGGCGCTATGTATGACACATGATCTAAGTCATGTGATATATACCCATTGACTTATTCAAGTACTGTAGACACTGTTTATGGAAAATCCCTAACAAGACGTGACCACGATAACGCAATCATGAGATATTGAGTCATAGCGTCGAAGAAGGGGCATAGAAACCCTCAATGATGACTATAACAAGATGGCATTGCTCCGGCAATGACAAGAACAAGATCAATCAGCAATCAACAGTCAACAATCAGAACACCCAAGACAATCTTTCAATAGTATTAAGAATACGATCTAGTCTACTATTATTCCCTCTTCAATGCATCTTCATGACCAAGACTTGTATGCCTGGACACAGGTTGACAAAATCTCAATAGGCGCTCACGAAGAACGTTAAAGCCTTCGGCAATTGAATGTTTCAATTGTTAGAACAGCGTTCTGTGCACAGCTCCATTGTGGTATACAGTTTCGGACATTCGATCAGTATGGGGTACCTAGCGAATGAATACTAATCCAGGCAGCTGTTATTATGTGAAAAATATTCCAACGGGTGGTGCGATTACGAGAGGGAGTAATGCTCAGTCGGGGAGCTAGCAGTGCATGTTGGGAATGTGTTAATTTGAGTGCTGTTGAAGGAAAGCCAAGAGGTGTGTCATAGAATAAGATGAGGAAAGAAAGAGAATCCTAGAAAGGTGTTAGTACTTAATTCAATAAATTTTGTATTAATTGTTTGAATTAAGCACCCCTGTAAAAGTTTAAAACGGGTCCTGGTAACCTGGCTGCTCTTCGGGTTTGGACCGGATGAATTATTCAGTCCAGTTTCAGACCCACCCAAAAACATGATATGCTGCATCTTGGGTGGCCAAACCGAAACCCAAACTTGCCCAGCCATGCAGTTCCCCTCGTTAGACTCAACCTGTCAGTTCCAATCTCACGTTCTGGGTTTGAGGTTGTTCCATATATGGTTGAAATCAGATATCCTACTGTTAATCGCAAATTGTTGACCTTGGGACATCATTGTTGTTTTTTTCATGTATTTGCTGCCTTCATAATCAAAACAAAGAGAGACATGCTATCTACCCTATCCTCAAAATGAGAGTCAACAGAGCATCCATGATTTGTGGTCTGGCAGATTTGGTAATCTGAGTGGTGATTGGTTGTAGACATTCACAAATGATGTATAGGTCACCATTATAGGCAAAAGAGAAAGTGACATACTTCCTGCTTCATTCTGACAATAAGCATCAATGGAGCATCAACAATTTTTGGACCTGTAAGTCAGGTAATTAATCAGAGACTTGGTAGCTGTAATGCATAATGACTATATTGGCCGCCTCGATGGGCAAGAACCCCAGCAACAACATTGCTAATAGCTTGTAAAAGTCAGCACCAACAGAGCATTAAAGATTGCTGGTCTTATGAGTCAGTTATTTAAAAAGTATTATGGTTGTTGTTGTACATAATTATACTATTGGCTGCATTTATAGGCAAAAGACACAATGACACACTCCCTGCCCTGTCTTGAAAATGAGCATCAATGGACAGTCAACGTTTTTTGTTCATTTATGTCAGGTCATTACAGAGTGATTTGGTTATTGTTAGACATAATGAAGGTATTGGCCGGCTTTATAGGCCAATGAGAAAGCGATGCACTCTCCGCCCCATCTTGAAAATGGGAGTAAATGGAGTGTCAATGATTATTGGACATGCATGATGGTTAATTAAAGTGTGATGTGTCTGTTATTGTCTATATCTGATGTTATGGCCGGTTTTGTATGCTAAAACGCTAATGCACACTGATTAGTGACTTTGAAGATGAATCAAGTTGTCATTGTCCGAGAGGCTGCTGAAAGAATATCTCTTGCTTATCTGCCCTGAAAGGCTGTGGACTCCTTGTTTATCGATATCTGCAATGAAGCGCCACTTAGATAACCCAAGTTGCCAGACCAAAAATCGTTGACTATCTGTTGACACTCATTGTCAGGATGGGACAGGAAGCATATTGCTCACTCATTTGCCTATAAAGCCTGCCAGTACTTTGATTATGTATAACAATGACCAAATTACTTGTTAATTACCTAACTTCCAAGACTAAAAATTGAGGACACTCTGTTAACCCTGATCTTTTTGAAGATGGTAGCAATGTTATCACTAGTACTGTTACCTATACAGGCAGCCGATAGTTTGACTTTGAATAGGAATGACTAAATCACTTGCTGACTATCTGACAAACAAGACCAAATATCAATTATACTCCATGAACGCTCAATGTGCCTCAGACATAGCCACACTATGCAATCATTTTAATTGGTATGGTATATGATTAATGGTGGTTTGGGAGCCTTTCTATCATCTTGCTGTACTTTCTCCTTTATCACTACATTGTTCTTTAATAACACATATATATATACTACTTATAATATACCTTAATGTGTCCGCTGATTGTAGATAGTAATATTTTCATACATCCTGTTCCTTTTGATCACTTCATGTCTTCACTCTCAGGTTTGCTCAATAGGCTGCTTTCATCTGCACAATGAATGTCAGAGTCATTACCACACAGCACATAGTGTACAAACCAGTGGATGTTTCTTCATCAGTCAGCAAATCTGGAACAAATTCTTTATCGAACTTGTGATCCTTGGCATATGCAACAAGAGTGAATAATTCTGCATGTGGGAGTGGAGTATATATATACACATATTTGGGTGCCACACATTCGGTTTCGGTACTTTGAACTCTCTCCCTGCGAGTGGCCAAGGTGGTGCAGGTGGCAATGCAAGGGGTAGTGGCATCAATTGTGGAGGAGGTGCACCTGTTTCTTTGCACCTGCAGCATGTCTGTGGATTAGTTGCTTTGCCATTTTGAAAATGAAGGCGGCCATCTGTTTGAATTTCACAAATCATAGCCGGGTGTTTCTCTATTGCAGCCGTCACCTTTCTACACCGAGGAAACACAACTCCACAAATCTTCTCTTCTTGGTCATGGGAACAGGATATCTTGATGAGAAATTGCGTTTGCTCTATTGCGGCATACATAAACCCTCCATTCGCCATTATGGCCATATTCAAGGCAAGGCACATGCATTGATTCCCCCAGGCTCTCAATAGATCCATCCTGACTGGGTCTTTCCATGTTCAGTCCAGTCCAGTCCTAGTACATTCTGGCCCGGGATCAGACCAATCCCCAATTCAGTCGGCCCAAGAATAGACATGACTGGACTGGAGAGAATCAGCCCAGCCTTATGCCTGGGGTTACGGAATATTTCTCCCTGTATCGGTCGTATAATAGGAGAAATTCATCTGGATTGTACCGAATATACAGACAACACTATCATCATTACACCCAGATTGGGTATTAAGAGTAGAGTGGTTATTGAATGTGAGGATCAGACATGTCTTCTGAGATACTTCACTATAAAACAATGTCAAAGTTGTAAGCACATGTGAGCTGGTCCGGACTAAGTTCATCCACTCGAAGACTGTCAGTGTGTCGTTCAATCCTGTTGAACCTTCAGTTTGGACTGGACTGTACAGAGCCCTACCCCAGACTGGGTCTGCTCAGACCAAGGGAATGATTGGGCACATGTCAGACTGTGTTAGCTGTACCCGACCTCCTTGCTTTGCCGTAGTAGCTGACATGTTCAAACCCTAACTGAAGTAACTTACTACATTTTAATGCGCGATTCGGGCGGTACCTCTACCATATACACATCCGTAGATTCCGCTCAGGTGTTTGAAGCCTGCAGGGAGCAATGAGAAGTGGAAAGCACGACTTTTGGTAACAAATATGGCGAATGAAGTCAACAACAACGAGAGAAATGAGAAAGATCAAAGCAGCAATTGATTTCTAACATCGAATTGACCTGGCGACAACCCTCCCAACACACCTGGACCGTTGGAGGAGAGGGGTGTCACAGGGGTGCCTAATCCCAATAATGAATACAATATTTATTGAACACAGTAAAACCGCCTATCTAAGATGCTCTTTCTTTCCTCATCTTCTCCGAAGACTCAACCTCTTGTCTTGGTTTTAAGAGCTCTGGAATCAACATGTTCCCAACGGGTGCTTCGACACTCTTGTCCGAGATTTACTCCCGGTCATTCCGGCACCACCGGTGGGAGAATTCATCGAAAGATAACGATCCAGCAGCGAAGTACAAATGTACCAGGTTACCAATACCAACTGAATGCATGAAACTATATACCACAATAGATATGTGGACTAAACGCTGCTCTTGCAATTGAAAGATCAAATCACTGAGGAGTTTGAAGTTCTTCTGGAGTGTGTATTGAGATAGTGTTATTGCGGGTCCATGTATACAAGGCTTGGTCACGAAGATTAATTGAAGACAGAATGGTTGTAGAGTAGACAGAATTAGTAATAATTTTTTGGGATTGTCTTCTGTGTTCAGAATGTTGACTGCAGACTGCTGCTTGAGCTTGTCTTCTCATTGCCGGAGCAATGCCATCACTTTATAGTTATCTTCAGAAAATTCTATGCCCATACTTCAATGCTATGACTACAATGCTAAACAGTTCGTTATCATGGTCACAGCATATCATGTCCGTATGCGCCCAGTAATAACTTGCCACGCATCCCAGTAGGTTATCCTATTTATGCAGATCAGGTGTTAAGGCTTTACACTGCTGCTAAGAATCAGACCATCCATTGCACAATATCATGTCAGACGATATGTCAGACTGAACTTGAACTTAGACAATTTGCAATTCATTTGCCTCAGTAATTGGAACATCAGCCGATCTTAGTCGGCAGTGCTTATCGTGAATTCAGGCCTCCCGTTCAGGCATGTTGGCTTGGGTTGTGGATTTATTTGGTGACCACCCGACAATATGCCAACGCAGAATCTGATGCGTCAGCTCTTACTGAATACGAGTCTGATGTTGCATTGCATACTAACTCATACCAGTGAGCGGGGTTGCTTCAGGCCTCATATTCTGAGCCAACATCATAATTCCCTCAGTTACATCATACTGAGCCCGAGACTATTCTCAATGGCCTGGGAATACCCGGGTACCTCCTAGAGCCACAACAAATAAGGCAGAAGTCGCGTGTACTTGCACATTGACTATCGACTGCTGTGTCTCCTCGAGTCACCTCCCGTCAGACATGACCCGCAAGTTTCGGAAATAATGAATGTGGTTGATAACTTTGCGCATGGCTGAACCAAGACTCTTTGCTAAAGCTACCTAGTTGCATCATCTTAAGTGAATCTGCTGAGCAATGAGACTTGCTACTTCAATTGACATGCGACTCCTACATATCCTCACTAAACGACATAGGACTGGCCAACTTGCAACGCCATGCATAGGTATTATGCATGTCACATGACTAAACCAAGAGTAACTCCGCAACATGTATTCATTAGGCCATTGCAAGCACCATTATCGCTGCTCAAGGAAAACACCTAACAAGGGGGCATGTCAGCAAAAATGATTGCACGCAGAAATAAACACAATTGGGTGGATTCACGAAAAGTCTTGGTAAAGCTCAAAAAATAGAAACTTCAAAATACCTGAGCAACAACAGAGAGCAACATATGGACATTGGCATTTGATTTCTAGCATTGAACTGACCCCAGAACTAGACTTCCCGCATCATTGGACAATTGACAGAGGTTCAACATGAACTCGGATAACGTGACACGACGACACTCTAAGCTACACCAATTGCAACCCACGCGGGTAAGAGCTGAATTGGAGGAATGATCGGCAAACCCTAAAGTAAGAGAGACATAGACATGGTACAAGTGGGTGAGGCTACCAGCATAGTTGGCACAATGACGGAAAAGACAACACATATGTCATTCATAGCTGACAGTGAGCAATGGTAGCACAACATGAATTGGAAAAGATTCAGAAGCGAGACCTCGTAGTCGGCGAGCGCTGTGGGAGACTGGAACGAATGCATGGAGTGAACAATGCGGTAGTGGGGCGTAAGGTGATGCAGCTGCAGCAAAATATCGACAGCATGGCCAGAATGCTAGAAGCACACATAGCGCATGAAGACATGCAATTGGTCGAAATTGAAAAATAGCTGGAGGATCAAGAGATGGCGTGGGATGATCACCACAAGTACAATGTACTATGGGGGATGGGCATCGCAGTTATGATAGCAGGGGTGCTGGCCTAAGGAGGAGTAGGCGACACAGCACTGGCCCTGGAAGCTAGACTGCAAGAGAGAGACCAGACTGGAAGGCAGGACAGCAGAGGCCCTGAGGTGTCACAGCGTGCAGGCACAACGCAGAATTGCAAGCCAGAGAAGTGGCCTCTGCAGTAGCAACCAAAACCCAAACCCCGACTGAAACTGCAACTCAAACAGCAGCCTGAACCGCAACATAAACCGAAACCTAAGCCAACCCCCACTCCGACCAGATATTTGGTGACAGTCCAACCCCAATCCCAAACCCAGCGTCAGAAGACCCCTGCCATCCGAGGCCCTGCCCCAATGATTGGATTCAACATTGCAGAGAGATGCCTAATTCAAAGGAGAGACCAGAGCATGCAATTCCACAATAAGATGGACCAAGAAATTGTGTCTGTGATCAATAGAGTACTTTTCCAACCGCAGGCCCTGGCCTACATTAAAATTATGAATGCAATGAGAAATGTCGAGGGTGTAATCATGGCAATCACGCACCAGTTTGTGGGAGTGGAGCATGCTCTGCGATACTGCAGGATCACCATCACAGCAGCGAGGACTGTTGACAATTGAGTAATTGATGTTGATGAAGTTCAGTCTCGGGCAAGGCTAAAGATCCGTTCAGTACCTCCGGAGCAGTGGATGGGAAAATGCATAGAAGGCCTGTGGAAGATACGAGGGGAATTTTATGTGGAGAACAGCAGAATAGCGATTCCCACACAAGTATAATGTCTGGAGAACCCCCCACAATCGGAAAAACGAGGCAGCATGGAGACATCGCCACATCATCGGCAGTTTTTGTCCTTAATGGAAGGAAGCTGGCACACATTAACCAAGCAAGGCATCAAGGTGACGGGAGTGTTGTACAGAGTCGAGGCATTCATGAACGCCGACTGTGAGAGCAGGTCTGAGCTTTGCTCTGGATCAGGCCACATTGAGGACAAGTGCACTAGGAGGCCCAAGTGTGGCTTCTGCTCTGGCCATCACTGGACAGGTGACCACAAGTGCAATTTAGTTGGCTGTACGGCAAAGCGGGCATCTCTCTGCGGCCACATGCTGAAGCAATGCCCTAATTGCAAAAGAAATCAAGGTGTATTCAGCAGCTGGTGTGCGAAGAAAAGCGATGCTGCCAAACCGGCATGGCAGAGCAGAAACACACAAACAGCTGGACGAGCTCCCACATGTGAAGCTATGCACATGGCAACGGGGACGAACAGAGTAGTGCTTGACCCTAGGCCCCGGGGGGGAGTAGCAACAGATGGGTGACGTGAATGCGAAGAGGTGGTGGGTATGGAGAAAGAGGATGCATAGGGGACGAACAGAGTACTTCTTGGGCCTAGGCCCAGCGGGGGAGTGGCCACCCATTGGGTGAAATGAATGAGAAGAGGTGGTGGTTATGAAGGAGGAGGAGGCAACGGGGGTGGCAGGAGACGTGTTGATGACCAACACTGAGTTTGCAACTGCGACCACGATGGAAATATAGACCGAAACTGAAGCGGGAGCCCTGGCATACAATGATTAGAATGATGGAGCACAACTGTGCAAGGTCAAACGAGTGGACGATCGCAGCGCCGGAGATGGGAGTTGAAGGCTGGGTGATGGTACATCCACAAAATGTATTTTAGTCACTGGGAGCCTCCAGGAGTGTGTAAGAGGAGGCGGAGTGTAAAGATAGAAGCGTCAATGTCAGGAGAGAATCAGACCAGAGAAGGGCATTCTGGTCGGCCATCGGAGAAAATGGAATCGCTAAAGACTGGTACGGGAGCACCATGGGAGCGGTTGTGATCAGTTCGGGAGCATCTGGGACTGTCGCCGAACCCATGCGGGAATCCCACACTAACTCTGAGCGATGCCTGGGTTCTTAGGGATATTCATTCGAAGGACTGCAGGAGTTATCTGTGATTGTCTGGATGTACACGAGCAATAAGAATACCCTCCACGTATGATGCATAGATTATTGTTCATTATCAACTTCTAAATCATACTGTAGTACCCAGCATATCATTCAACATTCTACTGTTTGAATTGTTACATTAAGGAGAACCAAAGAAAATGACGAGTGATTCAAAAATGAAAGTGGGGAAACCAGAAACAATAACCTGGCTAAGCAATCAACTGATATCAATCAAACATAGTCTCAATGTCAGCCACAAAATGTCCCATCTCATCAGGGCCGACAAACACAGGAATACACAATTCTTCATTGGCGGAAAAAAGTTGGAGGCTCTCCTTGTATTTCCGAATAATTCGGGCCTGCCGAGTGGGTGAAATTGAATTCCAATGTCGTTAGGCGTGATTGGTGATATCTACAGGGTTGGAATTGAGATGTTAGCTCGCGGTGAATCAAGATGGAGTTTGAAAGGCAACATGATGAATTTGCGGGGAAAAGAGGTGCACTACCAGGAAAGGAGGAGTGCCTGATGTGGAGTGCAGGGTGGGCAAGGGGAGTGATGATGGTGATGGAGGAGTGCAGAATGAAATAGGGGGGCGCAAATCCAGGCCAAGGAGTGCCTATCCAGCGGAGCAGCCCATCTATGCTGAACATCGCCGAAAGGAAGGGAGGTAAAGAGTCTAGTATGAAATAGAGCCACTCCTGATCGAGGTCGAGCAGCGCCTATTCTGAAGGAGGAGTGCCGACAAAAATGCAGTATGGAGCAGTGAATGAAATATCAAAGCATGAATCCAGACTGAGGCGCGCCAATGGGGATTGAGAAGCGCCTATTGTAGCAGAAGAGAACCATGTGGGGGGGGGGGGGGGGTATGAA
>Ga0307514_10002447_pt1 | contig 19317 bp, 21 predicted proteins | sample 16_EM_MG_FD_203088 | JGI IMG/M metagenome (GOLD analysis project Ga0307514, IMG submission 203088) | Populus trichocarpa ectomycorrhiza microbial communities from riparian zone in the Pacific Northwest, United States - 16_EM | ecosystem: Host-associated > Plants > Roots > Unclassified | place... | reverse complement strand
GCTTCTGATTTACTGGAAATTATACCCCGCAAGATACACTATATATTCGATTTTGCTCCCGCCCCGCTTCGACCGTTGAAGGTCTCCCTACCAATACCACGTCTTCCCACCCACACAGCACACACCTAAGAATATCACCCCCCTCCCCTCCTGCGTCGGATGCTTTACAAAAAGAACCCACAAACAAGAAAACGCACTCTAAGTAACAGCCCTCGCCTACAATCGTTCCCCATGCCCAAGAAAATGCCACAATTTTCAATAAACCAACGCCAAACATGTTGAAGTTTGTACCGGTAACCGTTTTACCCATTTTGTCAACGAAATGAAATGGGATGGGAATGGAAAGACAAAAGACAAAGAAAACGTAATGTCAAATCTAATTAACAACTTCCGGTCGAGATGTTTCCATTGCGGGAGCAGAAGCAGGTGGGGTGCCGTTTGTTGCCCCTGCTATTAGGCCCTTGGTGTTGCCGTTTGTTGTCTCTGTTGGTAGGCCATTGGTGTTGCCGTTTGTAGCCTCTACTAGTAGGCCCTTGGTAGTGCCGTTTGTAACCTGGCCATTGGTGGTGCCATTTGTAGCCTCTGCTAGCAGGCCCTTGGTGGTGCCGTTGGTGGTGGCAGGCTTCTCATCAGAGATGGCTTCTTCAAGGGACTCGCTAATTTCGATGGTTTGGTCAAAGTCTGGGACCTCGAGGCCGTCAAAGAGAGAGAAGATGCCTTGGGAGTCGTGGAAGTCATTGTGTACTGCGATTTCACACTGTTAGCCAAGCAGAAGGATACTAATATATGGAGATGCAAGATGTACCAATATTAACCAAGTGCCACGACTCCATCACCGAATTGATCAAATGCCTGCTTGGGCTTGCAGCTGCATAGCAGGTTGCCCAGTCCTTGCCCAGCCTATACGCCTCGTCCTTCCACGCCAAAAAGCTGATTGACTCTACTACCGTAGGCTGGACAATCTCCTTCCCTGGGTAGACTCCCCATGTAACAGCATTTGGTCCTCCATCACCACTGTTTGTCTTCAAGTTCCCCTTTTCGTCGACGCTGTAATACGTCAACTCGGGGTTTTTTTCGATCCTAGTAATTAACTCCGGCAAGAGCCCTGGGTGGACTAGTAATTCTAGGTATGCTTTCTGGTAGACATAGCCATTTTTGGGCCCCCACCCGAAGACCTTATGAGAGGAGTTCACGCCATTGACAGCGGGTTGGGAATTAATTGTGAGGAAACCTCGTTTGTTGAGCTGAAGGAGCTGCTCCTTGATTGAGTCGGCCTCTGCAGTAATGGGTTGATCTGACCACGGGAGAGAGCTCAACTCGCCATTGATGTAACGGACAAAAAGATTAGATATGTCGCGGAGGGTCTTTGGGTGGCCCCAGAGCTTGATGTTTTGCTCGTTTGTGCCCCTCAAGCCGATTCCGTATGCATCCAGTTCACCATACGCAGGGGAGCGTGAGTCTCCCCAACGTCCGTTAGGGAATTCGTCCCACTCTTGGGTGCGTTGAACATAGGACTTGTTTCTGTTCTTCCAAAAGATGGGGCGGACATTTTCATCTTTGCGGTTGAGACCTAGAGATTGGCGCCATGGGAGTGATGGAGTTACGACACCGACAGGAGGGATCAAATCAAGTCCCTCTAGGATCATGCGGGTTGCTTGAGCCAAGTTCATAGTATAGCTGCACATCTAGAGTTAGTACCGAGGCACTTACAACTGATATAGTGGGGCCAGGGAATCGTACAAGTGCAAATATAAGATCCCCGAATCTAAAATCTTCTGACACATCTCCACGACCAAATCCTTTCCAACGGCCCTCACAGCTACATCATCGCTCTTCACTGGCTCCAGTAACTCAAGCCACCTAGGTGGAATATGACATTTTGTCCACTGTGCCCTCCTCATGAATGCTGCGTATGTTGAAATAGGCATAATTCCCGGGATAATTGGGACAGTGATGCCAATTGCTCGGCACTTTTTCACCCAATCAAGGAAAATGTCTACATCGTAGAACATCTGGGTAATGATGAACGAGGCACCGGCATCCACCTTCTCCTTCAAATGCCCAAGCAGCAGGTCTGGGTCATCCTGGTCATCACAACCTTCCGGGTATCCAGCCACACCAATATCAAAGTAATCCCCATAAGTGCTACGTATGTGCTTGACAAGGTCCTTGGCATAGTGGAACCCACCAGACACTGCTTCCCACTTCTCCTTCTCACGGGGTGGGTCTCCTCGCAGCTACAGCGAAGCCTCAATTAGCCTCCAGTACTTTTGTATGCTCATCTCGGGGGTGAGGGACTATGACTCACGGCCAAAATATTCTGACACCCAGCTTTGTATGCTTCCTTGAGCGCGTAGTCGACCTTCTCCTTGGGCATTCCGGTGCAAGTCAAATGCATACAAGTCTCCAACCCATACACACTCTGTGTAACATTGACCATATCGCATGTCAAGTTACTTAGCCGACCTCCAGCGTTCCAAGTGATGTCGATGAATTGCGGACCCAAAGCATGCATTTTGTCGATACGGTCAAACAAGTTTTGCATCCCCTAGAGAGCCAAACACAAGGGCAATTGTTAGCAAGACGGCAAAAACATTCACACGTAGCGAGAGGAGGACGAGCCTGTGCAGTCTTTGGGACATAGTATTCGAATGAGAACATCGGTTGGTGAGTCCGATCTGCCTCCGCGAGCTTGTCCTTGATATGCATTATACTGCTGTCGTAAATTTCTCTAGATGTCTATCTAAATCCACCGCCACACTATTCGCAGCTATTCGTAATTGTAACGTTGATGTAGGTTCGGTCTCCACTGGGCGCTGTTTTCAATAAGTAAGGTGGTCGTGAAAGATCTTTCTCCTGGTTTGGTGTCAGCAGGGTACCTAAGCTGGTTGAAGCGAAAAATATTGTGCTATGTACACTACATACTTACTAGTCACACAGGGATCCCAACTCCTTTCTTCTCATTGACTGACACGAGAACAACGAAATGGCAACGTGATCGGCTGGAGACCTGCTCTGGTTCTGGGATTTCTTGGTTGAGGAGGGCAAAAGACTAGACGGTACGGTACCTACTTTACCCGTACCTATTTTCTTATTCTTTGTTTTTGGTTGGTCGTGCTTACTAACTCTACACATAGTCTTTGTGGCTCGGCTCAGTGATTCAATTATGACAGTTTACCCCACAAACAGCACGCTTAAGCGAAACCTTCCCGTGGATGCGAAGTCACTCTCATTCAAAGTCTCTGAATTGGGGCAGGGAGAGAGGCACATGGATAATCGGGGAGCTGCAGTCCATCTAGATAGGCTGAATGCGATTAATGATTTCTTAAAAAAAAAAATTTCTCTGCATTGGCCCCATGCAGAATAATATGTACGTAGGGTTGGATACTATATGTGCTGCAGAGTAGGTACCTAATTATTGCCTTAGGTACATAGACAACACCCCGTCAATTGAAGATGGTAGGTATTCCCGGCAAAAGTGATAGGGGTGTATATGCGACTTGTTGATCATCTGTCATTCTAACTTCTGCTATAGAAATATTCTTGGCAAAATCTCGGTTCGGCAATATGATACCTATGTATGGCGGCACATATTTCTATCTCCTCGTGTGTCAAATATCAACGTCCCGCCTCCTCTACGAGGGGCTTGTGCCAACCAGGTCCCGCCTCATAGCCTAAGGCTCCCTTCGGGGGAAGGGCGTATAGACTCAAAAAAAAAAAAGGCTTTGCCAATTATGTCCTGCGAAGTCCATACACTGTACCCACTGCTCGATTTGGGTCTGCCAATCAGCTGCACCGGGCTTGGCTTGCCTGACTGCTTCAAAAGCTGGTACACATCTTCCAGGACGACCGACGCGGTGGTATGGTAATGTGGTAGAACCCGTGGAGTCCCTTAACCTCAATACCATGTGTTTTCCCAACGGTGATCTGAAAAAGAGCTCGCAGGTAAAAAGGAACCAATCCCTGCGTATGACTGAGTAGGATCGGCAATAATAACACAGTATCTCAGAGGTTAGTTCTGAGGGCTCGGAGAAATATTGGATTTTCATAGATTGTGGAGTCGAGCCAATGATAACCATTATACCACACGGCCGAGTCAACACTTTTGCAACGTATGTAGTCGCCAGAGAATATAGAGGCCAAAGTATGACTTGCCAATGCCTAAACAGGGTGGCATTAAGAAGTAGAATTAGGTGTAATCCCACTAAATAGAATGGGGAATGAATCCCACCTGGTGTGTCATTTACAATATAGCCACTAAAGCTTCCGTCGCTCCTCCCCCTAGAGGTCGAGAGGTCCAGCTTGTCTGCATCATTTGGAACATACAAACCTTCTACGTCATCACCACTGAATGACATCTCCCAACATATTTTCTTTCATATCCGAGTATCCTTATCATATTTGGCATCTAGGAGCTTGACTCAGAATTGAACGATCTGTTCACTTGTGCCGAGTTCAACGTACAATCGGGTGCTGTATGTATCAAGCTCAGGAACCTTAATGACGGTATAGATGCATTTGCGTTGAAGAGGAACGTCTTCGGAATTGTGTCCACCGGATCTAGCATGGTGTCCAGCTCCAGCTCCACTGCTTTAGCCCTTCCTGGTTGATTCCATTTCCAGAGCCGGAGACAATTTGCGGTTATGTGGTCAAATTTGGGAGTTTTTGAGACTGATTCTGACTGGAAACGGTATTTGTTGAATACGGGTGATCATGCGACAAGGGTTATGGAAAATCCAAGGGTTACGGAGAGTGCTGGGGATACGGACGTACATGGGATACGGAGGTTACACGGGATACGGAGGTTACATGGGATACGGAGGTTACATGGGATACGGAGGTTACATGGGATACGGAGGCTACATGGGATACGGAGGTTACACGGGATACGGAGGATGTTTTTCCTGAAGATGGAAGTGTGGAAGAGGACGTATAAAGACGCTGAGGATTTCCTGTAGTTAGGGTTTTTCCCATCTTTTCCCGCCTTCACTATTCGCACAAGAGAGCAAGGATCTGACGGACGCAATCTTGCAGTATTGTACCCTGCTCACTGTAGAGAGCTTTGTATCGATGGAGACGTGGGGTGAGTCTGATCATCGGGTATCTGGTTTGGGGTGGGAGGGAGTAGTCGGAGGGGGTTCTCTGGTTGGGGGGGGGGGGGAGTTATGCCAAGGAGGTTTAATGTGTGTGCTACGGTAACTTTCAACGCTGATTGGCCAGCAACCACCACAACTGGACATACAGCCACGTTGACATATATACACGACCGCCAAAAGACCCCTCGAAGCCGCAACTGGCTTAAAGAAGACATGAACGGCTCGGAGGAAAACCAGCAGAGTAACAATCAGTATGGCATAAGGATGTGAAAGAACAGATATTTGCCGAAAACAGTATGATGCTGATGGCGATGCTAATGGAAAAGAACCCAGAGGGGGAAATAGTAGGCAGAGACGCCCAATCAGCCTTCAACACACTAAGAAGAGATCACACTGCGAAAATATTGGAAGGACAAGGGTGGCTGAAGGAGTGGATAGACGACTGGCTGACACCGAAGAAATTCGACATAGAGGTAGATGGAAAAATCCTAGGGATCAGGGAAGCTCATCGCCAGCACTATTCACGGTTTATATGTCAAGTGTGGTCTGGGGCGCAGAGAGAAGACTGTAAGAGAGAACCGGGGGCAGGCAGCTACGAGGGAAGAGACGAGAGAGCTATTGGCCATCGTCCTTCATAGACGACGTAAATGGAGTGAGAGTCGGGGGGGAGGAGGGAATGGACCAAGCACTGGAAGCCGCGGCCAATGCAGCGGGGATAAGGTGGGACAGGGAAAAGATTTGGAGAGGCAAGCAAGGGAAACATTTGGGGGTAGTGATGGGCGACCAGCAGCGGCACCAGAAGTATAGAGCACAGAAGGTGAAGGCGGCATGGGAAGTGATATGAGGGCTGAACAGGCTGCCGGCAGTTGGAAAGAGGAAGGTAGCCATCCAGTAAATCCTGCCAATTTTGACCTACGGATGCGAACTATACCCAGAGCCAAGTGAGCAACAACGACGTCTAGCCGCAGAGGTGCAAAGATGGGTAGTAGGCGCATATCAGGACAGCAGAGCGAGCAAGGTGGAAGAGCTGACCGGATATCAAATCTGCAACGACTAATGCAGAGCAAGAGAATTAGGTAGGCGGCATCGGTGTACGGCCGACACCTGCCAGAGTTGAGGGGAATAGCGGAAGCGATAATACGGGAGGTGATAGAGGAGGATTCGGAGCTGAGGTGGGTCAACGGCGACATCCCGGAGGGAAGATATGTGTCGGTAGAAGAGCTGGATGAAGATGCCGTGGAAAAATGGTTGGATGGCAGCAGGATAAACGGAAGGGCGGCAGCAGCGACGAGAGATGCAGAGGGATACTTGGGTACCATGGCCACAGTGGCGGATGCGGAGGAACTGGGGGTATCCCTAGCGTGGGAGAAGTGCGATGTGGTGGCATTGGACATCCAAGGAGTCATAAGTTGGATACAGGAGCTGATGCCCACCCCGGTCATGGATAGAGGAGAAACTGACGAGACAAATGGCGGTACGGCCGAGAAGACTGATGTGGGTACGGGGGCACCAGGGAGCGGCGGGGAACGAGGTGGCGGACGGCAGGGCGAAGGAGGAAGTATGGTGGGGAGAGAGGATACTCACCTGACAGTGACACCGGCGGGCATTCGACAAGCGTTCCCATTACACCCGAAGGCACCAGCACACCTAAAGTGGGCACGAGACGCCATAAAATGGCTTACCTATCTGATAACCGATAAGGGCCCCCAACGACAATGGTTAGCAGAAATAGGGAAAACCGACGACTCGAGGTGCGTGTGCGATGGGTGGACACCACAGAACGCAGCACATCTGTACGGATGTCCGTGGATAGGAGACGGCGTGGGAAGGCCACCAAAGCAAGCTATGGCGGATGAGGGATGGTGCGCAGAAGTGGCGAGGTTTCTACGTTAAGAGGGAGGTTTCCTTTATGTTCGTAATCCTATTGGAGATAGTGGGGAGGGCAGGGCTGGCCCGGGAGGGGAGAGAGGCACCCGGCTCGCCGGGACGGCTGCGGTCTATCGCCATAGTCTAGATAGGCTGAATGCGATTAATGACTCCTTAAAAAAACTTTTTATTTGCTGAAAATGATGAGGTCACAGTGAAGCGGATTGGGGAGAAGTAATAGGATATGAAGGTTGCTTGGAGGAATGCCCGCAAGATACAAGATCAGTCAGGTGAGGGTGTACGCAGTGAAGACAATGGACCTACATTCAATGCGCTTTTAGGTCCAATGCCCTTCTCCCCGCAGCGTATTTATTTTAGTGTTGGTAGATAAGAGTCTGGACACGAGATCAGTCCAATGCCTCTTGTTCTGGCGCAAACTTGCAAACCATCAAATCTATACAACGAACTAAAGGTGTTAATACTTGTATGTCAAGCCACCTTGGGGGCAGAGGTCTTTATACCAAAGGGATATGTACTATATATCTGATAATTGATAGTCTCGCACCCAGACCCTTGAATTGATTGGCGAAAGTTGGCCCAATACGGTAACCAGACTATTACCTGAAGACTAATTAGTCCTAGCCCCCTTTCAGGAGGCTAGACCATACCCAATTTATTCCCTGGAGCCCTAATCCGGTAATTGGGGTTAGGGTTGATGGAATAGTATACAAGATTATATAAAGCTATATATGACTTCTATCCACCTCCTTCACCTTAATCTGCCTCAAGAATCTTCTTCTCCATCTCCCTCATCCGCAACAACGTAGCACTCTCATAATCGGCTGAAGATAGTCCAGCTCCTGCTTTTGGTGTACCTGTCGTTATATTACTGGTGGGGCGGAACGAGAATCTTGGTGCTCCCCCACCCACAGTTTTCTGAGCATGAGTTTCCGCCGTCAAAACAGGATTCTTCTCTGGATACGCTGCAGTCTGTGGGGGCGCTAGTGTCTCAGCATCGCACCTTGGTAATAATCCAGACACATCAAGCTCCTTTCCCCCCGCAAACTTCACATCCTTCACTCTCTCCCATAGCTCTGGATCCTCTTTGGGGGGCCCATTCCGGAAGGTGTGAACAACGTCGTAAGCAGATAGAATACTCTTGAATACCAATACTCCCGTGGTTAATGTTCTCCTTTTCTCTTTTTTCTTTTTGTCTTTATCAGCTAGGGGTGGGGGCTCGCGGACTAGACATGATGATATCTCGCCAAATTTCGACAAGTATTTCGTTAGAATTGGCTCAGTAATGGCTGTAGTTGGGCTGGTGCGGAGTTTAATAAATATCGTTCTGTCCATTTCTGAAAACATAGATTCTGTCATTCTTGACTCCAACCTCTCCACACCTTTCTCAGCCTTCTCCTCTGCCACCTCTTCCTCTTCCTTCGCTTTCATCTCAGCCTTCCGTAACGCCTCCTCCCTCTTCATCTTCAACCTCGCCCCTTCCTCTTTCAACTTATTCAACTGCCTCTCAAACTCTGCCTCTTCGTCTCCGCCTGTCCTCTTTTTCTTCCACCCCCCTCCCATGGCCACCCCACTACTCATCGCTGCCTTCTCCCTCGCCTCCAACTCCTCCTTCAACCTCCTCCTCTCACTTCCCATAAACTCGCTCTTGCGCTTCCTCACTAATCTCGCCACAAGCGCCTGATCGTATGCTTGTTTTGTAGTTGCATCGCTGAGGACATCATATGCAGTTGTTAGAGTGTGGAAGTGAGTCGCGGCATCCGGGGACGGGTTTTTGTCGGGATGGTAAAGGAGGGATGTTTTTCGGTACGTTTTTCGGAGGAGAGAAGGAGGGACTGGTGCTGGAATGGGGGTATCCTGGGAAGGGTGGTATTCGAGAGGGAGGTCGAGGAGCTCGTAGAAGGAGGTAGTGGAGGTGGTGGCATGGGTGGCCGCTTCGGAGGAGCGGGAGTCGGGCATGGTGGAGGTTGAGGATGGAATGTGCGGGTGATGGGTTGCGAGAGGGTGAGTGACGGAAGCTCATACGGACAAAAGAAACAAGGGTTACAGCGTTCGACGGTACAACCGGTCAGACTGTATAAGTTGATATCAGTACACGGTCAAGCGTGTTCCTGCGCTTGACTCTTTCCCTTATTTGTTCTAAATGTTGACTGCCAAGCCCCCTCTAACTCAGTCGAACTGACATTAATAATTCGCCGGACGCTCAGCCAAGTGTTAACAACCAGTTAGCCAGGAGTCCCAGTAAAAAGACTCTCCCATGGGCGCTATATATTTCTATAACCAGCTTCCAATTATGACCCTCTATAGCTGCTAGGTAGGCTCTGTTTTGTTCAGCCGTATTCCAGCCCTGTTACTTATTTTGAGTTCCAATTCATGTAGGGCATAGCCATAGACCGTTTGTATGTATAAGGATAATTAATGTGCTATGATCTGTAGACTTTGATGATAGCTTAGGATCAAATATCATGACCAGTGGACTGTGATACACACAAGTTTAATACAGCATCAGGGATGTTGGAGAGTATAACCGCTAAGACAAAACGTGATCACTGGGTGCCAGGTTTGCCTAGACACCGATGGTATACTGTGCACCAACAAGGGACATACATTATTTATTAGTCAAGTATTGGTAATAAATCCCAGGTATTCATACTTGGAGTATGTTTGTACCTAACTACGGTACCTGCGCATACTTAAATGATAAGTGTTCTCGGCCCCAGTCGAAGCATAATTACTGGTATTTTAGCGCGTACTTAGGTAGATAAGAGACTGGGACCGAGAACAGTGCTATCTACTGGGACCGAGAACATGATAGCACATAAGTATCAATGAAGCGCAACCAAGCAGGCTATATATACATAAGCGCAAGTCTACCTACGATACCTATGAGAGTGAATAGAGCTTACCTATAAGAGGTCTGGGAACGAGAACATATATACCTCCCTCTGTTCTCGTGCCCAGACCGATTTATTTTTGAGTGGGTGGCTAAATCCTCCCTCCACGAGGGGCCAGACTAACATACCTCATGGACTATGGGAGAACCGCATCCACTGGGAAAGAAGACTCCATGTCGCTTTTTAAGACATAGGTCGAGCTCACGCAGGAAAGTCGATATGCAAGGTCAAGAAGAAGTGGCTTTAACGTGAGCTCGGCCTATGGCTTAAAAAGCAACATGGAGTCTTCCTTCCCAGTGGATGCGGCTGCGTAAATGCAGCTCCTGCCCTGTTCTCGGTCCCAGTCTCTTATCTACCTACGCGCTAAAATAATTATGCTGCGGGGAAAGGAGACTGAGACCGAGAACACTCCTGCCTCTTCTTTGCTTTAATGGAGCATTGTTCAAAATGGTTCAGGCCTGACTATGACGTAGCCGATCACAAAACTAGCGGAATAAATATTTTGTCTGGCTCCATACGTATATGACTGGAATTGATCTCCACGACCTTGGAATACTCCAGCCGTCTGACGTATGTGTATGTAGTGCTGGTTGGTTGTTTAGATGCCGTTTCTTTCCCAGAGTACTTTATAACGTCCCTTCCAACCCAGGCCAAGAAGCTTCTCAGCACGTCGAATAGGTCGTCACAAGCACTTCCTTGGTCCGCCAGAGACTTTGTTTTTCCGGATGATATCAAGTTCAGCTCTTGGCTCAGTTGGAGGAAATCCAACACGACTTCTGAGCTCCTTGTTTGTATCTTTATTGACACCATCACTACATCGATTTCGGGGCTGTCCATCGTGCAGGACGTCTACCAGGGTGGGGGGCAGCCACTATCGCATAGCTACGTAGTACCTACAGGCGAGTCTAAATAATGATGATAACGAAAAAACAGTTAAAAAGTTCCACTCAAGGGTATCAGTAATAGGGATACAAAGCAGCGCCGACGATGCAATGGCCAATTTCAAAAGTCATCCTCCATATTACTTAACCCCTTCATAGCATAACCCAAGACTTCCGGCAGACTGCCTCCATTCTCCTCAACCTTGTCCAGGGCATTTTTAGCTTCCCGAAGTAGTTTCTCCCGCCTTGTATATCTAGCTTTCTTTGCTGCCTGCAAGCCTCGCATTTGTTGTCTTCTCCATCTTTCATCCTCCATTTCGTTATCACTAATCATTGAGTCAGGAGTATCGTACCCATCATCATAGTCTCCCCAGGTATTCAACTTTCCAGTTGATATTTCTAGATCTGCAAGCCATAGGCAGATCATGCCACGCATGCACCACAATCTCACGTCGTCACTCCACGGCGGGGTTATCATGATTTCCTCAAGGTGTTCTTTGATTTTGCATGGATGTGTTGGTGAGAACAGATCCTGTGAAGGGGAGAGGTAGTATCTATCTTCCCCTTGTTGCTCCCCTTCACCACCAAACTCACGGTGCTCCAAAGCCCCCTCCTCCTGATGGTCGTTGGGGGCTTTCCCCCCTTCAACTGCCAAATATTCGGAGGACCCCAAGAGCCCTGCTACCAGGACTGGCCAAAATGCAATGGCACTTGCATAATGCATCTTTCCCATGTCCTTTTGCTTTTGTCTCTTCACCTGCTCTGCCTCAGCCCTTGCCGCAGCAAAAGTTGTAAATTCGGCATCACTACCCTTCGGAAGGGTCTGCCCAAGTCGAAGACCTACGTAGGGGAATTGTAAGATCAAACGGCGAAGGTATTCGATGTTCTGCATCTCGGTTTTCCTTTTCTGAAATTCGTACTGCTGTTTGAGGTATCTGTCTTGTGAGTCTTTGCCATCATGCTGTTCCATAGACCGCAGCAACAGGTCGCTTCCGATCACCCAAACCTTCCTGATGTCTACCCAATCTCCTCTAATGAGCAAACCGAATGCTCTCTTTGCCCTAGCCCAATCTCGTGTCAAGATTGATTTGTGTAGAATAGTGTTGAGAATAGCTTCGTGCCTTGTACGTAATGCTGATGGCTTTCGTGGTGGTAGAAATAGGTTGTGCTTTGCTAGGGTTTGAATATTGTGTTGCAGGCGGTGATCACGAGTGAGAAGACGAGGATTCGTGGGGCGTTTTGGGAGAAGCTTGGGGTCTGGTTCCCTCAAGGACAGAGAAGAGCTAGCATCGGTGACTTGGTTGACTGAGGTCCATGATGGGCGATCGGTTACAGGCTCGTTCTCGTATCCGGGCTCAGACCCCCACCCCTCAGTGCCGCCCTCAGCAACGCCCTCACTGCTTCGAGCATCATCATCATCATCGTCGTCCTCCGCTTCGTATCGCTTCCGCTTGTCTCTACTCCGATTAGGATTGGGTCGGCTTTCGTGGGTGTGCCAATGATAGAGGGGGGTTTTGAAGAAGGAGTGGTCTGTGGAGAAATCCATCACTGGTCGTGACCGTTACTACCCAGTGCCAAGATTTACAAGAATACGGAGTACCCTCGGCTTATCAGATTCTGCACCAGATAGAAAAAGAATGACTATCTTTCCTTTTGTCTGTGGAGCCTAAGCCTATGAGACGGCAAAAAAAAAAAAAACAAGAACGACTACCAAGTAATAATAATATTGGGCAGCCCGCCGACTCATTCGTGGCGGCTGCCTAAGCCTAGGAGGTATGTAAGTAGGTCTCCCTTCCCCACGCGCCTCTCCTTCTCTTCTGCTTTACATTTATTTCAATCGCTGCTTCCTCCTGTCGCAGAATCGTCAGTGGGTAATTTGGAATGCTGCTCTCGACGTCTTCTAAGATCGCCCCAAGACAACGAGCGGCACAAAGTGTAGTTAAGGTACACTGCCTTTTATATATGCCGCGAAGACAGAATACCTACTGATTGGTTGCGTGCACCTTAGGCCTACTATAGCCCAGGAAATCGTAACAGATTCTTTACATCGGGGGTGGTGAGTCAGAAAGACGAGGGTAGTGACGGTCGGGGAGGGGAGGAAAGGGTGCGTAAATTGCTCTCTTAGTGTTTCACTCTGCCATTGAGTCCCAATGCTTGGCTTTCATTATACCCACCCATATGCGTAAAGAATTGCAAGATTCTAAAACCTTGAAAGATCTGTGTACATTGCAATTGGGCTACAGTTACTCAGGCTCAGACCCCCCTCGCTCTCCATTAGGATTTCTACCTCTCTATCTTGAAATCCTCGTCGACAAAGCGAGAGGCTAGGTCTTATCTCCAGCGCTTTGTTCCAACACTCGCACAGCCAAATAGGCTACCCGCGAAGTTAACAACCAACACTCTATCCTTACCCTCTCCGGAACAATATGCGGATCTCCGGAACCATACCACACCTAATTCACTTCTTGGGGATCAGAAGACTCGTACCAGAGCCTGGATTCAACGCATGCTCTCCCATCAGCGAGCTATAACTCCCACTGACTTCATCAATGCACCGTCATCTGCCACAGCGGACTTCTTTACTCCCGAGATCAAGGAGGAGCAGATACACCTTGCGTTGGTGAAGATAAGGCAGGTGCAAGATGTAAGTGATGATACGCTCAGAGGGATTGGAAAGACCTTGGTAAAGCTGAGGAAGTTGGGCTTGGTTCCGGCTGTGGTAATTGACCCACTATCAACATCAGAGGGCACAGAAGCGTCATCATCGCTTGAGTGGAGGAAGGAGATGAGAGTGCAGTCGGAGCGGGTCGTAGAAGCCATTGAACAGGCGAAGGGGCATGCGAGGACTGTGGATGGGGCATGTGTGGTCAAACAGCTCAAGCGGAGTAGCTTCACACTGGCTGAACAGGGTGATGAAGGGGAGCTTGAAAGGGAGCAACATGGGGAGGAAGTCTCTATTACCCTGCCACATCTCATCATTGCCGCACTCAGCCATGGGACAATCCCCGTTCTCGCTCCGATTGCATTCAATAGTGACCAAAAGGCTGTGGAAGTCAACGCTGACTCAATTATCCTTGCATTGGTGCGGCTGTTCAGTGCATCTGCAGAAATAGCACCACGACCAAACGCCGAACCTAACCTACTATTGGTTGATAAAGTAATATATATTGATCCTCTAGGAGGCATTCCAAGCATAGATAGACCGAATAACTCAGCACACGTGTTTTTGAACATGCAACAGGAGTACGAGGCGGTGAGGGAGGAGTTGGTGGCCGGCACGGTTGAGAACCAGAGTTTATCAGAAACAGAGAAAGGGGTTCATCTACGAACATTGGCAACCCTAAGGAAAGCTCTGAAGATACTGCCAGCAAACTCCTCTGCGATGATTACTACACCTGAAGCAGCGGCTACCACTACACGCCCATCAAGAACCACAGACACAACAGCTTCCAACCGCATCACTCCAACTGGAGCTTCAAGCATTAGATCATCAGTCGGCACAATTATGCCTCAATCTAGCTCGACAAATAAAGTTCCTCTCGACCGTAATCCCCTAATACACAATCTCCTCACGGACAAACCAGTTTTTTCATCCTCGCTGCCAATATCGTCTCCAGATTCTCCTTACACTACTTCAACTACACTCCTAAAGCACGGTATTCCCCTATTGATTATGACAAATCCCGCGTATCCTTATCCAGGACACAAAGTCTTCAAACTCAATGATGGGAGTGTAGATCTAGACAGATTAGTCTATCTGATTGAAAACAGCTTTGGCAGGAAATTGGATATTGAAAGATATTTGAAACGAGTGAATGACAGGATTGCGGGGTTGATCGTCGCAGGGGAATACGAGGGAGCTGCTATCGTAACCTGGGAAACGGATGGTCAGACTAGTGGAGGTTACGGAGTCCGTGGGCTACAGGGGTGGAAGAAGGTGCTATACTTGGATAAGTTTGCAGTGCTGAGAAAAAGCCAGGGCACTGGAGGGGTAGCAGACGTGGTATTCAAGGCGATGGTTATGGGTGTCTTTCCTGGAGAAGGCATTCTGTGGAGGAGCAGAAAGGAAAATGTGGTGAACAAATGGTACTTTGACCGAGCAAAGGGGACTTATATGATTCCGGATAGTGGTTGGACCATGTTTTGGACCGGAGGGCAAGGAAAGGAGCTTGATGGAGGTCGAGGGAAGTTTGAACAATATCTGGGGATATGTAGGGGTGTCGAGACGAGTTTCAAAGGCTGATTGCAGATAATGTTGTTTTATCTTTAGTGGGTGTGGAAGGCACGATACTTGAGCTTTTGCCGCAACCAGACTAGCTTTGCCATTCTGGCAATGTGGTCACGATACGAAGTATCTAGTCTGGCGGGCATAGTTCGAGACGATCCACAATTGGGCTCAGCATAGTGCTTTGAGTACCTACCTATTTATCATACCCATTTGAACAAATATTTCAACCGAATTGACTTGGCACCACGTGACTAAACTGGGTATAGCAGACTACCCCGGAAGAGGCCCTTTTGGTGCATGAGATGCAGCTATATGAATTCAAGTTGCCTGATGCGGTTGCGGTCGAATACGCTAAGTAACAGATTTCTTACTTTATCTACCGGCTCTCCCCTGCCTGTCTGTCTGCCGACTTTACCTACAAACAACATACCCTACCCTGTGATCCTGGAGACTTATAGACTCTTGCACGGCCGAGCTTGCTCTGCAGTTTTTCCAACTTCGCACACTCCGGGCAGGCCAGGCGTCATCAGCAGTGGGTGCGTACGGGACATCACTAGGTGAAATTAATCTGGCAAGAAGATTGCAACCAAGACTTCAGTATGCCCTACGTCAAACCACTGAATGTACCACCACCCCGAGCTTCCAGACAGGATGTGGATTCTCATCCAATCCAAGAAGAGACATACATGAGGGGTATATATGAAGACTATCATGCCCATGAGCTGGCATTTGACAATGAAACCAGAGTGGAGGGTATTGTTGTGAATCTGGATACTGTCCAACAAGAAGTGGTGGTAGATAAACAAGGAGAAGGGGGCATAGAAGTATTAGATGAAGGTGAGGACGTGGGGTTATTTGATAAAGAGAAACTGGAGTCGGCTGTCAATAACTCGCCTCTTGTAGTTGTTGGGTTAGCACAAGAGCTGGGTGAGGAAAATCTTGAAGATGCGGCCCTAGATGGCGCAGATCTTCCGCTTATACAAGAGGTATTAAATTTACCTTTACGTTGTAATCCGAGGAAAATGCTAAGCTCACGTCGAAAACACGCCCAGGGCAGTACACAAATTCACGGGGAGAGTTCAAAAACGGTGGCAAGGAATGGGGGGCTGCTAATGGGGAATGAAGTGGCAGAGAAGTCCGCAGATCTTCCAGTTGGTATGAGCTATCCCGAGCTGGCAGTTGCTTCGACCCTCTGTGACCTAAAAGCGTCAGGAGGGAAAAGCTACCACAGGGGTGAGGGCTCTAGGGCAGGCACTGAGGCGGCTCTCTCTGTAAATGCGCAATATTTAATTATAGAAGAGTCACCACCGACGGGTGCACCGATGCAACATTCTACCAGAGGTGGCAGGGGTGGCAGGGGAATAGAAAGTGTGGAAGGTAGCAGTTCGGTTTCAAAAGACGGGTCAGATTCGCTGGGAAAGGGAGAGGACAGGGAGGGAGAGCGAGAACCCACTATAGATTCTACCGGTGAGTCTAGGCAGCCCTATTGTTCATGAAATTTACTTACTGTGTGGCCATGAGGAAGCAGAAGTGGCCAAATTGAAGATTGAAGAATTGATGCAAGTGACGAATGAAACCTACCAGGAGCTCAACAACAAGGGTTCGTGGTTGCTTTAAACCTGCCTCCTGAAATGTAGGCTGACATAGTGAAAGTTAACGAGGGAGGTGCCGGCAAAGAGAGGGCAGAATGTAATCAGGTTCACTCGGTGGAAAATTGTTGCGGGATTAGTACTGATGTTTTGGGATTTTGACCTTCTAGTGTCTAGCTCGAGTGAGAAGGGGGGTAGGGGCAGGTCTCATACTTCAACAACGAAGCCAACGGGAAAGGATTCTGATTTGTTAGGAGAGTCGTCTTCGGGGGATCAATTAACAGCACCAACCACTGAGGAAGAAGAACTGATTAGGCGCCATAGCAGTTACAGCGGAGGAGGTGTCCAGTCTGCAATGTCCACCACTGGAGTAGTGGGGCAGAGTCCAATGGGTACGCAATCTGTTCAGGGTAATAAACCCATGGACAGGAAAGTGCAAAATGTACAGCACGCAGGTCGCGACGGGCTTGAACAGCTGCCTGATAATGAATTAAGAGAGTTAGCGGCCGAATTGGGGCTATACTGGCAACACGATCAAGTCTCTGGTCTGACACGAAACCAGTTGATCAGAATGCTCAAGGCGGCGCAATCGGCGGGGGGGCCATCGTGGGCACAGTTCTGGAGAGCATTGAGCGTATCGCATACGTCAAGGCTTCCAAACAACCATGTACTGGTTCGATTGAGTCAATGGTTTTCTACACCACAGTTGGAATCTCCATTAGGAGAGCATGGTATAGTCCAAGGTCAAAAAGGCCAGCCCAAATACAAGGGTATTCCAGTTTCAATAGTGGAATCACAGTCTCCAGGTCAAACGATCAAATTTTATAATTACGCCTGTCTAATCATCGACCCATGCACAATGAAGAGTGTAGGGGATTGGAAACTGGTAACGAAGACTCAAACTTACAAAGCTCGTGTCAAGACAGTAGGCTTGGAGCCACGAAAGGTAACAGAAGATGCACTCCTTGACAGAGATGAACGAAAGCTAGTCCACTTCGCCACAACGGGGGATTTAGTCAACGGGCTTATTACCAGAGTACCAAAGTCAGGGTCTCCTGAGGTGGTCTGGGATGAAAAGCAAGGATCTCGGCTGAGCTATCTTGGAGACTTCCCATTTCAAGCATACTGGGGAGGACCAAGCTATCATCAACGAATCACACTTGGTATGATTCCAATTGTTGAAGACCTTTTCCCCCAACATATATCAGCCCCCCTGGCAAGCGGAGCTGAGATCCGACTTATTCTGGGGCAAGACTTCATCGAGCATAAACAATATTACAAGTATGTAATCGAGCGAAAAACCCAAGACTTGACCATCGATTGGGATTTTCAGGTTTATAGAACCCCTAATGTCAATGTGAGTGGAGGCCAGCAAACAATGAGGTGTTTCGTCGACGGATTCTATCGTGACGGTGCGGAGTGGGCAGCAATGTATCACGTGACAGGATCATGGTTTAACGGCATTGTACTACTGACTACGGACAGTTCCAACATAGACAAGCCGGTATTTATTACTTTAAAGGCCCTATGGAAGGCATTGATGCAGGTGCAAGAGTTAATGATGAGACTAGTTGGTTCCAAGCCGCTGCCGCTTCGACTCATTATGTACGTCTTGCAAAGAGATGTCGCCGCGGCGTTTGAGAATAATTGGGCAATGATAAAAAGATGGGAATCAAAGGGGTGGACCAAGGCAGGCGGGCATCCAGTGGCCAACCGAGATTTATGGGAGCAGTTGTTAATGGCCATACGTCAAATGAAGATACTGCTGAATATTGAGGTGTCAATACAACATGGTCCAGCAGATTTAGGTCCCTGTGAACTTCAGAAATACGACCTCGGGATTGAGTGCTTAAAAACACTGAAGCAAAATGTGCCATCATACATTAATTTGCGCAGGCCTGACGTGGCCGATTACTTCCTAAAGGTAGCGGCTATACACAATAATGGCATGGGAATCGACGTCAAAAGGATTAATTATCGAGGCTCACAGTGCGACATTTTGTTGCCTGAGAAACTCCGAGAGTTAGCATATTCACTAAAAAACGAAGGGTGTATGGAATGCCATGGCATTCATACGATATACCTACCAATGGAACAGATTGGAGAGGGCAGGGATGCACGAAAGAAGGACGTATGTCCGCTTCTGTCACAACTACCGGACTCTATAACCAGTGAGTCCACAGTGTCAAGAGAAACTATTGCAATGCATGACTTGTTGGGACCGTATGACGAACTAAATCCAACGAGGCCCTTTGGACATCAACTTTGCTTGTGCTCCGCAGATTCTGAAGCATTGAAAGAAGCATTAGCAGTTCTGTGTAATACACACGTCATTGTCTATGGGCATCACAACTGGATAGCAGTGGATAAACAGGAGCTTATGCTGTCACTGGCCGAAGCCGATGAGGTGGGATTACCCGGAGATCTTGAAATATATGGATCAGATAAGTGGATTAACTATCTGAAGAGTAAGCCAGGAGGAGCGGAAGCGTTTGAAGAGTACAAAAAGGAAAGCAGCAAAAAGGGAGAGCCCCGGAAGAAAGCCACAAACAGGAAAATGAAGAAGGGCAAGACAAACAAAATTAAGGAAAGGGCGGATGCAGTGGAGGAGAGAGAGGAGTCTACAACGAATAGAGTACTAATAACTGTGCCTGATAACGATCGGCCTGGAGTGCGGGGGTGCCAGGAGGGCCAAGATGTGGAGGGGGGCCAGGTTGTTGATGAGGGGGGTGAAACCAATAGGGC
>Ga0307514_10002446_pt1 | contig 19328 bp, 22 predicted proteins | sample 16_EM_MG_FD_203088 | JGI IMG/M metagenome (GOLD analysis project Ga0307514, IMG submission 203088) | Populus trichocarpa ectomycorrhiza microbial communities from riparian zone in the Pacific Northwest, United States - 16_EM | ecosystem: Host-associated > Plants > Roots > Unclassified | place... | reverse complement strand
CCAATCACCGAAAAGGGGGGAATCTGACGCGGAGTTTGCGGGCGGTCATGTTGTGGGCATGGTTAACTGGGAATCTGGGCGTCACCACGTGAGGGGGGAGCGAGCTCGGTTGGGAAGTCAACTCGGGCGTGAGTGTCATATAGTTCAGAGGATGTGGCTTTGTTCTTCCTCTCGTCACCGTCATCATCCACCATCATCCTCCTACATCATCATCGAAGTAGAATAGACTTCACTCATCCTCATCTCACTCATCAGGCTCCTCACTTACGTGGGTTGATCCTCTGTCCTGGAGTGACACTCTATTCCTACCCCTCCTCTCTTTATTGTACGACAGTACTGTACTCGAGTACATATGGAGAGAACCAGATTTTTTAATTCCTTTTAACTCTAGAGTCGCAGCCAACGTAAGCGACAAGGGATGGGACGCAATTTAGACCGTTACCTAGATGACTTTAGAGATCTCGAATCTATGAGCAGCTCAAGTATGCATATATAGTGAACATAGTTGCCTTCCTAATTAGAAATGGATGTTCCTCATATTCAATAACTCAACCCATTGTGGTGCCAAACTTTGGTGTAAAATCCGGTTGTGGTGTTATACAAACCCAGAACTGGTGTCACAGGCGTGGACAAAGAGGTGACAATGACTAATTTAGGTGTTGGAAATTAGATCAAAAGCAGTGGTGATACTCGCAGATGGTGTCCCATAGTAATTCACATGTGTGAAATGATCCCTGTGGGGGGTATTACATTTGGAACCTTGGTGGAGGTTTCATGTGCACTTGCAGACTCTAAGGCCTATATAAAGTATCCTACTGATACCACTATTCCAGATACCTCATTTTGGTGTTGACTAGAGGTTCTGTCAGGACAGGAGGTCATGAGGTCATGTGAAGGACGTTGCATAGGAGGAAGTGACGGGCACGTGATGGCCAAGTGAGATATGTAGCTGGGACGTCTGCATGAACTGAACATCATACATCTACATAGAATATACTTTATACATACTCATCACGGAAACCTTCAGTGACCGTCGTAGGGAACCTTCAGTGACCTACAAACCTTAAGGAGGCCTTCAGCATTCCTTACAGGTTCGCAGGTCACAATCCTGCTAAAATATTCTATATAACCTTATCCATAAGGCTTTTTTTTTATCTGTGAAATTAAACTCAGCATAAAATTTCGTGTATATAACCCCTACCTGAGTCAATCCCCGCCATGTGCGTGCAACTAAATTTATGGTAAAGACTACGTACATACTGCGCTTAGCTCAGCCATCAAGCTATAAAATCGAGTCGTTACGTATCCTGTACTACTAAGTAGGCAACAAGAAAACCTCTCGATTGCAAGAACGACTACTGAACCGAGCATATAATTTTCACCAGATTGAGCAATGGCCAGACAACCCATTTCGATCGCTCAATCCCCCAATGATCACGAAGAAGATACCGAATTGGGAAAACAGCCACCACAATTCTCTAACGTACCTTCTCCTGCTTTTTCTCTTTCTTCGCCTTTTCCTTTTCTCCTCCTCGCCTTTTTCCTATCCTGTTTATTTACTACTATATGTATTTTATCTGCTATGAAAATGTGAGTGTTCCACTGTCTATTCCCAAGTATTCAGACTTTGCATAAAGCTGCTAATCGGAAATAGGTCCGACTGGGCTGTGGTCACTATTGTGGCTCTCATGCTCATGACCATGCTGGTCATGATGCTAGCATTGATGATATATTCCACTGCCTGACGGGGGGGCTGATGAATGAGTGGTATCTAGAAGGTAGAAAATAAAATAAAAAAACAGGGCGAGGGGAGCATTAGGGACCTTTACAAAATGTGGAGGGGTGGGGCCACATTGTCAATTCTCTCGGGCAGCGGGCGATGGTGAGATTTGCGGCCCTATGTCTTGTAGTTTCTATAGGCGTGGCTGATAATTTTCCCGGGTACTCCGGACCTAGCGGTGTCTAATCCTCCTAGGGAGCAGTCGTATAGAGAACGATGGTGAGATTAGCTGTCCTGTCTGCGCTGGTGATTTCTATAGGCATAGCTGATAGCCCTCCCAGACTCCTAGATCCAACGACATCTATTTTCTGGGCATGCCTCGCCATCACTTGAGCTGTATTCAAGTACCAACTTTTAAAGTCAAAAAGGAGTTTTTGGGCCCGGGAGTCACATTCAGGAAATATCTACGGACCATATCTACATCTCCAGAGGGTTCCTTGACATTAACCTCAGGTACGAACTAAGACTATTACTCAAGTTTTGATTTCTGCTGTAAACCGGCACTTCTGAACTGAACGTCATGTTTTTGTAACTCGAAAGAATACACCAGAACTTGCAGCTGATCTAAGTAGCCATGGAGTAGTCTTTCCCATTCAAAGTAGCTGGTCTCCTGCTGCTCCCGAAGAAACAGATAGAAGCCCGATTACCAAGTGGCGCTTCCATGGACACCGCAAGGTTTATGGCATGGTGATTTGTGGTATATTATTCAAGGGCAACAAAAGATGTATGCATGTTATCGTAAAGGTTTTTTTTCCTTGCCAACTCAGTACTCGCATTTAGACTATCTAGTCTATGGCGAGAGACTGTACCTACATGTAGGTTATGCCACTCGGACCCGGTCTCTGATCCCCATCCCCGTGTGTGAATTATATAACACGATAAAACATGATATGCAATGGTATGAAATCATCCTTGTTCAGAAATTACGCAATGAACTCCGCTACTGCACACCACTCTTTGTCTTCCTCCGCCTCTGCCACCTTCCTGCCTTTACCGTCTCCTGCTAGCTTTTACCGCAGTAGGTGCGCGGCATTTTGGGCTATCCCAATCCCCCCATTAACCCCGCAGCTGCATCTGTTATCCCTATTACCCAGAGCCAGTGTTTGAGGGGGCCTCGGTCTGTCATGATGTATGTCAGACCCTTCAAACTCTGCCTGTCCCATGTGGGCCATTTTGCTTTGGAGTTTGAAGGGTAAGCCTGACGATCCTGGTACGCGAGACTCGATTTCGTGTTATAACTACGCATATCTGAGTAGGTACCTTGAAAAAAACTAGTGCTCCAGGCAATTTCTATTCCAGAGAAGATCCATTCCCATTGTGCCTCATGGTATGGCAAGAAGAATTGAGAAACTAATTATAAGATTAAAACAACCACAGACCCCTCAACCACTACCACTACACTCCCTAAGGATTATTTGATTGTAACATTTTGGTGGTCACTTTTGTCTGTAATATTGCATCCAACCTCAGAGGGATCCCGAACTAGACGATCCCGAAGGCCAAGAACCACTAAAATGTCCAAGCTGAGCACACTTGGAAGGGGGTAAATCTATAGGAGCAAGATCATAATACGATCGGTGTATGAGAATTTGTGGAATCAAATCCTCTTGCTGGAAGAGCGTGGTTGGACAATAACTGGGACTACTGGTACGTACCCCCGCCCCATTCAACATGAGGGCCTTATTAAACTAATCAGGTCAAGGGGCCGGAAATCTTTTGTCTTGTATTTTCCGATTTACCAAAAGGATTCGGAATGGTAGCGGGGAGGGAGGGAACGTGACAAGGGGGAAATGACGGAGGAAACGTTGCCAAGAAGGCGTGCCTCGTCCGATGACGTGAGGACAAAGTCGATCAGGGGAGGAATTGTGAAAGATGAAGCATTGGGAAATGGCAAATATGGAGTTTTGTCATCTGCCGTTGTCGCCTCAGCGAGGTGATAACGTAAAAACCGGGAGTTTTGCAGATGTAGAGTACCATATGCTTCCGACCCACGGCATGTCCTTCCAACCCGAGGTATGTCCTTTCAACCCACGGGGTGTATCCTTTCGACCCACCGTGTGTCCTTCCAACCCAAGGTGTGTCCTTTCAACCCAGGGTGTATGCTTGAGGCTCTGCTGGTGTGGCATCCTTTATGGATAGTGCACGCTTATGTAGATAATGAAATGATAATCAACTCTAAATTGTACACCTAGTGCGGATGAGGTGTAAAGTAAGTACACTGAAACTTAGCTAGACCTGACGGATTGCGCCAAAATTTGCCAATCAGAGCAATTTCAGAGAGGCAGCTTCTTGCTATAGCGGATACCTTACCGGATGGACAGGAGAGGGGCTGCAGGGATTGATATAGGGATTAATCACATAGGAATATAAGGGAGGAGTAAAAGCGTAATAACCCAACAAGACAAGAATGCAACAACAGAACCTAAGAAGACTCCAGTGGTGAAAACCAATCTGTAATAGATCTCTGAATACGAGATGCATGCATATTGCGAGTAAGAGCTTGCTCAAGAGTCTGCAGTTGCTGCCTAGCCACAACAACATTCAGATTAGGCTTTGGTCCACCAGGAAGTTCGGAAACCGATAGAGCTTCTAGATACTGAACTAGCCCTGTAAGGTGTGAACGTGCTTGTGTGCAACTGTGATTAAAGGTATAGGAGGTGGTGAATATAGACCTTCTTCTTCATTATCCACACTTTTAAGATCATCAATAATCTCTTCAATATCAACAAGCTCTGGAGATATATTGAGATTAGCCTCATCCTCATTATAGTCTAGAAACTCTTCCGCTAGAGTATTAACTTGTTGTGAGTTTGTGCTTGTAGTAGGAAGTAGGGTAATCGACGTGCGTGTTGAATCTCGAAGGGATTGTAGGTATTGAGTATAGGCTTCATAAGAAGGAAAATATTCCTTATTTAATGATGCAATAACTCCTAAAAGTGCTTTAAACTCCTCATAAGTCATCTGTGCATATCGGGGATCATACAAATCCTATGCCACTCCAGATTGCTTAATTCCTTTCTCTTGTTTGGTAGCATTGTCGGCTCGAGAAGCGCTTGAGCTCTATCTTGACTTCTACCCCGCTGCTGCCAAACGGCCCCCAACGGCCCCCACGACATTTTCTATACCGGATATTAGCTAGATTTGAGTGTATTACACAATTGATGCCATTGATGTATAGCCTGACTACCAGACTATCGCCCCTAAGCCTTGTCCAGTTGGCTCAGAAGTTGCATAACATCCCGGATCCACACCACGGAAACACGTTTGAAAACATCGGAGGGCTAAAAACTGCCGCAAAATCAACTGAGTTATGATTGTTTGGCTCTACGGACTACACAGCCATTTATGTATATGGATGACGTCTCGGTGCGTAATACGACGATGGAATTTGGTTTCACTGAGAGGCTATACATACTCTTTTGAAGCTGAGGCTTTATATACAGACGATGGATCAATTTCGCAAATTCTGGTGTTTCGCAAAGGTAACTTCCCAAGTGTCGTACGTAACATGTGGTTTCAGGCTGAACACTTTCCCCATGGTCATGGGAATCAATTTCTTACTCTTAGTCCGCATTGCATGAGTTGATGCGTAGCGCTACTATTATTCTACGCGTACATACTTGTTCAGGGTCATGTATTTAATCGCACCTACTTCCGCTACTACTACAAGAATTAAGGAAGTTTCCCAAATTACTATTCTCCACGTCGCTCTCTATTTTTTTTTTTTTTTTGAGTACTTTGTCGCTCTCTACTGGTGTCTAAATATGGTTGCATACGTTTCGACACAAGGTCCCTTGCCAAACATGCAACTAAAAACCTTTTTTATTTTTGCTCTGATGTATTTAGTAGTGGCCGTCTCAGCTGCACTTCAATACAAAGGAGCCGATATATCTTCCCTTCTCCATCTCGAGGCTGTTGGAAAACAGTACTCTTCCGAAAGTGGTGTCGTAACCCCTCTCGAGATACTCTTGAAAAACAATGGGGCGAACTCAGTCCGTCAGCGAATATTGGTGAATCCTGCAAATGGAAACTATAATCTGGACTACAACCTACGATTAGCACGGAGAGTAACGGCTGCGGGAATGAGCGTCTATTTGGACATGTATCTTAGTGATACTTGGGCCGATCCAGCACACCAGGTAGAGTAGATCTTCAAGATACCTTTAAAATTCTAACCAGATACCCAGACAACTCCTGCTGCTTGGAAGAATTACAACATCGACAAACTTACGTGGGCTCTCTACAATTATACCCTGATGGTGGGGAACACCTTCGCCAGCAACAACATCCCCATCGAGCTCGTGTCAATTGGAAATGAAATTCGATCTGGTTTCCTCTGGCCGCTCGGCTCGACCAGCAACTACTCCAACATCGCTCGTCTGCTACATTCTGCCTCTGCAGGAATTAAAGACTCAAAGCTCAACCCCAAACCAAAGATTATGATTCATCTCGACAATGGCTGGGACTGGAACGCACAAAAGTACTTTTATGATACAGTTCTCGCTCAAGGGCCTCTATTGAGCTCGGATTTTGACGTCATTGGAATTTCGTTTCATCCATTCTATAGCACGAAAGCGACTCTGGCTGCTTTGGAGAGTTCCTTGGAACAGCTGGGGAGCAGGTATGGAAAGGGGGTGCTCGTGGTAGAAACCGATTGGCCGGCGACAGGTTGTTCTGGGACTACATTCCCAAGTGATTTGAAAGGCATTCCGCAGACGCCTGCGGGACAGACAACCTTTATTAAGCAGGTTGCAGCAATTGTTGATGCGGTACCAGCTGGGTTGGGGCTCTATTATTGGGAGCCAGCGTGGCTCTGGAATACACAGTTGGGGAGTCCATGTGCAGATAATTTGATGGTAGATGAAAATGGGAAGGTGAGAGAGAGCTTCAAGGTTTGGGGGCAAATATAGGAAGCCGTGCATAGAGGGTTAAGTATAGTTCAAGGCAGAAGAGTAACTATTTGTCTTTTATAAAACATTCAATTTGTCTTGAAATTTAGTTCCAAATAGCTTTGCTCCAAGTCTTTGAAGACACTTACCACGGTCACAGGGATCTTGAAGTTAGTTTGCTAAATTACTGCGGTGATGTTATTTCTTCTCTCAACTACCATTAATGCATTCCGGTTTGCTGCAATTGAAGCTGATTATCCCTCGTGATTGGGCACACAATGTGCACTCAACCTTGATGCAATTACTACATACAAAACATCCGTGGGATGCCGTTCGATCTATTACATACATATACCATATATCAGCTCAACGTTAATTTAGGCAATATGAGGCCCAGGTAGCGTACATAGCAAGGTTATATATGCACCTGCACCTGGTGCCTCACCATACTACGGCCGTACACTTAACTCATATTGCGGGGAATTTTCAAGTTTCGCTAAAGATCCGGGGTAACTCTTCATAGTTACTTACACATTCGAGTGAAACACCACCCCTGATATTCACTGGCTTTGAGCTTTGACTTTATAATCAAGAGACTTATCCTTCCTCGGGCCTTTTAAATTTAGAACTTTGGACAAGTAAACCCCCTGGGGTGTTTTACAGATTAAAGAATGAAAATAAATAAATTAGATCGCTGTGCCCGTGAGAGCGAGGCAGTCAAAATAAGCTTGCAACCAGCGTCGGGGTCCTTCTCGTGGTTGAGTTCTCATAATCGCTCGTCCTGAAAAAGTTGATCTTGATGGATTTGTGGAGAAATACCTGCTACCATGGCCACAGGAAATAAGGTGTAAATGCTTATTCCTACAGAATTCACAATACCTGGTGCATACCACAATGCCGTCTCAACACAGTGGCATATGGTCGAAATTTCAGTCAGAGCACTCGGTAGCATGGATGGAAGAGAATCAGGGAGAGCTACGAAGGAAGTGGCAAATAAGCGACAAATATGAACCGCTCATGGAAGGAAGCACGAGCAATACAACAGAGCTCTCGCGCTCAGGGTGGGAAGTTAAAGCGGAAAAGGCTGAGAAATGCAGAATCAAGGTAGTCGTGAATATAAGTCTCAAGTATATGAACATCATGCCACGCCACGCTGTCGCGAGAGAGAGTAGATATCAGTTGGAAGCAATAATGTCTTGTATAGCAAGCAAGTCCTCTATATCTTCTTTATAATCTTCTTCTTCCGATGAGGCTGTGAATATATCGGCATAAGCAATATTGCAGAGCTTGAGCCTTTCCTGAGGCTCCAGGCATTAATATTGTAGTTATATGATGTATGATGATGTGATGCGTCGCTTACAGGAAATTTATTTATATTGGTCATAGTATGTGGCTTGTGCTAAAAACCACGTAGGTACGTACATACATGCTACAGGAAAGTTTTTGACTACCACTAGTAGTATAATATGGTATTATATTCAAAGAAAAGCAATACAATCATTGATAAACCGGTAGACATGTCCAACCTTAGATTCTTTTTCATTCTTTCTCAATTGGCAAATACAAGATCAAGCATGGGACCTACAACCCTAAACCGTAGATATGAGTACTACATAGTAGATTTCTATTGATAACTCAGAGAAGCTCAGTATAAACATCATTACATCGAGTAACAAGTCTTTTTCTTATTCATCAAGTCCAGGCATCCTGAATTCCTAATTCAAACCCTCTTTCTTTTTCCACCACTTAAGAGTTGGGATGCGGGGGTGAGAAAAGTGATATCTAACAATTCGTTGTCCTTGCTCGTGTACTTCCGATGCCCTCCAAACATCATGCCTACGATACGACGAAACCTGGTACTTGACGATCTTTCCACATATATGGCTCCTGAGTCCCCAACATGAGAAAATAATCCTCCCATTTCAAATACTTTCCTTACGATAATACACTCTTCGGTTTCATAGGTGATCCCGTTTTTGCATAACCTGTCTGTCAGTGCAACATGCGCTTTAACTGCATTTATGATGCCGTTCGTGCAACCCATTAACTTTCGTCACATACATATCCTTTTGTGGGTCTATATGGCCCTGGATCTCGAGTGGGCGCCGATTGCCTGTTCGAAACAAGCAGTTTTTCCGATACGCTCTGTTCATTTCGGCATATGATTAGCGTTAGGGGTAAGACGGCAATTCAAGAAATCACACCTTGATTGGCAATTAATAGGGCGTAGTCCTGCCATTGCCCATCCACACCTACAACAGCGGAGATAACGCTACCAAACTCCCTTTCCTTTTGAAGAAATTCCCGCATTTCTTTTTCTGTCTCCACCAGAATACCTACCGCACCCGCTAAGCGTGTTTGGAGACTCGAAATTGATCCTTCCGCTGTTTTGTTTTGTTGAGACAATTTCATGCACTCCAAATACGTTGATAGTGATTCTTTTGCTCACTTTCAAGATCCTCGTGAAAATCTTGATCAGATGGTTGCGTTGGGGTAAGGTTATCCTTCTCCGTGGCTTTGACTGGAAGTGATGGTATCTGGCCCCTGGACTGAGCCGCCACCACATGTCCAGCTCATTATATTCTCCATGGCTAACACGAAGAGCATCGATTGACTGAAATATTTGGCTGCGTGGTCGGCAATAGAAGCCCGGCACAATCTGATTACAGTAATGTGGCGGGTGGCCTGACCTACCCCGCTTTCCTATATATTCACCCTCTTGTACGTAGCTAGATCTTCAGATTCCTAGCGAAGTTCTGTGTTCGCTGGAAATATACTCTTTCGCACCCATACATGCGGCTAGTTAGGCCCGAGCCTTGTGATTAGACCTAACAGTGTCGGAGGCATGCAGTTCGGTCGCCGTGAACATGACTTGTTCCTCGGCCGAATTCCCCAGGCGCCGAATCTAACAACACACCAATGAGATCAGGAATTCTGTGGTGGCAAGCAGCAGACAAACCTCAAATACTCCTCCCCTCCTAAGTATACGGTGCGCTGCTGCCTCAAATAGAAATCCCCTCACTGGCTAAAGTGCACTATTCCCTTCGACCTCTTTGACATATTTAAGGATCTCCTGTTTCATAACTTTTTCATAGGCTGAGAGGACCATGTTTTCAACATACAGTGAGGCGAATCTAATCTTGCGGTCTTGGTATTCACCCTCGCATGTGACAGGACCTTATGGCATCTGCAATGTAAATCGCCTCATGAAATTTAGTAAGTACCTGTGAGACCCAAGTTTGAGGATTTGCACTAATATCCCAGGTCAATGGCTCAGACCAGGGATGGATTTCAATTTCTGCATTACCACGGAATTCCTTAAAAAAGGTTGTAAAAGGGAGAGCGAGTTTTCAGTGCAGAAAACTTGTTCCAAACAACCATATTATCCATATGCTTGTAAGAATCCCTGACCAATCTCGTTGACCTAAACACCTTCAAGCCTAGTATGTCCATGGGGAATTTGAGTGTACTAGTATCCCCAAACTTAACATTGGAGAATATTACCACTAGGACAAAACGTGATCACTGGTGTCAGGTTTGCCTAGATACCAATGGCATACACTGTACACCAACAGTTTCCCCCCAAATCGCACACAGGGATCAGATCGATAATTATACTCCTGGTAAACTCTTCAGGGCCAAGAAACTGAACATCAAGCTGCAACGGCTGAGGCTCACATCACCGCAAGTAACCATTTAATACCCTTCCGTTTGTCCCAGCGCTCTCTTAGGGAATCAAACTTGGGCTCCATGTGCACCGGGCTCATAACCTGTTGGAGAATATTACCGCTAGGACAAAACGTGATCACTGGGTGCCAGGTTTGCCTAGACACCGATGGCATATTGTACACCAGCACTTAAATTCGCGTACAGACTTCCACCAAGTCCAGCAACAATAGGCCTTATCGTTGTTGTTTAGCCGTCGGATTTTAGATGGGGGACGATGGTTTTCTTCCGCTTGGAGGGATTATTGTCAGTATAAGACATTAGTTACGGTAGGGGGAAGCTTACGTTGTGTCAGTTTCAATGTATGGATGATGTCCACGAGGGTTCTTGTTCACCCAAATGGTAGATTAAATGGATCCCCACGAAGATCTTCGCCAGTTAGCTGCAGAAATACCCTTCCGGAGATCTTGTTCTTCAGGGGTCGATGTCATCGTCGTCGACTTCCTGTTTGGCGTTGAGGAACTTTCCTACATGCTTTGAATTCCAGTTCATAGGGTCAATGTCGCTGTAGGGGGTGTCTGCCATATTACCGGGGGTGTCCTTGTCGGAGGGTTTCCTGGCCGGAAGTGCAACAGGAGGTGTCTGCAGGCTTTGTGAACCCCGCGAGTTGGGGGAGGGATTGTGTAACTTGCACGTTCGGGCACTGGAGTCAGACATTATTAAAGTGGGCAACTTGGGGACAACCAGAGAGAGAAAGGAGTGATAGGAGGGCAGCGGTAAACCAGTACCATTGGCACACTAGTTCTGACCGGGCTTGGTCGTTTGACTGGGGGTAACGTACTAGCTGTTTTCGGCGTGTCTATTCCAGCCAAATTGGGATCTATGGAAACAACGACGCTCTACAACATGGATACCCTCACGCCCCACCAAAATCAACCTAATACCCGATAAACCCCCTGGCAGTATGACTTCCCTGTGGACACCCCCTCCGCCCTCTACCCCCCTTATAGGGTCCAATATCAGGCGGGTGAGCCTATGGCTGCCAGGAGGCCTTTACCTACCATGTATATCTATGCGGTATCAACACTGGACTGGGAGACTGCAAGATGGCAAAACGGGAGGGTCTCAGCAAGGGGCACTGATATGTGTATTTCGAGAATTTTCATTGAATCAACTAATTTCCCCTTATCTCTGCTCCCTTAAGCTCCTCCTTCTAGCCCCTCCTACAGAAGATCCTTAATACCTACAAAGAGGCCTCTGAAAGCTCTAGTGGCTCCAATATGCCTCCATGGCCCCTCCTACTCCCATATATACCCTATATACCCCCCCCCTATAGGCCAAATATTGGAAGAATATGCACACCTATGGCCATGTGCTAGAAACCTATTACCTATCGTCTATATTTATTACTGAAGGGGCAGCCTGATGATGGTAAAATGGCAGGGACTTAACGGAGGGTGCTATTGTGCGCAAAAATAGGAACTTCATCAGCCAACTTCCCTTCATTATGCTACCCTGAACTTCCCACATCAATTCCTTGCCACAGCACCAGCCAGAGCGTCTTCAGCCACTACTCAAAGGTCTCCAATAGTCCTAAGAGCCCCAATACCCATCTGTTTTGGGCTGCAAGGGTCACATTGGCCGTGGCAGTATGCTAACACTTTCTGAGGTGTTTTAACCACCCACGTACAGTTGACATAAACACAGGATGCTAGGAGTTGGTGACTGGGCTAGATACTTCCTTAGGTGCTATGTTGGATCCTATGCTGGATACTGGACGCTATGTCATCTTTGATGTTATGTCTATGCTAGATGCTATATTGGGTACTGTTTTGAATACTGAGTTGGGGGTTTGGGTATTTAGAGCAGCTAGGTTGGATATTAAGTTGAGCTCTATGTTAACATTGATCATGCACATATGAGTACTATGAGGGGGTCAAAATGCGTCTGAAGAAGCCAGCATACCGCCACAACCAATGCCGGCCTTGCAGCCCAAAATGGATGGGTATTGGAGCTCTGAGGGCTATTGGAGACCTCTGAGTAGTGGCTAAGGATGCCCTGGCGGGCTTTGTGGCAAGGAATTGATATGGGAAGTTCAAGGTAGCATAATGAAGGGGAGTTGGCTGATGAAATTCCTATTTTTGCGCATAATAGCACCTTCGTTATCCAATTGGTCAATGGGTCAACCTATTGACCAAATCGCAATATTGCTGAATGGGTCAGAATACATATTACCCTAAATGCTAAAAAATATCCATGATTAGGAGAATCATTATTTTTATTTTTTTATAATAGGATTCTTATATTCACAATTATCACCAACTTAATATCCTTATTTATGAACTTTTTATTGTCTTATATATGGTAAAAGCAAGGAATTCCAGTGACTATACTCTGTCAGGTGCAGGTAATAGACTATAAAACTCAGGTCCATATACTTTGAAATTTGGGCTAATATCCCATGACATTCAGGGTTTATACTATCTAATTGGGCAAAGATTGTGCATCTAGGTTCCTTGATTCTAATATTGCGTTACTTGAGAATATTTTTTAAGATTAGACAATTTTTAGTATTGATTTTCATAGTCTAGAAGTTCTGAATCTTCATGTCTTCCACTTTGAAGTTCAGGGGACTAAATATTCATGAGTTCAAGATATTATGGTGGTATTTGCTAGGATAAGACACTAAAAATCTATGGCATTAGTCTAGGGATTTATCCCCTGTGGTCCATAAAGTGGTTATTTTCACACGTGCTTGACTAACAGAGGTTGAAACTGACAGGGACTCGAGGCCCCAACTTCAGGGAGACGTATACCCTAAACTTTATAGGGTTTGTGCCTTTCGAAGGAATTCCTGGTCTCACGATCAATGGGATGTTAGGGAATTGACGGGGGAGATAGTAAAATGAGTCGCTAGTACCAGGGTGCATACGCAATCGGGCAATGTGGAATATAGATGTAATTAATTATAAGTGCGATTGTGAGAGTGGGAGTTGGTGCTGTAGGATTAGAAGGTGCCGTTGGGGGTGGAGGAATTAAACATAGTGCCTAGGGGAAGTTGCATTCCGACCGGATGCGGCGGAAAATACACGAGCTTGTGTCAGGAGCGTCTTTTACGACGTAGGTGCTGGTTGTCTTCTGAAGAGCGGGTTTGCAATTCAGAAGCACTCGTGCAAACTGACCAACTCAATCAGTTACAGCTTGGCCGTGTTTGCAGGATGACCCTCCTGCCCCCTAGAATATATTGTAACCTTCTATACTAACTAGAAACTGCCCCGAGTAATAGGTTTCCCTTGAATCAATCAAATCAAAAATACAACCTGAAGCAAGGCAAAAAAGAACAACAGGCAAAAACCTAACCTAATATTACTGACAACATCAAAACTCATGTTCCCCCTACACAACCCAAGCAACTGCAAACCCTTGCACATCGCGAGTGCGCGCAATTCTTATCGCCTGGACACGTATCACTGCTTTCCCAGTAACAGCTCATATCCATACAACCTGCTGCACATTATTCTCAGCCAGATACCCCTCATCTCCCCTTCTCACAGACCCATCCACTGCAATCACTGTCAAAATCAACAAATTCTGTAGGTGGTTCCCAGGTCGATCTGTGTAGACCAGTGTGACTCTCAAACAATCCGGATCCCGCGTCGTCGTCGCCGGCACAATTATCTCCTTCGTCCACCCATCGCCCTCCTTCAATGCCACTCCTTGGCCTACATAGCCAATATCCTTCCTCCACGACTCGGAGGACATTCAGCATTTCCGGGAGGGGGTGGTGAGATGGGTATGTTGGCAAACCAGGAGCTGAAGAAGGTTATGTCTTTGGATTCTCTCGCCAGTAGGAGTGATGCCCTCTCACCCACATCAGGACCCTAGGTCTCTCCGCCATCTGCGCCTTCGGCTTCTCCTCAATCCATGATCGCGGGGCGTGATATTGTAAGTTCCACATCCTTTGGATAACCCCTTGACTGTCTAGCACTACCCTGTCGCACTCGCCCCATGCTAGCATCACTCCGGCTGCCTTCCGCATCTACCACCGTTGCAAGGGTTCCAGATATAATCCCCGCGTCTAAGTTGCCCTTGCCGCCCTCTCATCACTCCTGCTCCCACCCGTCCACTTCCCCACTTCCCCCGACTTGAGCTCCTTAATCTCCACTCACCTGCTCCCCCGGATTGCCTTGCATCCATCGCCACTCTGTATCCTCATCTCCAATCTCCTGTAGGATCGGCTCCGCTATCTCCCGTAGCTCTGGTAGGTGCCTCCCATATACGGATGCCACCCATCTGTACCTCTTATCTCTCATCACCATTCCCACATTGTGTATTCCGCCCAATTTTTTTAGAAAGTCATTAATCGCATTTAGCCTATCTAGATTGTGGCGATTAGTCCGCACAGTTCTTGTACTTTGTCGGCCCTGCTCCCCTTGTACGCCCCCACCGTCCATCTGTATATTTCGCTGGAAAATCGTCGCTGTTGCTCACTCGGCGTCGGGTAGAGCTGGATTCTAGCAGTGAACACAGTTATCAGTACACATATGAGGACAGGGGAGCTTTTAAGATGTACTTACCAGGAGGCTATGAGTTACATATAGCGCATTACCATCCACTGCATTAACGTGGCCGCAGCCCGATGGTGCTCGATGCCAAGTGGCTACTGCCGTAGTGAGTTTGAATTCTACATTAGGAATAAACATACCTCTACAATATAGCTATCTCGCCCCCCCCTGTTGTGCTCAATAGCCAAGCGTGTTTCATCCCAAGTAGCACCAATAAGTACCCCTCCCTTATATACTAGATTGTAGTCTCTATTTTCATCTATGAATACTGGGAAGCCACCCTCCAGATCCCTCAGTGCTTGTGTCATTGACAGCATTAATGACTGGGGCCAAGACATATAAACTATTGACTTTGTGCGGCCTGTTGGGTAGCTGATTGTAATCTGTGGTTAGGTATACATCACCATTAGCACATTACAGTCACTGGAAAAGAAAGATACTTATATGTACTTGACTAATGCTCCTCTTAATTTCTGAACCACTGCATCCCACTGATGATATGGGTCGGTGTACTGTCCACACTCATCATCTGGCTGTGGCATTGGTAGTGCTAGTGTTCTCAACAAGCCAGGCCGGGGCGCGTGCGGGCCTACAACCGCCTGGGGCAGCCTGGGCCATGGTTCCTGAAGCCTGGGCCAGCCCCAGGCTATTTGGGCCGCTCTAGGCGACAGGCTAATCAGACTATCCAGGGCTCACCCAGACTATTCAGGCGATTCAGGCCACCGCCCAAGCTATTCAAACCAAGTCTCAGGCTATCCAGGCCGTTGTTCAGGCTATTCAGGCGCCATGGGCTCTTCAGGCCACCCCTCGCCCCGGTCTGAATAAGAAGGCCAGGCCTCTTGAGAACATTGCAGGCTGAAGATAGCGCTGAGAGTTCTCAACCCACTCAGCAAAGAAGACCGATGGTATCGCTCTTGATTGTCCTTTCCTTGATGAGGATACAACTCTAGATGCAACTGGTTGTAATACTGTCGCAGTTAGACTGAAGTTTGTTGAGACCATGCGTCGAACGATGGCCTTTTCTGATTCCTAAAGTTTTCTGAGTTCGATCTCTGTCTGTTTTCCGAAGTAGCGAAGTTTCAGCGCAGCCTTGTGCGTCATCAAGATATGCAAAGGCCCCCGCACAGCCCCTGTCAGTCCATTGTTGGTGGTGTAATGGGATTCAAAATGAACGGATTCGTAGCCAGCAGAGTGTGTAGGCATTGCGAAGATGTTGAGCATGCTGTGGGGATGACCTAGCGAGGGAGTAGTGGCTGGTATTGAATTACCGAGAGACTGTGCCCTAGATCCCTCCAACCAATAGCGAAAAGCTGGCACATGAACACGCCCTACGCTTTGGTACGTCAACAAGGCACAGTGGTCTAATGGTAGGACCCCTCCCATGTAGGTCCTGCTGATTACAGACAGAGGGGAGGTGATCTGGGTTCAATTCCCAGCTGAGCCAATATTTTTTCTTTCTCGTGCAAGAAACTGCCTTATCCATTTCTCTCTGCCAAGCCGCTAGGGCGACGTCTGGAGCGAGACTGGTATCGTAGGTAGACTTGCTCTTATATCTAACCTGCTTGCGATTCTTCCGGGCCACACTGTATCGTGAGCCCAGCAACAGCAAATAAAGAAGCGGACAGTTGGGCCAATACGGGAATTTGTAATTCCCAGATCCACAACGAGGCCTGCAGCAAGGCGCAGCAAAAGTGGCGGGCCAATAGCACGACGATAGCAACCACAGCACGAACGAACGCGGATAGGACGAACAAGGGTATCGATAATTCCCACACCACATCGGGGCCTATAGCACCAATCAGGATGCCACCGAAAGGGAAAAAGAAGGCCATATCGGCGGCAGCGCTGCAAGAGCGGCGGAAAATGAGAACACCCGTCCAGCAGCATGAGGTGGAACGGAGGATCAAAACAAATGCTGAGAACGCACTAGGTGAGGCCAGGGATCGAGTCCAGGAGTGGATAACGGAAGGCGGAGACAAAGGGGCCACCAGTATCCGAGGCGCTGTGAGGGGGCTCGAGGCCTGGCACACGGCTATGGTCATAGCTGGAGAGGGAGTGAAGTACCGATTTATGCCTGGGATATTACAAGAGCTAATGGCAAGTCTCGAGATGACCCCAGCGGAGGGCAAGATTGAGTCAGAGCAAGGTACGAGGCAGTCCGTCGGGACACAGACACAGTCAGAGGCAGATACGGAGATGACCTCCGTCGGGACACAAGTGGGGGCAGCTGCAGCGGAGGCACTGTCCGCCGCAATACCGACAGAGATGGAGAGCTCGGTGTCCACCGCAACACAGACAGAGATGGAGAACTCGGTGGCTGCCGCGACACAGACAGAGATGGAAAACTCGGTGGCTGCCACGACATGGACGGATTTGCCGCAGCGAGATATACAGACGGAACAGAGCAGGGCAGGCACCCCCGAGAGCGGGTAAAAGAGTGCAGGCAGCTCGACGCGGAGTTATAAGGAAGCAGCCTCCCGAGCGGCGATATCCCACGAGAAGACTGAGTGGAAAAACCCGAAAGTCTGCATGATTGGGAAGATGTGGGGTTGGCTCCAGGAGGACAACGAGGGAGTGAATATTACCGGGGTGAGATGACTGGTGATGGATGGAGCAAGGAAAAGGAAGACGAGGTCCTCTCTGATCGTGCGCGGTAACACTACTACGGATGGGAAGGTGGGTTTACCGGACCCCGAGATATGACTGGAATAGGAAAGGGGGGGGTTAAAAGAGTGAGCGAGGTCAGGGATCAGTACGCCTCGAGGGCGATGACTACAGGGGAAGGGGGGAGACGAAGGCAGTTGACCAAACCGCGTCCGAGGGTGGCGAGTGTGACCGGAGATCTGAAGGCGGGGCGAGGGGTCTTGACGAATGCAAGAAGAGTAACAAAGATCTTGACGAATGCATACGATCTGCAATAAAGCAAATCCGAGGATTTGGTGGGATGAGTTTTGACTAATACAAGAAGGGTGACGAATACAAGAGGCTTCGTGACGAGTACATGAGGGAGGTAATAAAGCGAGCCGGATACACGAGAGGGCGATGGCTGAGGCGGTTGGATACACGTTGTGTGACTGGGGGGATATTGTCTGAATGGAGGGGTTGGTTGAAGTTTCCACATGCGAGGGTTTTGTCTTGGGATGTGTTTGGGAGGTTGAATGTTTGCGTGGGAGATGAGATGATGGGGTGACAGAGGCGACGTCTTTATTCGCTCCCACATGCGAGGGTTTTGTCTAGTTGAGAGAGCTTTCGTGCAGACACCAGAGGTATGTGTAACACCAGAGGGTATGTGTAGGGGGGGTAGATGGATCAGATGGGGTGACACCGGAGACGTTTGTGTAGTTCTTTTTTTTTCTTCTTTTCTTTTCTTTTCTGTAGCATTGTTTCTTTTCTTTGGGGGGTTTTTAGGGGCAGGGACCGGCCCAGTGGCTGTGATAATCGTTTGTCGGGTTTCCACGCGGGGATGCGGTCCATGGCCATGTTCTAGATGGACGAATGCGACTAATCTAGCCTGCTGGGTGGCGCTTCAGGGTAAATTTTATAGGTTGTGTTATCAGATCCGGGTTCGTGATTACTTATACGCAGGCATCGCAGTTATGTTCCCGGCGGTAATATAGTATATATATAACATACTCCCAGTATATGCTCTCTATCCCTGGTGTTATGAATTAAGCCACTGGTCATGATATTTGATCTTCAGAAGCTATCATCAAAGTCTACAGATCATAGCATATATATATTATGCAGCGCCAACGCGCCATAACTTTCCCCTACGCACTGTAGGTCTCCTTGCACTTACAAACGGTCTGTGGCAATGCCCTACATTAATTGCAATTCAAATAATTAATTATCTCAGGAAAAAAAGCGACCGTGAGAAGAAGCCTATTGCAACAGAGTTGGACGGCTGAACAGAACAGAGCCTACCTAGCAGCTATAGGAGGCCAGAATTGGGGGCTGGAGGGGTTTCCACCAACTTCTACAATATACTGGACGTAGTGAGACAGCATGTGCGGCGTTTTGACCTTCTCACATCTATTACAAACTAAGCAGTGAACCTGTGAATCAACGTCAGACTATAACATATGTAGTAACGGGAGCCATACTGAAGTACAAATACAGGCCGTGCCCATAATGGTGGTCTGATTCAACTATCGCATATGTAGTAAAACGGGGTGCTCGGGACCATGATGATCTGATTCAACTATCGCACAAGTAGTAATAGGGATTTACAAGGTAATTTCATAGAGACAGTGCTGTGACTCTTCCTACACCTCCATTCCTACCTCGATTCCTACCTCCCTTACGGAGGCTCACAACAAAAGTCTTTTCCTCCTTCCTATTTGGGAATAGGGCCTTGGCAGCATATATGCGGGCATATGTACATATGCGGTATATTACAAGCGCGCTAAACGACCACTACCTAATCTA
>Ga0307514_10002445_pt1 | contig 19337 bp, 16 predicted proteins | sample 16_EM_MG_FD_203088 | JGI IMG/M metagenome (GOLD analysis project Ga0307514, IMG submission 203088) | Populus trichocarpa ectomycorrhiza microbial communities from riparian zone in the Pacific Northwest, United States - 16_EM | ecosystem: Host-associated > Plants > Roots > Unclassified | place... | reverse complement strand
GCAGGGGTGTGATGTGGCCGCTGATGTGTGATTGATTGTGTAGTAGCTTTTAGAGTAAAATTGATCACAGGGGATGGGCCAAATGTACCTCGAGATTCATCTTCAGAAAATATAACCGTGGCCTTCATTCCACTGGGGTATTGAGACAGCGCACAATGAATAGCTGCGGCTGCCAGTGCTAAAGTTTCAGAAGCAAGAGGTTGGAAATACTGTAATGTTGTTGGCTGGCGCCCCAAGCTATTGGCGGTGAAGAAAAATTGGTTGTAAATGAGATTAAGCACTTCCATTGGCGTGAACCAAGACTTCTTATCATCGACCACCTTGGACAGGTAAGCATCAACAAACAGGAGATCCTTAACCTTGATCCGAAGCTCAGTCTCAGAGACCACATCCAACCGGTAACTATAAACATGAGTTTGACGAGCCCCGTCTGCCAACCGTCCTCGAATGGTACTAATGTTCAGTTTCAACTATGTATATTTTCGGGGGTAGTCAATATCTGTAAGTCTGATAGAGGAGCATTAAACAGAATTCAAGACTTACAGCTTCTCATGTTTGGGGATCTATTTTGAGAGATGGACCACCAGGCAATTGAGACACAGATGGTGTACCTACAGGTGCACCTGCTAATGCCCGCTGATGATCGTGGGCTTCAATCGCTAGTTTCCAAGATTTTTCAACCATCGAGTACTTGTCATCGGATAATATTGGCCAAGGAGTCTTTGTGAATACGATTGCCTCCATGAACCTTTTCGCTACCTCAAAAGTAGCCTTTTGGTGTTGGGGAATGTTCTGATCACTATTGGCCTTGGGTTGTGGAATATTCTGGTCTCCACTAGATTTGTTGGGAAGCACCAGTGCCTGGGTGGATGGTGCATGGTCAGACTTGGATAATTTGTGGAGGAGGGATGACTTTTGGCGTTTCAGCAGTGGTGGTCCCTTTGCCACAGATAGATTTCGGGAATTTGGAAGTGGAGGGCGTGCAATGACAGTATTGGCACAGCTCCGTTTCTTTGGCAGCAGAACCCGGAAAATGCGTAATGACTTGTCGCAGCGCGTCTAACTTAGATGAAGGACCTCCTGTTGAAGATCCAAATAGTCTTGTTCGATGTCGGACGATAAGGTGGATTCTCTCCCATGTCCTCACCGTCGTCATTACTGATCTCCTGATCGGTCTTGTCATCCTGATTCATTAATGAAATTGGGGATATTAGTCAACCGCAATACGATGCACAACGGCAGATAATTGGAAGACAAACATTTGATGGGTAATGAAGATTGGCTGCTTTCTTGAAAGCGAGTGCTCTCTCTCAGTGTGCTTCTTGATTCTTCTGTGAATAGTGATTCCTCACCTGGCTGGGTGTAGGTTCCATTTGCTGTAGTGAAGATTCAAAGTGGGAGAATGTGGGAGAGAGTGTAACAGCAGAAAATATAAGATTAAGTGTAATAAAATAACGGGATAAATGGTGCACGAATTTGCATATAGTCAAGGAGGATGCACATCGAGGCGTGCCTTGGAAGGCTTCTAGAGAGCTGACTTCAACAGTTTATATCGATATCGAGGACAGCAGTCCGTGTTGCGATTTTGGATATTGTCCGGTGCAGCAGAATCGATAGATTCCTAATGCTGAATGTTAGCAACTCCTATGAACAACACTCTGTATGGATGCAAGAATTGGAGGTTGGCTAAAGCAAATGCACATAGAGAATAGAACCTGAAGCACCAGAAGATACCTCATGACATCAACTAACCCTTGGTGCTGGCTACAAATTGAGCACTGAGAACCAGAATGAAAACAGGAGCCCCTGCATATGACTCCTCTAAACATAGTCATTATGCGTGAAAGTTTGAGCATTTGCGGTGACCGCATAGCATAGAAATTGGTGCAGCATTGAGAATCTGCAGAAGTCGATAGATTTGGTTGGAACCTTGTGTGTGCCGTCTGAGTTCCAAGGGTTCATACTGGAGTTTGTTATCGAGCGAGGAGAAATCTAAATCTCCATATGTGGTATATCTGCCAGAAGGACACATGTATTTTCACGATATTCTATTGTATTAGGATGCTGCAGCTAAGTTAGCAGTCGATAAGGCAATATTATAAGCATAACTTCCCTTTCATGCCTTCATCTGGGTCGTGTCTGCAGAATAGCCTTCACAACAATGTTGCAGTAGTTAGTTGATGGAAGAGGGAGAGAATTTGGTACACAAAGGAGAGATACAGGTATAGAGAAAGAATGGTTATGTACGATGGATGATTCAGGGATAATCTGATTGATTCAAGCACTCATCAATGCCAAGATTGGTAACAAATGGGTCCTAAATTCTCACTCACATTCTGATTTTGCGCATAATATCTAGTAAATTGCACACCGTTAAATTGCATACCGTTAAATTGCACACCGTTAAATTGCACACCGTTAAATCACACATTCATTATGAATCTCACAACTACAATGTTGACTTAAAATAAATATTGGGGTTGAACGCTATATTCTACAATGGTATGAATGTATAGTGAGACATCATGTCACGGTGGGCAGAGGAATAATTGTTGCATGCATGTAGTTCCGGGGAATTGAGGTGCACCGAAGTTGAAATGGTTATGCTTGGATTCAATGGCTGAGGATTGCAGGCTCGCCTTACTCTGACAGATAATTGCACTCTTCGTAGCTGTCTTCTCATAACTCGAGCTTTCAAGATTTTCTCTCTCGGAGCTTTTTTCGATGGAATTCTGTCCATATAATCTATTTCCGGATATGAGTTTTGGCCGTCCAAGTATACATTTAGTCAGAATACAGTTACGTCTTAATTCAAAGATTTGAGAACTTAGGCCTCTTTGAGTAAGTGCGGTACATGGGTGAGCGGGAGTTGCTGGTCATCTTGCAGAGTTGCTGAGCAGAATCAGTCTTTTGGGATTCTCGCTCTTAAGCTTCCACAGCTCTTTTAACAGAGTCCGAACTTGCAGAAGCTATTTTAGGATTTGGAAGCATTGGTCCAAACGTACTACGTAGTCAATATCGAGTTAAATGGGGTTACTAATTGCCCGGGCTTGTGCATTTATGGTTTAGTTGTGTAGTGGCAACCTTCCTCCAACGGACAGTTGACACGTAGCTGACAGTTCAAGGCACGTTTGCGCTGGGCTTCAACAAACTGATTAAGCAGAGGTTCATAACTTAGCAGGCGCGGAGCGGAATGAGCCGCCTGTACCTAAAGGTGAAGTGTCTTGATAGATCTGTGTGTACTGGGTCCACTGATTCAAAGTCGAAGAATAGATGACGAGAATGAAGCAAACAAAAATATTCAAAGTACACTGGGTACTGCAAGTACATGCACTTCGGTGGCTTATTTGTCGCTCTTGAGGCGTGCCTGGGCTGGAATGATAACATCCATAATGAGTCGCAGCTTGTCAAAGTTGGCTTCATACATATCCAAGAAGCTCATTCTGGACAGGATTCAAGATCTCAGTTGTGAATGATCTTCAATCATAGGCGAGGAAAACCCGGGCAGCAAATGTGGCATATTGAGGCAAGAATACCCGAGCCGTGTCTTAGCTTCCGACTCTCTGGGATGCAGATCAGAGGTGTGCCTGAACTTCAATGATGTGCCAGCAAAAGGTGCGGCTTTGCCATGAATAAGTGAGCCTATGTCTCATATTTTGACACACATACTCAATATCACCTAGTTTGTTTTGATTGCCAAATGGGATTGGCGAATATGCAGTACTGGATCTGTCACGAAGATATGCCCAGCAGTCTCCGGTGCCCCTGAACCTCGATCACATGGGTGCCAAAGCTCCCGCTTTGCCACAAATAAGCGAGCCGTGTCTCATACTCAGACATAAGTACTTGAATATCAACTAGACTGTCTTATTGCTAAATGTGATTGGCAGATATGCAGTGTGTGATCTGTCATTATGAATCATATGACATTTGCCGATGAGACTCCGGTTCCTCTGAAAGTGGATGAATTTTGCTTTTTCATTCGAAATACCTACGTAGCTTCAGAATTCTGGCGCACCTCAAATTTGCAACTGACGATTGATTGAAGCCCTTTGCTGCATCATTCTCACAATTCGACTCATGCCATTTATCATGCAATAGGTCAGCCAGAGGAACTTTGTATGTCGCATATCAATTCACTTCATCTGAAATGGTCATTAATAATAAACAAGAACGCCAATGAAATCCCACTCTAGCTATTTCTAATTCAAGATACAACAATTCCAATATCAGAACTTTGATTCACTTCAACATTGAAGAGAGAAAGATTCATCTCTCCAGTATAGTGTCTCTTACAAACGACCTTTTTGACTATTTGTATCAGTTAAGAAGATTATGTTGCTTGAATGTCTAAAGAGGTATACCTTGATGAAGAGTCTAACACTCTAAGAATAATGGTTCATCAGACTGCAATGTGTCTCCATTCTCAGTCAGCCCCTTTGTATGGTTCTCACGAGCCTCCAGAATCCGGTATATTATCAATGTTGTGATGTTCGGTTGACCCATCAAGCCATGCAGGACTCTCATTTGCGCAACTCCAGAGTGTTGGTGGAGATCACTTGCGTGGTTATTGTAGCCACCAGAACCTGTATTCAGTAACCCTGTGTGTGGTACTCGGTTTTGCCCTAGCCGGACAACTGGTGCAAATACCTGCCGCTGCTCATTCAATACCCAAAATTTCTGAATTATTACTGCATGATTTGCAGCTGTAAGATTTAGGCCTGTCCTGCCCACTTTGGGTGTGGTTATAATTATAGAGGAATTTTGTGAATTCTGGAATTTGAGCTGCAATTCTGTGCGTTCATCATTGCCCATTTCGGCATACATGTGGACTATATCCACATTATCCGCAAAAAACTTTGTTAGCCACCACTTCAAATGAGGAACTTGGCCAGGAAGAGATCAAAATAGCACTACCTTTTGTGGAGGAGGTGCACTGGGCAGTGCATTTTCGTTTCTCTCTTCTGGAAGGAGCGTTTCTCTTGATACGTCGTCTTGGTCAGGTTCGGGATACTCTGCAGGTTCCTTGAGAAGCATTGGCCAAAATGTCTCTCTCAGCCATTGGAAAATCGGAGATTCCACCCAAGTATCGAGTGTCCATTCATCGTGCCTTTGTCCAGAAACATCGTTGCAATCCTCAGTGTCTCCCAACACTAACAAGAAACCTGCTAGCCGCCATCTATAAACCCTCCATGCTCTAGAAGCACCCCGCAAAGTGTACCTCTCCCCCAGGGTCTTCAGACTCTGTGATTGCTCTTCCTAAGTCCACTTGAGATCAATGAGGTGTGCATTCTGCTTTGGTATCCGGACGAGTGGTTTTCCATTGGCCAGTTTCGATTCTGCCCACCGTCTTCTCGTCTATGGCTGTGGAATCTGAATCATACCGTGCGCCGCATTCTGTTGAGCTTCTTCATCTTTAGTCTGGATAGCATGCATCAAACTGTTCACAGCGCAATGCAATTCCTCAGCACCATGCTTTTCCATCACAGTCTCATCCTGTGGATCTTCAGGCGCACCTGAAAACAGCCACATCGTCTGAAAACACCAGTTATAGAGTGAATGGAATCCCGGGGTAGTTGTGACTTGAAGTTTGAATCCAATTTTCGCATTCATCGCAATTTGCCAGCCCACACTGTTTTTAGTCTTATACCGATGGGACTTATCAAAAATCCCAAAACTCCATGCACATTAGGAGAGTTGGCCGTTACTTGATGGTTTCGCTGTGGATGTCAAGGTATCATACGACACAATGTGGATATTCCATGGGTTTTCTGGCTTGCCAATACTGGTGTTCAGATCCTCGTGGGTGAGATTGGTATTTTCGGCATCCAATAAGTTGACTAGTTTGAAATTGGTTCCATGTGTCATCTCATCAATAACAATTTTGAAGGTCTCAGCCACTCCAGGCATTGTTACCACCAGGATTGGTTCAAGGGCTGAGATCAGTGCTGGATGCCCATGGGGTGGTGTTGACAGGATCTCCAACAGGCAGTGCGGCACAGAATTCAATCTCTGGAGCGGATACCACTCCCGTTCTTCACTGACAATGCCGGGAAAGTCGTTGTGTGCCAAAATCACCCACTTTTCAAGAGTATTCCCCCATAAAATGGACAGTGGCAACCCCATTACAACTTTCTCAGTCACCAATTTGTAAAGCATTGCTGCTGCAACTGAGGTGAAAGTCTTTGCAAGATCCATTTCATCCGCCACCAGTGCTCCTGGCATATCAGCATCTCAAACCCATCTCCGCACGATGAACCAGATGGCCCAAACCAGGTGCGCCAACAACTTAGTTCCGGGCAGGCCTGGAATTGAATACTTGCGGCCTGGAATACGATCATCTGGTGATTGGCGAACAGGACGGGCATTCAGCAGCCTGACTGCTTCCTCAAGACACTCGTGTTCAAATTCATTGTTGATTGTATTGAGTACCGTATTCAGTACTGAGCTTGTATTCTCTGGATTAAGGACCTCCTCACCATCCTCCACTTGCTCCTGAACCTCGCTTGCACTTTTGTCCATGTTCCTTTCGTCCTCAATGATCTCTTTCAGTTGCTTGGATGTAAGCTGGGCAAATAAGATCATATTCCGGCGCTCCTGAAATTCATCTCAATGTTAGGTATTTCACAGAGAAGCAACCATTTGAACAAATACATGTTGATGGAATATAATCAATTCTATTCTTTCAATCAGAACTTACATTAATACAAATATCATTCTCTTGCCCACCATCCTCCTCTCCCTTCTCTTCTCTCTCTCTTCCACCCTCTTCAGAACCTTCCAAAGTCTATGTATAATGATTAGCAGTTGCTCATGTCTAGCCTTAACACGGCTAGCAGGATTACCTTTGTCGGCCTAATTACGTGCTCGGCAGTCTCCTTCCCTGTCGCTCTCATCATTTCTACCACAAATATCTTCTCATTATGTCCAAGTTTCAACTTGAAAGCATTTGAAAGGCAACTGTTGTACGAAATCAGGCCATATATAGAGTCACTGATTATTTGCCCATGTTTGTATATTCTCATATACTTTTCTTCCAATTCGTCCTGCTCCAAGGTGCACTTGAACTTTGATCTGAGAATGTATGGCTCTTTTGGGCCGCTGTTTTTGTCGATGAAATCAACCAACTCCTCCCAGTGCATCACATCTGTATACGAGGCTTGGAGTTGTTAGGGGGCTAGAATCATATCCTTGCCATTCGACACCCAGTGAATCATAACCATGAACGTTGTATTTGGCAACTCTGGGAGGTTACTTCTCACCTTTTTGCCCGCCCCCTCTCCCAAATCCGTCGCCGGTCGCTGGTTTCCTCGCCTTCCCTTTTTCCTCGCCTCTTCAATTTCGCTTGCACATTTCTTCAGAAACATCTCCACCAACTGCTGGCAAATCCATTCAGTATTGTCGAAATTAACCAACGGCAGCCAGGTCTCGAATGTCGCCAAAAAATCAGCGACCGCCGTCTCCCAGTGCAGGGGTCCATCTCGAACTTGTTTCAATCAGTTCTGCCCCCTGATAATGGACCGATGGTTCTTCTCAAGAAACACCGCCACCCATACTTTCTTCCACTTGTTGAATCCACTAAAGTTGGGCTGCCCCATACTTTTGGCAAATTGCTTCAAGGAGAACTCCGTTTGCTTCAGGCTAATTGGGGGTTTGCCTTCTGCACCGCCCAAGTCTGACGAATCGTTGCTCTCATCAGCTGCATCATATTCGTAGGGCATCTATGGCAATAGGGGCAAGTCCGCAATCCTTGGGACATCTGTTTTCCGCAGTTCTGCTGGTGGCTGGAATCTTTTCGTCGGGAGGCTTATGGGGTATCTCCCAGGTGCGCCGGAAGGAGGTTTAGGTAGAGGAGTTGAGCTGGAAGATGTTCGCTGATTGACTGGATGATTTCCCTGTGGTCCTGGAGGCACTCTCAGTGCATCTGAAGATGACAGCCCTTGTCCTTTGAACTGTGGAGGGGGGAACATTTGAGACCCGCCATAACCACCTTGGTGCAGGTCATATACTTGCCATGGTGGCCCATAAACTGGATATCCTTGGCTTGCACTGCTGGTAGGTTGCTAACTGTGTGTCATGTTGAATGGAGACTGGTAATAAAACTGCGGAGAGCCTGGAAATGGCTGCTGTGAAGGAGGGTAACCGTACCCTTGGATATTGATTGGTGTTTTTCCCAAATTGACTGTCTTTGCCAGTGGCATGTCGTGAACTTTTATCTGGTGATTCGGAATTGTCATAACCGCGTTGTTGTAAGCCAAATAGGCCAACAGGTGGAGCCATATTCATTGTCGTCAGTGGAGATCCTTTTGCAGACATGCTCTGTTAAACAAAGATAGTGGTATACTACTATAGATGCGAGATTAGATATAGAATCAATCAGAGTATGGTTGAGTATATTGCAGGTAGCAGTGACCTTCGGCGGAATGAAGGGCTTCTTCTATCCTATTCTGTTGTCACAATCTGTAGTATTTCACTACAGCTTTAATCCATGAAACCAACCCGGGCCTTGAGAAAAAGAAACCTTAATCACACACATGCTGCCTTTCTTTGTTATATGCTCGAATTCATATACTAGGATATTGGATAGGTGCTCACCTTCGTACGCATCGATGACTTTACAGGTCATTGAAGGGATATGGTATGATATCTCCAGGAACCTAACAAGAACTATATCCAGTATGAAGGTTAGCACGACTAGAGATATCACACATAAGTTGTGTGTGTACAACCTTGCAACCTCATTCAATGGAAGGCCTGTGAGTCGACCAGCAACAGTGATTGCTTTCTATTGAGCTCCTTGACTATACATCTTAGTTCTCCTCATGATCCACGCCCCAGTCAAGGATCGTTGCTGAAGCAAACATCATACCAGCCTTATCAGTTCTCGATGATCCATGCCCAGACATCCAGCTAGCTAGAAAACTCACCTATTCATTGTATTATGACGATGTACCTTCATTATCAGCTGCTTGGAGGCTCGAGCGTAGGCATAACTCACAATGACATAGTATAAGGCCCCATTGTGGTAATTGCAGTGATGACAAAGGAAACCTCCCCCCCACATTTGGTGGGGTGCGATGTCGCTGTGAATGTGTTACGCTAACCTGAGTTAGCTCGCTTTCAAACTAATATCGCTGAGGCTGTATATCACCCCCTGAAGCATCATCAAGATTCATCCGAATACGTGTTCACTGATCATTTCTCAAATATGGTCAACACTGGCAGGAAACATGTCAAGTGCATTATCTGGAAAAGGAAATTATTCGACCAGAACCGACTCAAGGTTCACTATCAACAATATCACCCAATATCGATGAATAAAGGGCTATTACCTGATGGGATTTTACCACCAGCCGGCTGGGATTGACCCAAGCAATCATGGTTCGACTTCAGTCGGTGCACCTGAATGGCCATCAATGAGCTTAGTCAACTAATTCATCTACCTATACACAATGTAACTGGTGCACCACCACCTGAAGATACTCCCGACGAAGAAATGATAGACACCCAGAAGTCTGATCTGACTTGTACCCCTGATCCAACAAAGACAAGGGCTCATAGGCAGGTAGTTGGAGTGGAAAATGCAGGGGGGAAAGCATATGGCAAAGCAACTGGATTGTACAACAAGCATCGCAATTACTCAGAACAATGGAATCCATGGCATCCTTTTCAGTCAGCATACGACTTTCAACAGGCTCAATGATTTAGCCAGCAAACGAAAACGTGGATAGATCAACATTTGAGACATGGACTGGACAACTTCAACATTGAATCATTTCAATCAGCGGATGCTCTACAAAAGCTCCTCTCTAGACTCAATTTCGGGCTCGGCAATGATAGTTGGATTGAAGATCATTCGCCCATCTTCGGAACATTATACTACCACGATATATTCAAATGTATACAGTTCCATTTGGCACATCTCCCATTTCAGGCGCACCTCGATTTTAAACTGGTGCGCCTTGCAGACTCGCCAAGTCGCAGAATATATAGCGAGATGAACACAGGCGATTGGTGGTGGGATACTCAAGATCAGCTTCCTGCTGGAGCGACGATTGTGCCAGTCATTTGTGCATCTGACAAGATCCAGTTGACCAATTTTTCGAGCGACCAGCAGGCCTGGTCGCTGTATCTCACTATCGGTAATATTCGAAAAGATTTCTGCCGTACACCTACAAAGCGCGCCTGGATTCTTGTTGGGCTGATCCCCTGCCCTCCAAAAGGTGCCAAAAATACTGACGAGGCATGGCATTCCACAGTTGGAACAGTGCTGTCCCCACTCCGGAATCTTGACATCACTGGCCCTGGCTTGAAATGGGACTGTGCTGATGGATTCCAGAGACAATGTTATCCTCTTTTGGCTGCCTGGGTCGGGGATTATCTGGAACAAGTCATGGTTGCCCAAGTCTCATATGGCTCATATCCGATGTGTGAAATTCCTGAACATGCGCCGATGGGGCATTCAACTTTTCGACCAGTTGATACCCCACAAGATCAGCATATTTACTTGGAGCTTCTGGACAAAACTAATATCGATGTTCTGCACACTCTTGGTGTTCATCCAATCCGCAACCAGTTCTGGCAATACCCTCTCTGCAATGTCTATCCCCTTTGGCAGCCTGATGAATTGCATCAGCTGCTCCTGGGTTTAGTTGAAAACTTATTGCACTGGCTGCTCAAATGCCTGAAAGCTAGAAATGTCAAGCATCAATTTGACAATTGATTCACATTAGTACCACGATATCCTGGCCTCCAGCGCTTCTCTAAACCATTTGATTCAATCAAAAGCGGCTCCTGGCAGGGAAAAGCAATCCGGGGCATGATCAGAACAGTGGCAGTGAATTGCGCTCCAATCCTTGACTGCTCCCAGGATGCTGGGAACACTGCGGCGGAAACAGCCTCTGATGAAATGGTAATGGGAGCAGTACGGGCATTATGTGAATTCTCCCTACTTGTCAGCCAACAAAATCACTCTGATCTATCCCTCGCAGCACTAGACGATGCACTGAAGCAATTTTACACGAAGAAGGGTGACGTTCGAGATCAGAAAATGTCAAAGTCTGCGAAGGCCAAAGTGGATGAACTATTGGGAAGAGAATCCCATCATTTACGAGAACAAAAGATTCAAAAAATCCGTGCTGCAATGGAGCTTCAGCTGTACAGGGCAGAAAAGGTTACTACATCAAAACGATGGCAATTACAGGTATGCCTGAATAGAGCCCGACAAGTAGCAACCATATGGTCAGATGCTGATCGGCGGAGGGCAATTGAGCAATTGGAGCGTGAAATCCATCACGTGACACCTGCTAAACGCAAGCTTTTCGATAAATTATTCCAACATCACGAGCGTCAACTATTGCAGAAAGTCAGGAATAAAGCAATCGGTCCCAGAAGCATATTCGCTGAAAAACTTGCTCAAATGAAGACTTCTACAGAAGAAGAGCCTTACGGGGCGGTAAACATGTCCGCCAACAAGCGTGTGCAATTTCAGGTCTGTCTATCCGAGGCTGAGATTGAAGCCACCATCAGGAGAATCGCTGATATGGACCGCGTTGTGAATCAGCTCAAGAGAGAGAATTATGGTATCACTTCAAAAGACCAGATGCAGTTCACGAAGGAATTCTCCATCCACTTGGTCGAGTTTGAAGCTTGGTGGCTGGCAATTGGGGTTCAGGAGCTCCGGAAAACCATCTAACAGCGTGTAATCCATTTCGGGTATCCAAAGATACATTTTGTGAGCCATATATCAGAGTCAATTCGGCGGATGGGTTCCGGCCACAGTTTCACCACCAATATTTCCGAATGGCTACATATCAGCAATGTGAAAGAGGCATATTGATTTACCAACATAGTCAATCATATTCAACCGATGCTCAAGCACAATAACCGGTGTACCGGTCTTAACTATATGGAGGAGACACTGTCATATCTTGCCCTTCAAGGCCGGTATGATATTGACTCTCCGAAACTTTTCAACCTACTATCATCTGATGATAAACGGCGGAATACACGCTGAGCCCATTTTTTACGCCTCCACCATCGTCAGAATGAGCCCATTATCCACCCTGTATCACAGCAGGTATATCATTTGAGAGAAACACATGTCTGCCGAGTGTGCAGAAGTATCAAATTAACTTCGCTCAGAGATGCATCAGAAGATTTCGGAATTCCCAATTTTGGACAGCTATTCCGTCCACAAATTGAAGACGACTGGGGACATGATGTTAGTGGACTGGTGTTTGGATATGATTAGAATGTACTCATAGACAGTGTATTTATTAAACTTCAGAATGGGCTGTTGTACTACTGTCAACCATTTCACTGCCCTACATCTGCTGAGCGTCTGGGACTTGATTGGAAGGTGAAATATACGGAGACCAACCAAGGGATCATGCCTTAATCTCATGACATCTGGGTCCAATATATGGACAGTGACCTCGATAACACCTTCCAAGGCCGAGTTCCTTCTTTCCCTGTATTGTACTACAGCTTGACACCACCGAATCAGATCCTCCAATTTCAGGAGCACCTGCCCGCAGGGAAATCGATATCCACCTTCTCTGAGAGGTGCAAGAAAACCCAACAATGCATATTACGTCCTCAACCTCAAGAATATGCGGTGGTGATTCCAACAAAGTACAAAGATCCGCATGGTTGGGCTGATCGTGTTGACGGGTTCATCCGGGTTGTCAAACAGACTGATAAGATGCATATTGTACCTGTCAGAGCAATTGTTGGATCTGCACATTTGGTGCGAGAGAATAATGCTGCATCAGATAGAATCGATAGCTTATGGCTTGTAAATAATCATGTGGATTTAGATACCTACTGGACTGTGCATTAAAGTTACAATGTCTGAATCAAGGTGTGCAGAAGATAGTTGTTGAGGATTACCAAGTGATGAATGGCACGTTGTGTCATAGAATCCAAGTGGTTATGCCTTTCAGTATTGCTATATCATTGCTATGTCAAGATGTGATATTAACGCACAGAAGGTGCTAGTCAATCTTGAAGGCTTTGATATTTGATTGTAGCCCCATCTATTAGCAAGTGAAGAAATTTTGCCACGGAGCATTGCTAGCAACAACGACTCTGTTGGAATTATAAATGGTCTGGCTGTTGATTTAACTGTCATGGCCTTACGACCAAGGCATGGTATTCCTCAGAAGTAACAGTTACTATATTATTAAATCACAGAAGAAGATTTTGTGCACGTCTTCACCTCAGGCAACAGGGCTTATTCAATGTTCGTTAACAATCGCCCACGATGGTCGCATTAAGGCTATCATGTTAATCAGTTGCATTACGAGGAAAGACTTGTTGCCAATATAAGCCACACAACCATAAGTCATACGGTATTTACTGTTAACTACACCATAATTATATGGCATTATTGCTATAAGATCAGCTGCTAGGCTGGTAAAGGCAATCGACTATTTACAATAGAATAATGGGAACCGATACGTTTTCTCAGTACCAGATATTGGTATCTTTCGCATTGAAATTTGAATACATCGGTATTATATATATTATAACCCGATTCGGTTTGGTAAATCTATCGGGTCAACTATGATGGTTGGCGTCCACTATTACGTAATAATAGGGGAATGTTACGCCACACAGTCAGAGTCGTTATACGACAAGTATGATTACACTGATGAAAATTCAACAACTATCAATTGCTGTTAAGTGCAGAATGCACAGGAATGGTATATTTCATGGCGTTCAGAGCCTGCCCACCGAGGGGGGGAGGTAGCCTTGATTGGTTACAAATTATTACATTATATAAATGTCTTAATTCCCGAAATCTCAGAAAAGATTCTAGACGGTTGAACCTAGTAATGATCTGATAATGAGAAGCATGAATGATCAACAGAAATAATGATATTAGTCAAGTAGTATTCCGGTGGTGGGAAGTACGAATGACAAATAGGGATAATAAGATAAACATCTTCCAATGTTGAGATTAAGTAGTGTCCCGATAGCGGGGATCATGAACAATCAACAGGAACAACAATCAGATTACAAGTATTAATGGACCAAGATGAAAGATCAGTTATCCATACCAACATGAAGCAATTGTCTATATGCTTACCTATATGCGATAAGGCATCGCTTGAAGTGTTACATAATGCAGATATTGCATTCAGAGATATGAATCCTTTCGAGCAGGGGAGAAGGCTATATATTCTCGATAGCAAGGATCTCTTTAGCATGATTCTATAAAGATTATGACTCTATAGATGGCTAGCCACTTAAGCCGGATAGAGACGATTGAACTTCTACTTGCAGACTTCTCAATACCTGAAATGGATTATAGAATACGTACGCCCATTGCCATACAATAGAGCAGTGTGTTGCGCTCGTTGGATGATATCATATAAAACTTTGGAAAGAATATCCAAGAGTTTTGAGTCGGCATTGGAGAATCTGAAGGAAGTCCAAGAAGCCAGCCCAATAGAGAGGTGGGTTACAGGATACTTCTGTTAAGATACTCGTCTATCAACTTATGAGATTATTGGTATAAGGTCATTGTTGAATACTATGCCAGTTAGTAAACGCCTATGTGTCAGTCATCAATGGATAAAGTTTATCCTATGATTTAATAACTAAGGCAATTGAAACCTTGTGCTTTAATGTGTATGCTTGGTATACATAGATCCTTGATTAGATTTGGGTTATTGCAACCATTGTTGTGGAAGGAATGACAAGTGTTGCAGCCAAAGTATTCTCAGGATACGAGAAACCGAAGAATGCATCTCGATGCCCAAAATCAAAAGCAGTAATTGCATACGGGCTCGATTGGCTAAATTACTCAGGGAAAGATGAGAAGGATGAGAATGCGTCAAACTTTCGAATGAGTTGGATGAGTCCTCAGATCAATCCGATGCCATGACCGATGGCAAGAGAGGATACAGGACAAAATAGGCATCAATGAGTTGTATATACTTAGTGATTATTGTACGATATGAAATGTTCATGACTTCTTGTCTAAACCATGCAACCATTATAGCATGTAGTAAAGCATCTCTATTGTGGAAACTTAGTGCGAGACTATAAGATGCTAGTTGTTCACTTGTGACGAGAAAGATCGAACGAAGAGCAGTGCCTGAACTGTTACATTCACACAACAGTGGAATGTTCACAACTTACCAAAAACATAGTATCGCGGATGGCGTTATACATTCCCATATAGCTGTCAATGGAAACCACTACTCTGAAGAAACCTCTGACATGGGTTCGACGGAGGGTTTCTACGATCTGACGAGTCTACATTGGCAACCTACAGGCAAGGCCATGCGATTTCCAGATAAGGGAGCAATTTGCTTTAACAAGCATGGACTGCAGGAAGATATGTATAGGGCATAACTGCAATTCAGTATACTATCGAAAGTAGTGTCCTGATAGCGAGAACATTTCCCCGAGAACAGAGATTGTGGGCTTGTACCTTTTTACCTTGGAAGTCAGATACCAAGGGTTTTTAATGACAAGCAATTACATTTGTCATATTACGAGCAAGATAGTTTCGAACTGGAGGTTCTATCCTTATGGCTTGGGGACAAGCCTAGTGAGGAGGGAGGTAGTGTTGCGCCTTCGGTGTTACAGGTATACTTCTAGGATCATACAGGATTACTCGATAATCCTAATATGGATACATAATCCAAAATCATGAATTATCACTCGGATTCCCTTATTGGATCAACCTTCTGGATTTGTTCACCTTTTGGTAATATCTCCACTACCCTACCTTTCTATCAATAGATCAATGACAGCGATCAAGCCAAGCGCAAATATGATGTGGATTATCATTAGATCAGTATTGGTCGTATGATCTCTATTGTCAATAATCACTTCTTAGCAGTAGGAATCCTTATTCCTGGTCACCGACCAAACGACTATTTACTCACTCTCCAATTGTTTATTCCTAGGGAGATGAAGTGTCGTCAACATCAGAGCATTATCGCATCTCAAGATATGCAGAGTCATATAGGAGATAAGTTGATAACTATCAATCGATATATCGGAGCCCAGTCGACAGAATTGACTTATACGAATCAACCCTTACTTCGACAACACTGTCTTGGTCCTGGGCGAATAGGCCTTACGTTTCGTATATCCTGAGTGGCACATGATACTCTTCATTCAATATATGGCAAAACAACTCAGTTGCAGAATACTGTATATTTGGCTCCAATAAAGTGTTGTCAAATTAAGGGTTCCGACATTTGCCACAATCATTGAACCGTTACGTACCCGGTGGGTATATGAGAGGGCACTCTCACTGGCTCTTGGTGACATAAACTTATTTGTGGATAATTGGCTTCAGATAAGCTCATATCTGTATGAATTATCACCAATAGCAATAGTGCCCCAATACGAGCTCATTACGTTGATGATGTAGTTAATACTCATGGGAGTTAGAACTCGACCATCAATGGTAGAAGGCAAAGATGATGAGGTAGTTACGTATGTGAACTCTGAAACAGGTTTTGGCAGTCTTAGGATTGTTAAGGGTGCGGATCGTCTGATATATATCAGCGATACCGACATGGAGGAAGGACATTGATCACATTCTATGGAACATACAATCTACGTTCAGATTTATCTACGGATACCAATTGACCTTCTCGACCTGGAGGTTAAGCCTTAACTGTATTTCCGTGTATGATCTATTAGTTCAGTATCGAAGTCAACGAGGATACTTCTCTATTGAAGTCCAGAGTTGTATGTTCATCTTCAGTTCTATATAACAGATAACCCCATCGCACTTTATACTTGGTTATTCTTAGTACCTTCATTGAAGCAAATCGTTGATCGGAAAGAGAGCAAGACGATACTTTAGAGTCCCAAGGAAGTCCGACAAACCAGCCCGATAACGTGGTGGTTTAAAGGATACTTCTTCTAGCATACTCTTGAGTCGGCACTACTCCTTCTGCTGAGGCGAAACTACTTTGCTACTTCTTATGAGACAAGTCGATACTTGGAGTCGTTCAACTTGAGGGCAGGGGGTCTTTGAATATATGTACCAGTTGCTGGGCCGATACTATTGAGTCCGAAGCGAGTCTGAAGACAAGCACGATATTGTGTTAGTTCAGAGGATCTTCTGAGTAGGATACTCTTGAATCATGCGCTCCAGTACATTGATAGCATAACACGATACTCTTTGGTTGATAGTATCCCTTAGGAGCAGAGAACGGAACAGTTACCTTGTTTCCTTGGGTTATAATCCTTATCCGCATCCTGAGGGAAGCTTTAATCATTCTTGTCTTTATTAGTCCGGAAGTCATTAGGGGCTTTTATTGATTAGGCCTTACGGTGGATCTCCCGCTGTTACAGCTGGCGAGAACCATGGGAGAGCTGACAACAAGTTTGGGAGTGCTAATGACAAGCCTGGAAGCACCGACAACAAGCCTGGGAGTACCTGGGAACGCCAATGACAAGCCTGGGAGCATCTTAAATCACTGTAGAGCAGTTTAGGAAAAACAACATCTTCTTTGGGAATGCTGCTGGTGTGCCTGGAAATCATAGCTACTTCTTATCATTCAATGATTTTTACATCAGCAAAATGTATTTTAGTCACTGCAAGCCTCCAGGAGTTTCTGAGAGGATGTGGAGTGTAAAGTTAGAGGCGTCAATTTCAGGGGAGTATCAGACCCTAGGAGGGCATTCCAGCTGGCCGTCGGAGTAACTGAGATCTCTGATGACTGGTATAGGAGTACCATGGGAGTGATTGTGACAAGTTTGGAAACACCTCGGTGTGCTGCAGTGAACTTTGGGCGCACCTAGGAGCACCTAGGAGCGTCGGCGACAAGACAAGAAGTGCCGGCGACAACTCTGGAAGCACCTCGAATCACTGTAGAGGAGTCTGGGAAAAACATCTTCTTTGGGAACGCTGCTGGTGTGCCTGGAAATCATAGCTGCCACTTATCGTTCAACGATTTTTAAAACTCATGTATTCAGTTTGTATTCTCATCTATGTATCTATATAGGTACTCATCTACACATGATATATCTGGACTGGCTGCAGGCGGTGCTTGAGAGCAATTTGAGGAGCACCTGAAAATGATGATCAAGTGAACTCAGAGATACACTCTGAGGCCGTGATTGAGCGACTTTGAAGGTGCACTTGAAGGCAGTAATCGAGCGTAATTTAGAGATACCCTTGGAGGCCCTGATCAAGTGAACTTAGAGACGCACTCCGACATCGTAATCGAGCGTTTTTGGAGATACACCTGGAGGCCATGATCAAGCGAGTTTAGAGATGCACTGGGAGGCGGTAAACGAGTGTATTTGGAGATACACTGGGAGGCCCTGATCGAGTGAACTTAGAGACGCACTCCGACATCGTAATCGAGCGAGTTTGGACTTGCACTTGGAGACAGTGATTGTGCTTACTTGGAGGCTGTAATCGAGCGAGTTTGGAGATCCACTTGGAGGCCGTGATCGAGCGATATTAGACGAGTACTTTGAGGCGGTTGATGGATGGTGTGCTGGGTGATGAGACTCTATTCATCAGTTAGTTAACTCGCAACAGTCGGAATGTGACAATGTTACTTTACCTTTGAGCTTTCATGGAGAGCTGGCTGATGGCGGTCGATTGTGTAGAGAGGTACACGCCAGAAGCTGAAGCTACATTCCGGGCTCAAGTCCTCATCATGCGAATGAAGGGAAGACAAACAATCTTGGGGTGATGCTGTACTCGGTGATTGCTGTACTCCATGTCAACTTATGATCATGGCATGGAGAGATAGAGAGGGATGACTTGACTTTGTGTTCTGCGATGATGGTTGAGTTGTAGACGAGAAAGAGAGAGATCGGAGATGAAGATGAGAATGAAGTGGAGGATACGAGCGGATATGAGAAATCAGGGATACGACTTGCCCAACAGGGTTGGGAAAACCTCATATCGCTGGAATTACACACCGCGTTGGGTCGTGTACCTGCCATATCGGGGATGGTAAATTGACTCGCACATGAAATTCTCGAAGTCCCAGTTTCTTATGATGATTTGCCCCATCTCTTCTCATCTCTCCTTTTTGTCCTCAACTCTACCATCACCTAAGAACACGAAGTTAAGTTATCCGTCTCTATATCTCCATGCCATGATCGAGAGTCAACACCGAGTACAGCATACACCGAGTACAACATACACCGAGTACAGCATACACCGAGTACAACATACACCGAGTTCAGCATACACTGAGTACAACATACACCAAGTACAGCATACACCGAGTACAGCATACACCGAGTACAGCATACACCGAGTACAGCATACACCGAGTACAGCATACACCGAGTACAGCATACACCGAGTACAGCATACACCGAGTACA
>Ga0307514_10002444_pt1 | contig 19348 bp, 14 predicted proteins | sample 16_EM_MG_FD_203088 | JGI IMG/M metagenome (GOLD analysis project Ga0307514, IMG submission 203088) | Populus trichocarpa ectomycorrhiza microbial communities from riparian zone in the Pacific Northwest, United States - 16_EM | ecosystem: Host-associated > Plants > Roots > Unclassified | place... | reverse complement strand
GAGACGTAATCTCTTCAGCTTCCTACATCTTGGCGTCGCCCAAGTTCCAAGTGCTGCCACGAGAACCAACACAACATCACCAGACTAGACATCTCAGCAGTACTAAATTCGGCTACAGAACAGCTCACGGCTCATGGACTCCATACAGCTCCGCTGCAGCGAGATCTGTGCGTCCTCATGTATATGTACGCACAGTGTAGAGTAGCTTCTACTCGAGTAACCAGTGCTTGCCAATGAGGAGCATAAATGGATGTGGTCTACTGCGCCGTTGGTCCCGGAACTGAACTTCTACTGGCCAATGCTGTGATGTGCTGCAGAGTCAGCGTCTTTGTATTCGACAATTTAATCCGCCTCGCCTCAGCCACATATGTGAAAAAGCATATAGTTAAAACATCGTATTGTCATCATTCGCTAACATCTTAGGTGCATCCACGCCCGGTAAAGTACTTTGCACAAATCAATCTTCCCGGTGCTGATGTACTGTAGATGTATTGAGCCTTTGGGCCGAAAACCCAATTTCGCGCGATATGTTTCTGGAAGTAAAACGAAATTGTAATCTGCATGATTTTCCTGGTGTTCTTCACGCAATCTTTTATCAGCGGACGGCAGTTGTTTTGCAGGGCAATTCCTAGATCCTACCTGTTACGTACATGTATATCTAGTATATCATCTCATTGGCACGTTAGTCGAGGGGTATTGGAATCGGGCTGGAGGGTAAACATCTCACATCCTCAACGGTGACAACAGTAATCGGTTTGGGCCCAACCCCCCAAAGCAGCCCCAGGCTTGCATGGCTCGTATCACATCCATCAATGAGTGTGAGAAGGCTGGGTGCTGTACGTATAGCTGATGAAACAGGATAGCCTCGTGGATATATGAAAAGAATGCACAAATCTGGAATTTTCCTCGATTTAGGGTGAAGCCGACCCTGGTTCGCACTCCAGGCTGCTACCTACTCTATCAATCTCGTAATTTCGTTTTGGTATGCAGCGTTCGCCCCTACCAGAATCTGACCTTTTGAAGATTCAGATCTCCCTACGTAACATCGATCGCTGGGTCGGTAAAGATAAGATAGCCCTGGGAGCAATCATATACATACCAGAACTTGCATATATCAGAAAAAAAAAGGAATCAATCTGTAACGACAAAGGAGACCAATCGTCTCATTAAATATTCTAACCAATAGATCTGTCATGTTAGGATCATTCGGGTAGCTTACCTAGTAGTGATCGTTCAGAGATAAGCAACTGCCAGGTGTAGCTGTGGCTGTTTACTGGGTCAATCATGCATTACCACAGTGGTCGCCAAACCAGACATTGGTGGGAAGTACAATCAGCTCAAGATTAATCAATCCAGTAGCCAATTATATCATCACCTTACAGCTCCACCGAACAAAAGGTTGACCATCATTCGCTGGCAATACCAACGGCCCAGGAGGGTGTAGTATGAGTATCAGTTGAACACAGGCCCAGCTTCTGGCTACTTTTTTGAGTCTATACGTCTTTTCCCCGGAGGGAGCCATCGGCTATGAGACGGAGCTTCTGGCTACTATTCTGGCGTCAACGTTTATTCGATCTCAGGATCGTTAGCATGACCTCTGAGAGTAACCACACCACCACCACTTACCTAGTAACTGGAGCATCATCTGGACTACCGGTATAACCAAGATCCCTGACTGGACCCTGTTGTGGCAACGACAAGGATTAGAGACGTTATGTTCTCCACCAAAAATCATTGTAAGGGTCTTTGGGGTTGGTGCCAAGATATGTCATGTGGGGTAGTTTTTGAGACTCAGCTAGATAATAATTGTGAACCCCCTGGGCGGATTGCCAATGACGATGTGAGATATCATCTAATCAGTGTTGATGACAAAGATATACGGAGTATGTACACTGCCATCATGTTAGTCTGTTTTTTTTTTTTTGAAATCTGTAAGAGTTTTTGTATGAGTTTTTGCTTGGTGGGGTATGAGTTTTTTTGCCACCAAGCTGTATGTCTATGGAGGCTTAGGATGAAGCAGGCGTGGATCTACCTATTGACAGAACCCAGCGCAAGAGTTTTAGTTATTAAAGCAAGTACCCGCCCCCCCAACCTCATTCATGTTGCGCCACACTGACACAACCAATCATAGCGTGTAACACTAGAAAAAGCATGGTAAAAAGTGACCAATCCGCGTGTAGCATCCGTGAATAATGATAACGTTTCTTTGGTTAGTGAGAGGAGCTCGGGGCCCAAAGGGAGCTAAGAAGTTAGCAGGCGGGGTAAGTAGGTACCGTAGTATCTGCGCCATACCCAACAGTTTGGGAGACACCGAGATACAGATATGCGCAAAAGTATTCTTCAGCCACCTACTGAAGCACACGGCAAAGGCCTGTGACAGGAAATTGAAGGAGTTGATTCTACTGGTTGTACGGGAGAGTAGAGTACCTCCTTAGTTGATCCCCCATCGGGTTGAAACAAAGCGACCTCGTGAAACCTTGGTGGCTGATCAGACCCTGGATCTCCAACCACAAGCAGCGCTAAGATGACCTGAAGTTTCAAACCGCAAATTCACGAGAGGGTTTTGATATCAAAAGAAAAACCAACCACGGGACAGGGAAATATTCCTGGCTCCATTGTTGCTGCCCACGTGGATGTCCAATTGTGTTTGGGGGGGACACCTTGGTGATATTACAAAGTGAATAAAGAAACACTTAGCTATCATGAAGACGCTCCTCCTCCCCGCCACCAGCTGCTCCTCCAGTTCGTGCCTACCATCTAATCATCCAATGCAACAGAGAGATTCTGGAAGTCCCTTGTGTACATTCACTGCGCTCCTCTAAAACCCTTGCCATACTCGCAAACAACGTGCCCATTTACTTTTTGCTGGCTACTCCTTGCTTTTTGTTCCTTGTGTTACTTTTTGTTCGGGGACTGACATCACAACGCAATCGCTCCAGGCATATTTTTTTTTTTTTTGAGCCTATACGCCTTTCCCCCGAAGGGAGCCTTAGGCTATGAGGCGGACGCTCCAGGCATAATCAGCGCCAGAATTAACATTATGGCGCAGAATCTTTGAGGTACTGATTTTGGTTCTGCACCCACTCTGTTAGTTGCCCCGTAATGTTCCTATCAGATTTTTGTTGTCCTATTTTCCCTCACGTCAACCCTACATTGTTTGATGGTGAAAGGGTTATTCGAGACGTTTCTGCTGCTTCAACCAGGCCGTGCCTTATGCACTCTTTTCTTATTTACATTCTCCGGCTGCAGGGCGAATTTCTCCAAGCCAGGGTATGGATCAGTACCTCCTCCTTTCCCCAGCTGTTACCTATCCGTCACGATTAGGTAGGTAGGTCAATTCCCCTAAATCTGTGGCAGCACAACCCCGCTGCATAATGACCTCCACTGATAGTTGCTAGAGACTAGACATACATAATGTACGGGGGTCAAGAGTACTGCATCTTGAAAATGAGGGCAAAAATCTTGGTACAGGAGCGGCAAGCCGCCTGCAAGCAAGTGGAGTGATGATTAGCGGACCAGTGGTTCATAGGGCGGCTGGTGGAAATTGTGGGGAAGCTGTGGAAAGTCAGCATTTTTTTTTTAAAAAAAATTTCTAGTCAGTTACTCCGGCGTATTCAGCGTAAGACTTGATCTCGTGCCCAGACTCTTATCTACCTACGCTAAAATAAAATAATTATGCTCTGGTATGAAAAGTCAGCATAACATACTGAGATGGGTACAACGAACACTATACTTTTGTACCGACCTTTTGCTCTGAAATGTGACCCTAAATAGGTACAACTCTAGCACCGTTGGAAACCGGGCTGATGGCTTCCCGTGTGATTTGTGGTCCTTGGTCGGATTCGCAAAGCGACAGGCGCATGCTTATTCCTCCACCACACGCTGAGGAAATATATCTACCTACTTTCGTTATTCTATTTTTTTTCTTTTTGTTAACTCCTATATTGAGGAGAAGAAATAATTTTCATTCATTGTTTTCTCTGCTAGCGGTTCGGGAACCGCACTGTAAGGGTCTGTTACGCTTGGGTGCATGTACTGTATGTACGTGCATGTATGTGCACAATGCGGAGGTTCATGTATGCACTCCACATCTTCTGCCCTGCTTCTGAAGAGAAAAAGCAATCATGCACTGTACGTATGCTGAGAAAAGGAAAGAGGAGTTCATTGCCTAGAGAAATGATGATGTAGGTCGGGCCAGGTTAGGTTCATCCTGCCGGGAATTAAAATGTCATGGGATTTCGGGGTGGGAGCTCTGGAGCGGAAGGGGAAGCGAGAACGCCGGGCTGATACTAAATAGGGGGACGTTGCTTCTGCCTGTAGGGATTGTGTGCTTTTGGGATGATGCTCTATTTGGCAGTTGTGTATGAAATTTTGAATTGGGCTCTTGTAGTCCCAAGACAGCAATCTGAACGTCTTCGCATTTGCAAGATTTTGGAGCACCTAAAACCTAGGACCCCATTGGTTTGCCTATATTGTTAATTACCCTCAAAACACTGCACCTCCTCCTCAAACGTAGGCAAACCATCCTAAACTCGGATTGCACTACATTTCTTTTAGGTAGTGCGGTAATAAACCCAATTGATATTTGCCTACATATGTATTTCTTTTCAAGTACTTGGTTTTTTTGTATACCCAGTCCTGAGTCTTTTCGGCACAGCATTGCTTATGATATGGCCCAAGTTATCCCGTGTCTATCAGTACTAGTAGAAGCACCAGAATGGCAGAAAGTAGCACATTGCAGTTCTGAGGCCACTCGCTCAGAGATCACGTCGACAGTCAAAAGCACATAAAGCACATGAGGATCCTCTGACTCCTAGGTGTCACAACAGTGGGAGCTTTTGTTTTTCAGCAAAGCGCGCTCATTAGGTGGACTAGATGCAAATAAGACTGAAGTATCTCTCCTAGCTGTACGTTTTGCGCTATATATCCATGCTCCCAACGAACATGCTGCTTTTCGCAACGGTAACTATGTACACCCAGATGCAGGACTACTGCATAAACTGGTGAACAAGAGTTCTGGTCAAAAAGTGAAACCCCCACTGTCAATATCCGAGCGTGGGCCACTAATCTGCTCATAAGTAGGAAAGGTACCTACTGCTACGGAGTACGCTTGTATGTGGTCTGATCTGGTGCAAGCAGACTAGACTCTTGGTATTATTTCGATCCTGTGCCCCATGCCTTATCGATAGCAATCAACCCCGCAGCTTACATAACAGAAACAGTTGTGCGTGGACGTTCGCGTTTTTACACTAAATCGGTGCCGATATCCAGTAAGTACATGTAGGTACAGACTATGAAAGGCTACAAGTCAGGCTAGAAATGATAGCTCTTGGGCTGTTATTTCATCGGCTGGAAGCCCTAGAAGATCTTCAGATTTATATCGGGGAGGTACTTGGAAACCGCTGTTCAAACTTCATCTAGCGCATTTTAGTTTCAAAGAGCATGAGCTTCAAGTGAACGTAATTCATGGTGTTGGTAGTTTTTAATATTTTCGCAAAGCTGGCACGTTTTGGTGTAAAAACATACAGTACAGTTTACATCGCAGATACCAGCCAGGATCAGCGTAACGCTAGCGTGGCCCCATCCAGTCTTTGCCGAAAACACCCAATCGAGGCGTGCCATATATAGATTTGGTGTCGTGATGGCCCAAAAGATCCTGGGCCATATTTCGTACCCTGACGCTTGTCGTCCTCTTTGGCTTCAACAATGCAGATCTTTCTAGGTATTCCCTTGTACTGGTATTTAAACTGACCGTTGATATTGATCCATGGATTTAGATGAGCGCCATCGCCCTTGTCACCATCGCAGAGAACCACTACCTACTGGTTATTTACACTGCAAATTCTCTCATAAAAACCCCACGCTAGTTGTGGTTTGCGATCTTGCTATATATGTAGGGAGTATCTACTAGCTAAATATCCAGAAGCATAATAAATCCTTTCTGTACTTAGTCCAAATTCAATCTAGTTAATGTTTTGTCCGACCTATTATTCGGGCTTACACATCTGGTATCCACCCAAGACAAAATATGTATAAAATAGCGGGTTAGATGAACCATTATACTGGAGTTTAGTAATATGGTATCCAAAGGGGTGCTTCGCTGCCCCCACTTGTGTAGTAGCAACAGTGAAAATGAGTTCTCGCAGTATGCCTCTCGCTGTTTAAAACTCCATAAATCCCGTTTTCCTCCGCGAGGGATATCCGACTTGTTCCGTATTGCATATGTGCAGGTGCAGGAGCATATATTACAAACATCCCATCAAAAAAAAAACATCCCATCTACGTTTATCAGACTTACTACCCGATGGGGGTGTCACGCGGTCATACTAGCCTGCAGCAACTCGACCCTTCTGTCAAGGCGCAGGGTCCGGAAGTGAAGCATGATGACCTGCGCGTGTGGTGCTGTGGGATGAAATTAACAATAGGGGTGCTGCCTTGCAGCCTTGTAATGTCTTGCGTGGAAGCTGACTCTGGGAGGTATCTGATTGACTAACTGACCGACTGACTGTGGTTCGACCCCCAGTACTGGTGGCGGTGATACCACAGTTGGTGGCACTACCAGCTCAACTGGTTAGTTGCACTCGCAGTAGGGTGTGTGGGTGGAGAGGTGGAGGGAATGGGGGAGGGATTGGCTGCTGAGGTACGAGGGGGAGGTGGGCAAATCAGATCTGAACATAAGAAGAGACATGGCGAATACGAGGCGATGGTGACAACTGCTACCGGAGTTTACCCCCTCCAATCAACCTTAAACCCTCACCCGAGTCTGCCCGGGTGTGGCTACCACCGACTAAACCCACAGGTTATCCCCAGCTTCCTGGGTTAGCAGCTGAAGTCAGGTATCAAGCACGAGGACTTTGAGCAAGCGGCAAACGAAGGCATGTATTGCTTGCTTGCATTGTGTTTTGCATTTACTTTTTTCTTTGGTAGCGAGGCTTGTAAGGATTGATAGCCAACTAGAAACATCGCTTCCTGGATGTCGTGCACGAGGCAAGGCTGGGATGACTTGGTTGGGCTCGTGGGGTGCCCATAGAGGGGGGGGGGCTAATGCCCAGGGTCTTCAAGGGTGGTGGCCGCCAGAGTGTGTCCCCCTGATATCCTATACCTACATCCTACATACAGGAGGAAGGGTTTTCCTATACCTTTTTTTTTATAATATTTATTTCCACAGGAACAGAATTCCCTCTCCCCGACAACAAACGGGACTTTTTATGAATCTCTTTTTCAATTTCATAACCTCTCAGAAATATTTCATTATTCCATCCGTCAAGACTACCCAAACTACGCACGCAGGTACCAGCCTGAATTTCAATCACCACCAGAAATTACCAACCCATATGTATACTATGGCAATCTCCCGTACTGCTCGAGGTGCCTGGCTCACAACACGAGTGGTCCACCCCCGGGAGCATCAATCGACCAATGCGAGAGAATCGTTTGCTCCTAGATGATCTTGCACAACATCCTTTGCCCGAAGATCACGATCCTGATCCCCGATCCCGAGTATGTTCACCCCAAGGGAAAGGACTGGTTGAGGTGATTTGGGCAATTAATAAATGAAGCAGATCCAATTGGGATAGACTTACAGAGAGTGTTGACAATCTGCAGATGCTGGGCCGGTTTTGAGAAGTTTAAATGGCTTATATGGCATCAACGTTTTAGGGTTGTATCCGTTATTTTATGGGGCTGGGGCATGGGCATGGGGGGGGGGGGTTGTTATATATGTATATGTGCAGATAAATGTACGGGGCGGGGCGGGGCGGTTCTGCATCCAGGCCATATATATATATGAATGATTACGTAGGGTAATCTCAGAATCGAAACAGGGACTAGATTGGAAGTTAGTGGGGATTTGGTACTCGGCTTGTGGAATGGGATAATATGTATAGAAAGAATATGACGTCATTTTTAAAAAGCGGTCAAGAAAATCGTGTAATTCGATGTTTTGTACACTGTGTTATGTATAGTCGGACTCCACGGAATGTTTCGCCCTCGGTTCAGGGTAACTCACTACTCAAATGTTCATATCCTTATTTTACATCATATCCTATCGTGAGCCATTGAGATTAGTTAACTTCCACCTCGTGCAAATCTTACTACAACTAATCTAATCTCGTGCCGTATCCATTCATAAAGACTTGCACGGGTAGTACTTAGGTATGAAAGCAAGTATCCAAATTCTGACCAGGAAACTAGCAAAAACTTAAGGGAAAAAGAGAAAAGAGACATATATCAATCAACCAAGCACCAATCACCACACAAGAAGCCATATGAACATTACTCTAGCCAGCTTCACCCCACCACAACTGGTGCGTCGACATATTTTCTCAACTAACCGCCTCATCAGCAAAACCATTCTTTCACAGGGAGAGGGGGTAACTCACATCCAACGTCAAACTCCTACTACTACACTCCACTTGATCCCTATAGATCCCTACCAAACTCTGGCTCCCCTGGAACAACCCTGCCTTCAAACTAATGACCACAAACTGCGTTCCCGGACCCGCGTGTCGTCTAATATAATCCCTAATCCTTGCGACATTTGCATTATCCAAGGCCGCATCCACCTCATCCAAGACAAAAAAGGGACTAGGTCTATAACTATGTACTGCAAACAATAATGCAAGTGCAGCCATCGTCTTCTCACCACCAGAAAGTTGGTCCATCCCACGAAAGCGTTTAGCAGGAGGAATAACGTGGTATCGAACTCCTTCTAGGTAAGGCTCTGCTTCTGCTGGCCCGTTGCCATCCTCGTCGTCTTCTTCTCCATCGAGATTGGCGGAGCCACCCAGGGGGAAGACATCGGAGCGGGTGAGTTCTTTGTAGACGGACTCGATCTGCTCTTTCATGTGCTTGAATGCATCGTTGAAGATTTGGGATCGCTTAGCTTTGACCGTGTTGAACTTTTCTTTGGCTAATCTTGCTTCGGTTTTAGATTTCTCAAACTCGGCTTCTGTTTCTGCGAGACGGAGTTCTACGCCTTCGAGGCGGTCAATGGCTTTCATGTTTGGCGCCATGCGGGCGAGTTCGGAGGTGAGAGATTTAATCTTCTCGAGGAGTGTATCTTCAATGGAGTCTTCCGAGGAGGCTCTGAGGTCGTCATCAAGGTTTTCAAAGTCGGGGATGATTCCGTAATCTTGGATTTTGACAGTTCGGGTGAGGGTGGAGGTGGGGTCTTCTTCGTCGACATCCATTGCGTCTGGGTCCCGCTCTTCATTCTCTTGCAGGGTAACATCACCCGGTAACTGCTCGAGCGTCCTCGAGCCCTCCTGCAGGGGGATATCGATCTCCTCCAACTTGCATCTTCGGAAAACAGCATACCTCTCAGCAGAGAACCTCTCAATCTCACTCGTCAGGCCAGAGATCATTTTTCCTGCCCCCTTCAACTCCTCGCTCCTCTTCGCCACCTCCCTCCTTAACTCGTTTACTTTCTCAGCATGCTTCTCCGCTACTGACTGTTTCTGTAATAGCTTCTCCCGGAGCTCGTCCAATTCTCCAGATAGCTTGTCGAGCTCAGATTGGATATTCTCCTTTTCGGCTTCTAGTTCAGCGATAGTACGGTGGTCACGTTTTGCGTTGTTTTCTAGGACAGAGATACGCTCGGTTGTAGACGCGAGGCGTTGAGTTTCAAACGCGAGCTGGGACTCGAGTTTCCCTCTGTGCCGCGCTAATTCAAGTTTCTTTTGTGCAAATTCGGCTTGAAGAGATCCCTGGCGTTGTTCGTAGGTGCGGATATTATCGTACCTCAAGCGGTGACAAAAGTCCCCAAAGATTTCGTCTTCCGCTTTCGATACGACGTCTTGCAATTCCTTAAGTTTTGCCTGCAGCGCCTGCAGCGCTCTTTCTGCTTCTTGATACTTTGGAGCCAGCGAGTTGAGGTGGTTGGAGGTATGCCCCACCTCCTTCGTTTTCGACGTCAAATCCCTCTGCAAGACTTTCAACTCACTCCTCAAAAACTCCAGTTGCTGTTCCAGTCCTGTCAGCTCTCCTTGAAGAGTCTCCTCCTGCACTCCCTTTCTGCCATTTTTATTAGGAAGAGCCTCAATCTGTGCAAGAAGGTTCTCCTTCAACCGTCTCAATGCCTCGACTTCTTGATCCTCGAACCTCCGCTGCCCGCCCCCCTTGACATACCCACCAGTCATCAACCCTCCCTTATGAATGACTGTTCCATCTAGTGTAACCGCACGAACCTCCACTCCGCGCTCGTAGCAGATGTATTTCGCAACAGCTAGGTCATCACAGACAATACTATTCCCACAAGCATGCTGCATCGCCCTCTCCACACTCGCATCAAACTCGATCGTGTCGATAGCCATCCTCATGCCCCTATGCATCCCCTTGAGATTCGAGTTTATCGGTTTAATCTGTATCGTCTCGAGCGGGTAAAACGTCGCCTGTCCCAACTTCTGCTGCCTCAGGTAGTCAATACAGTCCTTGGCTGTTTTATCCGTATCGACAACAATCGCATCAAAATGCCTTCCTAGCACCGTCGACACTGCATCATTATACTTCTTCAAGCTCGGCTTACACAGATCCGATATCCGTCCTTTAACACCTGGGAATATACGCTTCAGGGTGGCAATCGTCTCCCTCATCTGAACCTGCTTCTGATTCTGCTGCCTCCCATCATCAACCTCCAACAGCGCCGCGGCGCATTCAGCTAGTTTCTCCTCAAGCTCAATATGCTTCTGCGCCTGCCTCCTCCGTTCGGATTGTATCGCGTTATACTCCTTTTTCTTGTTCTCAATATCCCTTGTAACCTGGCTAATCAGGTTTGTCAACTGCACCTTCCTCTCGTTCATGCCCTCTAGCTCCTCCTCAAGCTTTGTCAGTGTATATTTAGTTGACTCGACTTTACTCTTCAGCCCATTGACCGTCTCCTCATCAGTCCTCTTTTGTCGAGTAAGGTTATCAATCTTGATCTGCTCCCCTGCAATCTTGGTGTTGACCCGTTCTCGGAGCTTGTTGTATTCTGCGAGATCTGCATCTGAAAGCGCAGCACCAGTCTGCTCCGCCAACGCTTTCTGTTCAACTTCAAACTTCCGCTGCGCCTTCTCCACGGCGGAGAGCTGTTTCTTTAAATCCTCTACTCTGGTGGACTCAGATTCCTTATCCCGCTCAATCTCGCTGATCCGCGTAGCGTAGTTTTTGACTTTCTTACTCGCAATGGAAATCTTCTCGTCAACGGGTACAAGCGAGGTCTCCTTCTCCTCCAGCGCCTTTTCCTTCATTTTGATATGCCTCTCCTCCTGAGAGACCCCGCGTAGAACTTTCGCCTGCTCGCGCTTTGCTTCGTCCAGTTTCTGGGCATATTTCGCATGTGTCCGGTTGAATTCTTTCAGCTCAGCTTGCTCTTTTTCAATCTGCTCCCGGTTATTCTCAATCGCTTCTTGGAGGTGGTAGAGTTTCCATAGGACATGCGTTACGATTGCCTCATCCCGCTCATCCGCCTTTGTAGCATAATTCTCCGCCTCCTTCTTCTGTTCTTGGTACTGCTTAATCTCGGCATTAATCGCCCTCCGTCTATTTAGATTAAACGCCGACGTCTCGGCCGTCTTCTCTGCCTCGATCTTGAGGCGGTCATATTCAGCTTTATACTCCAGCGACCCACTAACCTGCTCAATCATCCTTGTTAGATCCTTTGGCTTTTGTGAGGCGATTGCTTCGACGTCACCCTGGAAAACGAGGAAGTTTTTGGCTTTGATGAGGATATTCTCTTCTTCTAGGGCGGCGTTGTACTGGTTTGCAGAAACGGGGCGGTTGTTGATGCGGTATTCGCTGCCCCCGGTGGGTGTAATAGTCCGCTTCCACTGTTGCTCGCTGAGCTCGTCGTTTTCGTAGACGGCCATGACCCACGCGGTTTTGGGGTCGTTGCGGGAGGAGCGCTGGGTCTCTTCGCCTTCATCATCTTTGTCGGCGGGCGGGGGGGAGGCGCCGTTGGGCTGGGGGGCGGAGGCGGATGAACCCGCGGCGGCGTGGGCTTTGTCGGCTTCGATATCTGTCCGGAGAACGCGGCCCCGGTAGATTAGATCCCGGAGGTGGGAGGAGCGGAGATGGGAGGATTTAATGCCAAGGACGAAGGAGATGGCATCCATGCTGTATGGTGGAGGGAATGTTAGCCAACTGCTTTGTGGGGGTGGGGGGGGGGAGAGGGAGGATAGAACCAATTCGATTTCCCCGAGCCATTGGGGCCAATGATAGATGTAAAGTAGGAATCACCGAATTCGATTACTTGGTGGCCTTTGTATGATTTGAAGTCTGTCCAGGCATGTTAGGCGTTGCCCCTCCATTATTTTCAACACAAGAGACATACTGAATAATTCCAACCGTACTGTTTTTTTGTTTGCATCAGTATCGATCTAGTGGGGTGTAGGGGAGGCTCGTACCTAGTTTCCCCATCTTCCACACTCGCTGCTAATGCGCACCGCCTCTCTGTAGGTGATATGGCTCCGCAGCGGGGGGATAGCTGGTTTGGCTGTTGCGGAGCGGGGTGGCGACTGCGCAGATGTTGTTTGCGGAGCGAGAGTGAGGTGTGTGGCGCGTTTTACGCTGATCGAAAAGTGACGACGCGACTGCTGTCCTTGGCAAATACCCCACAAACATCTGCATCGCGAGATCGCACCGCACAATGGACATCAACGACCAAACCTCCTCCCCCTTCAGCTCCAGTGACGATGGAGACCTCGATCTCCCTGAAGCTCCCGCCCTGGTCTCGGGCCACTCACAGCCACAATCCCATGCGCAATTGGGGAAACCCATCGACCCCGCTATCGCTGTCGCCAATAAAGGCATTGAAGAGTTGAATCGTATTGACGAGGTACGTACCCTTCAACCCCATCTACCCCAAGCCCCCACCAACTAGCGGGCGTCAGCAGAACATCTCCGCGCTCCTCCTCTCCGCCGGGCTCGCCATCAAAACCCTCACCACACCCACCTCCCTCCTACCCACGAGTGGCTCTACCACGGCCCCCGCTCCTACCCCCGCCTCCGCCCCCGCCCCACCAGCCCTCCCTACCCAACTCTCCACCTTCAAACACCACGCCTCGCACTTCCACTCCCTCCTTGACTCCATCCGCGTCTCCTTGCGCCGCCAAATCCTCCTCCAGGACCAACTTGAGCTCCTGGCCCCCATCCCCCCTAGTGGCACCACAACCACTACCGGTTCCTCATCCATAACTAACCCCATGCCTACCTCCGCCTTTGATATCGGGTTGCTTAATGTGCGTAGTGATAACGTGGGGAAGGATATGGAGGAAGAATTGTGGAGTAAGGCGCGGGAGTTTGTGGAGAATCTAGAGAGGGCGAGGGAGGCGGTCGAGGCGGAGATGCAGCTGCTGAGGGGAAACGGGGGTAGGGATGGCGCGGAAGATGTGGGTGTGGATGTGGATATGCTTAACTCACAGTCGATTTTGGGTGGGGATGAGACTGAGCTGTTTTGAGAGTCTTCCTTGTCATGTTATGACTTTTCTACGTTATATCGGCGTTTTGGAGGTGGGTTGGGATTATTATTACTTTTGTGTTATTTCATCGATGGCAAGATATCCTCCATCATCTAATCTTCAATTCATTGAAGGTCTGGATATATAAGCCCAAAACTCACATTACATGATCACAGCACCACCCCTCCCTCCCTCACCTTCCACAAACTGTACTTGCTCATATTCATCATCTGCTCCAGAAAGCCCCTCACTCTCACCAAGTTCACTTCCAGTACTCCCAGTATACCTCTCCTCCCCGCCTTGTACTTCCGCAAACTCAGATTCCCCTGTAGAATCATCAGAATCTCCAAACCCGAAAATAACACTACCCTGTCTACTAAATTCTTCAAGTCTGCTCTTCTTCCTACCTTCCCTACCCTCGCTCGCCTCCCCACCCACATCATTCGGTGGCGTCGCAGGAGAATGCGCTCCATCCTGCCACCCTGGTTTCGACCAAGGCCCAAGCCAAGAGGAAGAAAGCTTCCTTTCCGAAAGCGAACTCTGTCCCATATTCACATACCCTTCTTGAATCCTGGGGCTTCTTGGCCCTGGTAATATCCTATCCCTCGTCCGCATCTGATGCCTGAGTCTGGTTTTCTCTGCTTCTCCGTCAGACCGAGAATCTCCTTTACCTCGGGTTCCCCGTCGGCCTTTCTGCACTAGCCGCTCAATCTTCAATCGGTTGGAGATGAAGAGTAGTTTTGGAAAGGTCTCGCTTTGCCCAACTTGGATCATTCGTGCCAGACGGTCGACGGTGGGATCTGATAGGATGTAGTAGAAATCACTGAGGACAGACCTGGGCTGGTGGGGGAGGTTAGTTTTATAATTGTGCTTCCACAGGGTCAAGAGGATGGCACATGCCCATATTGTGATATTACCGTCAAACTTCTGAAGCCACAAACTGGACCAGTCCTGACTCATTGGTCGCGGTAGCAGTTCCAAATCTTTCTCTTTGCATCAGCCTCACCCCTTTGTCCATTGCGCACAGGGTGGAGTCTCACGTCTCAAAACCTTCATCCACTTTGCCAAATCCAGCTTCAAATACTGCTCAAGTGCACTTCCCAAAAATCCGCCCCTCCACCCCTTTCCTTTCCGGTGCGTAACAGGCCGACCCACAGTTCCTCTAGATGAGAAGAAGAATATGTTGATGTGTGGGTTAACTTGGCTGACGATCGAGAAGTTCACGTTAAAGTGCAAGTTAAGCGCTCGCAGGGGAATGTCGGTTCGAAGGGAGCCATCCTTCCACTTGTTGCCAAAGGAAAAAGGAATGAGCTCCCCAGACTTTGTTTTCATCATAAGAACTACTGGGTTGAGAATCCCGGGCACAGCTGCAGAGGCTATAGTAGCTGACCAGATTACACAGTCAGGAGCTGTGATGTGGTTCAGCAGAAGGGATGGTCTGGTAAAGTGCAAGCATAAGTGACTGACTTGCGCATGATTTACCCTGAGCCTACTTACGAATGTGGGTCTGAAGGTATGCAAGATATGTTTAGCACCCTCCCTGTCCTTTTATATGCCTCTTTGAAGGTCATGCTTCCTCGGGTAAACCAGCAACACTGTCGCGCCCAGTCGACGCTATCGAATCTCGCTCCAGTTTTCCAACATCGCTGCACCCAAGTCTATATAAGGGTCAGTGTTGCTTCCATCAATGTACGCAACGACTATCTCTCACCCAAGTATCGTCGTGACAAGCATTAATCTTGTGCGCTAATTCTGGAACCAGAATCTGCCTCAGTTCCGCATTTGTCCTGGTGCACAGCAAAGCAGCTACAAGGGCTCCCCCCGATGTACCAGTGACAACTTCCGGAAGCAAACCGGCATCCAAAAGGGCCTTGGCTACCCCGAAATGGTAATACCTGTGGAGAGTCGTGAGCAATTACCTAAGAAATAGAAAGTGAGAAATATACGCAAAGGTTGCCCCTCCACTCAAACAGAGCGCGGTTTGCCCGAAATTCTGGTGAAGATGTTTGAAGAGCACTCGCTTTTCTTCCATTGGTAGAATATCGGTGTCTAGAATGAGCTCCAAACACTTTTCGACTGTTGCCCTGACTCAGTTTCTCTGTAATCACAAGGAGGGATAAAGGTGTCCATACCCTCGTCATAAAATTCCTGAAGCAAAGTCTTGGTACCATAATACGTCTGACTGTATAGCCTTGGATTCTCAATGCCTCCAAAATTACTCTTGATACAAGCTTCCAGCAATCTCCGCAGCTCTTCGATCTTCGGCAAAGCCTTCTCCGCTCTAGGGTCTGGCACCTCTGATGGGTCATGGGCTTCCGGCGTTCTTGAATCATGATCTTGAAGGTCACCTTCAATACTCTGTCGCAGATTTTTCATATCCCACAGAATTCGCCTGATGGTGCCATAGTCGTAATATGCAAAAGCGTCTGTCACCCCCCATAGGTCCAAGCCGAGATAGGAATCGAGGGTTTTGGCTGAGGATATCCATTCAGGGTAAGAGGTAGCAGCTCGGAGTTGACCTCGAAGCCGCTGTCTCTTGCCGCGCCTGTATGTGGCAAAATTAGCAGGGTTAATGGAAGAAACAGAGTGCAATTAGTTGAATTACCATGTTACCCAATACTCGTACTGTGCAATATAGAATCTCGTAAGAAGATATACGATCCTGGGATTGATTAGTATGGCCACAACTGGATTTCAGTATTACCGTACGATAATATAAGAACCCAAGTTCCAATTCCCACCAATAACGGCCACTTGAGTATAATATATACAATTCCTAAGTGACATCCCATCAGCTACTGCTATTCTAGAATTATGGGGCTCCAAGCCTACCTTCCCTAGTTTCGTCTTTCCCCCGCCTCGGCTTTCTCTTCTTCCTCTTGACCTTCTGCTTCACAGGCCGCCAGTCATTTAGAGCTGTAATAAACTCCTCCTCGGCAGTGTCGGGCGCATTAATGGCTTTTTCGAAAGCCACGATGTCTGTAAACACTATTAGGTACTGCTTGAAACTGTTGAACAGCAGTGCGTACCATCATCATCTACAAAGTCCTTGTCGAAGTCTGGAGGCTGACTTCTGACCATTTTTCAGATACTATGTACACCAACTAAAACTGAATGCACTGAGTACAAGGAGGCAATGCCACTATACTTATGGTTGTATCAGTCCCTGTTGCCAAGCGGGTGATCTTCAGACAAGCAACCACCTCAGGTTCCAACCATTCCAGCGGACCATTGCAGCGGCGGAAGTGACTTGATGTAAGTCATTCTTAGTCCCTTCTTAGAGACCTATTGATCATTGTCTCATTAGCAAATGATATCCATCTCCACCTTTGCCTGCCTCCGGCCTCTCGCGGCGTGCGCACAATTCCAAGTGACTGGTCGTTGTCTGGTGGCATGGGGTACACCCGCACATGTGCGGTATGCGTCGCATAAGTCCGCAAAGGCTATAAAGGCTATGAGGTCGTTTAAGAAGACAGAACCAGCAAAGCCATCTGTTCCAAAGTCATCTGTTCCAAAACCATCCGCCCCAAAGCCATCTGTACCAAAGTCATCTGAACCAAAGCTATCTGAACCAAAGCCATCTGAACCTGAACCAAAGCCCAAGGCAACGACCACACCCACAAAAAAGGCCCAGGAACCCTCGACCGCGATTACATCTGAACCAAAGCCATCTGTACCAAATCCCAAGGCAAATACCACACCCACGAAAAAGGCTACCAAAGCCCAGGAACTCTCAACCGCGATTACATCTGAACCAAAGCCATCTGTACCAACGCCCAAGGCAAATACCACACCCACAAAAAAGGCTACCAAAGCCCAGGAACCCTCAACCGCGATTACATCTGAACCAAAGCCATCTGTACCAAAGCCCAAGGCAAATACCACACCCACAAGAGATGCTACCAAAGCCCAGGAACCCTCAACCACGATTGTATCTGGGCCAAAGCCATCTGTACCGCAGCCCAAGGCAAAGACCACACCCACAAGAGAGGCTACCAAAGCCCAGGAACCCTCAACCACGATTACATCTGGGCCAAAGCCATCTGTACCACAGCCCAAGGCAAAGACCACACCCACAAGAGATGCTACCAAAGCCCAGGAACCCTCAACCACGATTACATCTGGGCCAAAGCCATCTGTACCAAAGCCCAAGGCAAAGACCACACCCACAAGAGATGCTACCAAAGCCCAGAAACCCTCAACCGTGATTACATCTGGGCCAAAGCCATCTGTACCAAAGCCCAAGGCAAAGACCACACCCACAAAAAAGGCTACCATGACCGAGATGACACAGCTCCTCCTTCAGCAGCAGCTAGGAACCAAAGAGGGGCCTACGCTGCTATATCACAAGAGCCACTGGAAGCTCGTGCTCGGGTGCTATGCCATGACTGCTGCCGGGATATGGATTAGTCTCAACCACTATTATGTCAATATCGTGGGCCCAGTAGGACTTCCGAGTTGGGTGACATTTGTGCATTATACTGGGGTGGTCTTCATTGGCATAGGAGTTTTAACTATTTTTATGTATCCGGCAAGGTGCGATAGTCATCTGAGATTTCACTGATTGAGCGCAGTCATTGACATTTGAGGGTAGAATGATACGCTCGATACATGCCATTCCATACCGCCCCACGCGCAAATCGCCACCAAGTGTGAAATTGCAGATTCGGAGTAACAACATTATATCCTTCTTACCAGCGATCAAAAAGGAGGTTGCACTTGACGAAGTCTTTCTTGGGCGGGAACTGTGCCAATCCACCCAGCCAGTGAAGCGGAAAGTACCAAAAGGAGCCCTCGCAAAATTTGTCCATACACTCTCAGCTGGTCCCTCGAGGATGTTTTATCGTCTAAGAAGCGCCATTACAAAGGAGAAAATTGTTCTGGTGTCTATAAAGTCGAGCTATTTGAAATATAAACTGTGTGACGATGGATGGCAGTGGGAGGAGAAAGGGTTGGGTCGCTTAATTGGGACTGAAAAGAAATGGTAACATATATATCCACCTCGCGCGATTGCATCGCTGTGTAAAAAAAAAAAGTTTTCACAAACGCCCCTTTCATGTCATGCAATTGAAATGATACCACAAACATCATCATCTCTCAATGCCAACAACCAACCCGTGCTGGATTCCTCGTAGAGCTATTTAACATGCCGCAGCCACTGTGGAAAGCTTGGACTCTAGTTCAGGAGGAATGGTAGTCTGGAGCCCTACACTTGTGAGGTCAGGTGTCGCTCACGCGGTCACTGTTAATACAGTGACCCCCCCCCCACCCCACTCTATGTTCTGAGTGTGTCGTGATTTACAAGTTAGAGGATTGCAGGTGAATTGCATAAGAAGCAGTGCCGTCCTGGAGACACTCTGCCAGATGGTAGTAGCTGGAAAGGCACTATCATATCGGATTAACGTAGGTATTTCTTTCTCGGGATGGCAGTAATTTTTTTTCTTTTTTCTTGACTGTTTATAGATAGTATGACATGATAAAAATCTGCTGAGCTAATCCGCCGACACCAAATCCCAACAAATTGCAGGTCTGATAAAGCCTAGAGATCCAATTCTATTTGCGACGGCCGCTCAAAGTCACTCAGAGTCGCGATGGCCTCAACCCCCCATGTCTGCCGGTTCCTCCGGAGTACCCAATTGAGGAAAATTGCCCTGGCACGAGGTGAGATGGTATTTCCCACCATTCCATCGAGCTCCCAAATTAATCCGTAAATAATACCAGCATTCAGGACGAGTGGACACAATGCTGTTAAAAATCTCAATATGCCTGCCATGTCACCGACGATGATGGAGGGGAATATAGCTATGTGGAAGGTTAAGGAAGGTGCGAGGAACAATCATTCGGTACTTCGGGATACACAGGGCGGGGGTCTAACAGCGGTTGCAAAACATCAGGGGAAACATTTAAGGCCG
>Ga0307514_10002443_pt1 | contig 19352 bp, 8 predicted proteins | sample 16_EM_MG_FD_203088 | JGI IMG/M metagenome (GOLD analysis project Ga0307514, IMG submission 203088) | Populus trichocarpa ectomycorrhiza microbial communities from riparian zone in the Pacific Northwest, United States - 16_EM | ecosystem: Host-associated > Plants > Roots > Unclassified | place... | reverse complement strand
GAAAAAAAAAAAGAAGACAGAACTTTGCTTCGAAATATTAATGCCTATTTTTCTATACACTAATTTATATCTCAATAATTCAATGGTTGAATTTCACAAGAAAAAGAAGGTGCATGCGTCGTACAATTTGGTTAAACAACATAATTGTCATTTGATTGTTTTAAAACAGAAAAATAATATATATTTTTTAAGAATTCAAGTAAAAAAAATAAAAATTATAATTTTATATTTAAATATAATATTTTTCATTTAGAAGACTGAGAAAATTAGAGGTTCTCCCTATTTTTTTAAAATGAGAAAATACGAGCAGTAAATATTTTTATATACAAACAATTTTTAGTGATGTAAGATATTAAAATTATTCTTTTCTATTTTTATATTTAGTAGTATCATAAACTTGATTTTTACTATAAATCTAGTATTTTTTTTTTAATTAACAATATAACTTTTTCACGATATCTTTAATTTAACTGAAATAAAATCAATACTTTACATAAATGTAGACTATCATAAATTATTGTTTTGATTTTCTTATAAAAAATAGTTGTAATTTTTATGTATTTCTTATTATTTGATAAAAAAATATTTTTTTTCAACAAATGAACACGCTTTTAAGTAAGTTTTATATCGCTGAACACAGTTTTATTGGAATTTTTAATAACTTATTGTTATTTTGTAATTGTTTTTAAAAAATACTCATACTTATGTAACATTGCAAGTCGTGACTGATTGGCTTGTGCATCACATCACATAAACTTATAACAACTAGCAAAGAATACATGATTCATTGCATCAACCAATTACTTGTATGATTTTTGTCCCCACAAATCCCATCCATCTAGAAATATGCATCGAACTTCCAAAGCTATGCAACTTCACTCGAGACATTTATAATCAGCTCATAGTATTTTGTCAAAAAGGCAGTGAACCTGCAGCGTCCTCCTCAAAGGAACTGTGGAAAGCAGAAGCTCCCAAAACTTGCAAGAAATGAAGAGGCAGGAAAGGATTCGGATTTGAAAAGTCACAAAGCTCTAAAGCATCTTTTTGGGACTGATTTTTCTTGAAGGAAAGTGCGGTGGCAAAGAGAAAGCATCACTTCAAAAAGAGGCTTCCTCGTCAGTGCCTAGCAACTCCCACTATCCATTTGGAATTTACTATACGTACAGCTAGCTAATTGCCATTTCTTCCAACTTTATGATCATGTTGACCCACTAATGTGTCCACTTCCATTTATACAAACTATACGATAAATTTAATTTCTTGTAGACGAATCTCGAGATAAGATAATACACTAGGGGCAGAAACGAGGTCGTTCCCTTTTTCCTCATGTGTTCAGTGCTAAATTTTTTCCATGTTTTTTTGTAGTAATAAAATTGGAAATTAAACAATCATAACATGAGCCAGGGAGGAAAAACTGGAAATTAAAAGGACAGGATTTCAGGATCTATACCAAGGATTGCCTTTTCAGAGCCACTTATGGACTGATTATTACATAATTAAATTGATTTCAATATTTATGTAGTTAGCATAGTGGCACGTGTACCATTTGTAATTCATAGCTGCAAAACTTGATTTAAAAAATAACTCGGAATTAAATCACCTTATTAACATAATCGAATTAACTTAAACTAATTATTTTTATTAAAATAATATGATTTTGTTAAATTGTTTTTTACTTGAAAAATAATTAAATTAATGTTTTTTCAAATATTTTTTAATTATTTGATGGATTGATATAAAAAATAAAAAAAATATTTTGTTATATTTTTTTATTAAAAATATATTTTTAAAAATCATCATATTCACGTTACCAAGCACGTACGATTGCTTCTTGCTGGCTTATATAAGAAAAGAAAATTGAAGCCATTCACTTTTCTTTTTATACTATTTATTTTTTAAAAATCATCATACTCGTGCTTGATAAATTAATCTAAATTATAATTAAAAATATAAAAAATGTTATTTTAATTAAAGAAACTAATTCGAAATTAAACTTAGTATTGGTCAGGCTCTATACTGATAAGTTATAGAATTTACTTAACGGTTTGTGTTTTGTAGGCATGCCATTGGTTCCATGTTAGGTAGCTTGTCCATTTCTGAATGTTGTGTAGTTGGATAACAGCTCGACAAGACAGGAGATTTAAATAAATAAACTACGAGATCCGAAAACACAAAACACCATAAGCACGTCCTGCCTCCGAACCAAACCTCAACAATATTTTATAAACACGACACCCAGAATTAACATGACAAAACAGCCCATCTTAACATTGTTATGAGGGCACGTTAGAAAAAGGGAAAACAATTGCAAAGATTCTTTGCTCCTGTCACGTCCCAAAAAAATACAAGAATAACGTTGCTTTTACTTAAGAAAACAATTCTAAAAAAAAAATCAACTTGAGAGCTAGATTTTAATCAATTTTTACCACTAATTAACTCAGAAATCAAGACAAATCACTCTTATTTTTTTTAACTCGAATCAATTCAAGTCTTGGATTACTTTGATTTTAAGTTAATTTTCCATACAAGTTTTATAATTATAATTAATAATTTACTTCATAATATTGTTTTTTTTATGATTATTTTTATTGATTTTTACCACAAGTTAACTCGGGGTTTCAATCGAATCAAGATGAATCACTTTTATTTTCTTTAACTTAAATCGATTCAAATCTTAGATCGTTTAGATCATAAGTTAACTTGCTAGGTCGATATGAGTTTTGTAATCATGATTCATAAGATATTTTATAAAATTATTTTTTTTTATTCATTTGTCTTGTTATTGACAATAATGAATATTCTATGGTCATTTTGTATTGAAACTGAAATCATTTTTTTTAATTACCCTAAATATATATTTTAAAAAAACTAGTTGATCGTATTTAAGTGAATATAAACAATTTAAAAAACACTCCTTTGCTGACCATGGGCACGTTCGTTGTCCATCACCCCTGGATCTGGTCATACACGTGATGGGAACCACAAAGTAGGTTTGGTATTAACTAATCACTGATTATAGCCATAAGACGATTCTAATTAAAATATTTTACCCCGTAATGGGCGATCTTAATCATTGAACCAACCCGTTACTGATTCGAGCACATTATTATTATTATTGTGATTATTATTTTTATCATATGGTTATAGTATATTATCCCGAGTCGTGCCTTCCTGTCTTTTCTTTCTCGGCAATTGTTAATAGGTGGTAGTGGACATTAGTGCTTCCATCTAGGGGGGATTGCGAATAACATGGTCCCAGCCAACATCATGCACTTCCATTCATGGTTTGATGCAAGTGGTAAATCAAATTATATCTGATTTAGTTAAATCATAAGAGCATCTCCAATGGAGAAGCTAAATGGATAGCCAAAAATAAAAAACTAATATTTTAGCTTTTCTTTGCTTGTTTTTCATGCTCCAAGGGAGGAGCCAAACAAGAAGCTAAAATGCCTTTTCTTTCCCACAAAAGCTATTCCTACATATTTCTCGAAAGAGCCAAAACTAACAAAGTGGGGCCAACAAAAAAATAAACCAATTAAATCTAGCCATGTGGAAAAAAAAATAACATTAAAATCATTAAAAAAAATAAAACACTTATTTATTCCACTCTAATAGAATTGGCTTTTCAAATGGCTTTTTTCCATTAGAACATGCATGGTAAAAATAGCTATATGTATACTATTTAAAATACTATTTTATTAATTTGCCTCTTTAAAATACCATCTCCCCTTGGAGATGCTCTAAGAGCTGATCTAATAAGTAAAGCACCAGCTCAAGATACAAGAAAGTATCGAGATCAAATATTTTTTCTTTTTTAATAGCTTACAATAAACTATTGAGATCAGTTTTTTTAATAGTTTATTTGGCCCTTTTTAGGACTGCGTAGCTCTTGATTTCGAGTGTTTTTTAAGTGTGTGCTTTACATTTAAAAAATATTAAATTAATATTTTTTAATATTTTTCATGTGTTGATATTAAAAATAAAAATATATATTTTAATGTATTTTTTAAAAAAATTATTTTATACCAAAATATCAAACATATATTTATCTTTCTTTTTAGATCATTAACATGGGAATTTCTTTCCAATAAAACAAACAAAGACGATAAACATCAATAAAAAAATCTAAAGAATAAAATTAAAGCTTTTAGTTCATGATTTTAAAATGAAATTCATTAGCAATCACCATTAATTTAAATCAATGATTTGTATTTTATTGTTGAAGTTCTTTTTAACATTTTTATTAGATATTCGGTATAATTCTGAAATAAAATAAATTCTTGCCGATTTTAAAAATGCTCCGACATTATATATCAATACCATCGACATCTAAAAAGAATTTATTTCAAATAACGTTCTTTTAAAATTGTCGAGAGAAATTATTCATTCAGAGATGCACATAAATGTCAAAAGCGGAGACCAAGCAAGCGGATGATGAGAATCTAACATTGACACGTCGTTTAATGCTGTAGTAAGTGAACTGTACAAAGCACTGTCAAAGGACAGCAAGAGGAGCCCACAGCAACACACTAAACATTGTTTGGCTGGTCGTGATTTTGTTAAAAATTATTTTTTTATATTTTTTTAATATATATTTTTTTAATATATCTCTAGATTAAAAAAAAACACTATGATATATGCATCTGCTGTGCCTGTACCATCAGTCGAAGTTCCTCTCGAGGCAGTGAATTAATCACTGTAGTCCTCTATGACTCGATAGCTTTGAAAGATAAAAAAGAAGAAGATTAATCTATTAAATAAATGACCCACCTCACTTATTTGTTAAGGTCTATTTTGTTTTATTTTATTTTATTTAGAATCATGTTTATTCTAAAATTATTAATTATGTTCTGTTTTATTCAGAAAGATCAAAATATTTTATATCAATTCAAAAAATAAAACAAAACAAAATAATTTTTATCTCATTTTAAATTTCGGTCAGTTCCAAATTTTCCGGATAAATTTCGGTCAGAATATTCCGGTTTCATTTCACATATTCCGTTTCGGGCTTGAAAAGCTATTGAATCAAACTCAAACTAAACTTATTTTAACCAAAACAAATCGTAAAAATACCGTATAGATATTAATACTCCATTTTCAACTACAAAACAATATTTAATCAATCTAAAAATAAAAAATCAAACAATACAATAATAATAATAAATTTATGGACCCTAATCTATTTTTTAGCATGGTCAAATGGTAAATTCATCTTCATTAAACTCTCATCTCCTAACAAACCTTCATTGACACCAATATTCCTTCCATTTATTTTGGTTGAATAAAACATGAGTTGCATATTTTTTTTTATAAAATGTTAAGAGATCAAAAAATCATTCTCCATTAATATCATAATAAAAATATATCTTGCAATGCGATTATAATATAAAAAGCACTGGATTACTTTTTATTATCCTTAAAAAAAGAATGATCCTCTTGTGATAATGAATGAGTAAACTAAAGGAATTTAAAGGGGTGACAAATAAAACTTATAGTTTAATTAAGGATTTAAAAATATTAATTGGGTGGTGTTCGTGTGTTAACTTAAATATGACATTCAGATTCCAACTCCCTCTACCTTCGTTCAAGAATTAATTGTCATAGCGTTTTGACGTGAATGATTTGTGTGGCTTCCCTTTATCTTTTAAAAATAAAAAATTCAGGTTTGATTTATGTTTTTATTATATTAAAATATTTTATTTTCATAATATTTTAGAATTTCTCCATCAGTTGAAGTTCCTCTCGAGGCAGTGAATTAATCACTGTAGTCCTCTATGCCTCGATAGCTTTGAAAGATAAAAAAAGAAGAAGATTAATCTATTAAATACATGACCCACTTCACTTATTTGTCAAGGTCTATTTTGTTTCTTTTTTCTTTTTTATTTAGAGTCCTGTTTATCCACGTTGTAATACCTATTATGTCAATTTTTCATTTTCTATAATTGAGGGTGTAACGGGTCACTGGTAAAGATTTGGATTCCTACATAATAGTCTTTTTTTTAGTAAGATTTAAAACTGTTTGATTATTGAATTAGTAATTTTATAGTAAATGAGTATTAAAAATTTATGAATGATTCTTAATTCATGCATGATAAATGTTGATAATATAATGTGAGACAGTAAAGACTATCCTCGTTTGCATAAGTTATTCAGAGAATAATTAAAATCCTTGTTACTTAAACTTTCTTCATCTCGGTTATAAGTCCTTTTCTTCTTTCCATTCAAGTGGAGGGATTTACTATTAATATCAATGCTGACGTAAATATCTCATTACATGGCATTAATATAGATAAAAATATCACGTGTTTATAGAAAACAATCCTATATTATTTTATATACAATATTAATATTGATAGAATCAACCAATATAATAAATATTAACATCAGTCGATGCATCTATGATTTTTAGAGGACATCTTGCGCAGTTAAATTGTAGAAATATGATGATTTTGAATTCTCATATTGGGTGCTTGTATCCAAAAAAATTATAGGCATGATGATTTTTAAGCCGGTATCTTATCAAATATATAGAAGTTTGGGTATGGCTCGTAGCCAAGCTTCAAGAAACTAGATTTGATATTTTACCAAGCCTGCAAGTTCTTGAGCCGAGCTTAAAAAAATTAGATTTAGTGCCTTTTCAAATCCTCTTCTCATAAATTTTAGTATTTGTTAAGCTTTTGTAACTAGTCTTTTTTCTCTTGACGCTTTTAACTGTAATCTTTGTAAGAAATTAAATTTTAGTCCTTTTAGCCATGAGTTTTATAAGAGATTAAATTTTAGAATGAAATGCATTGATGCATCACTATTTATCTATACTGTAATACATTATTTGATTTGAAAAAAAACATAAATTTTATGTTTTATCTACATTGTAATACAGTGTTTGGCTTGATAAAAAACATAAATTTTATGTTTTTTCTAGTTAAATATATTTTGAACGTGTAAACAAGTGTTACTTTAATTTTAAATTTAGAAAAAAGAAAACTGATAATAGAACCGCCAGTCTACCATATGAAGACAAGGAAAGAAACTATTTCGACGTCGTTTTAACTTCCAGCTCATAATTCTATCTTCAAGTGACGTTTTATCTAAAAATTGCTGGTTTTAATGAATTTTTTTTAACTATGTTATTTTCTAAAAAATATTTAGCTTGTGCTATTTTTTTATTAAAAAAATGCTAATAAAAAAATCAAAATATCTTTTCATACCTACCATGCTTCCTTATATCCTTAAAAAAAAAAAAACAAAAGTAATTTTTTACACTATGCTATTTTTCAAAAAAAAAAAAACTGAACCAATACTATTTTTCTAACCTTTGTTTTTAAAATGCTACTTAAAAAAAAACCAGAATATCCAAGATATCATCATCTCAGGCTTCCTCATATCTTTTAAAAAACAAAAAACAAAAAATGGACAGCTAATTAAACCAGAAAAAATACGAGGGGCATGCTAGTAAATTAATTACCCTACTTGGAATCACAACCTCTCAAAGTAAATCTTTTCCCCGTCCTCCTTTGAATTATCTCAAACACGAGCAACGCACGTGCACTCTCCCGTCCACAAGACATAAAAAACCATCTCCTCTCCTCCCTTAAACCTGATAAAAATATATAAAAAAGGAGACCTTAAACTTGATAAAAAAAGAAGAGAAACGTAACCCTCCAGACACTCCGTCCCACACTCACTCATGGACTCTCTCGCTCTCTTCTTCACTGGGGCTCTACTAGCCGGTGGCATCTACTGGTTCGTTTGCGTTCTCGGCCCAGCCGAGCAGAAAGGCAAACGGGCAGTAGATCTATCCGGTGGCTCCATCTCGGCCGAGAATGTCCAAGATAACTACGATCAATACTGGTCTTTTTTCCGCCGTCCCAAAGAAATCGAAACAACTGAAAAGGTCCCTGATTTTGTTGACACATTTTACAATTTAGTCACTGATATTTACGAGTGGGGATGGGGTCAGTCCTTCCACTTCTCTCCATCCATTCCCGGAAAGTCCCACAGTGAAGCCACGCGCCTACACGAAGAGATGGCCGTGGATCTGATCAATGTCAAGCCTGGAGATCGAATCCTGGATGTCGGATGTGGTGTTGGTGGTCCGATGCGTGCTATTGCTGCACATTCACGCGCTAAGGTTGTCGGCATCACCATCAACGATTATCAAGTGAATCGTGCGCGCACGCACAACAAGAAAGCCGGGTTAGATTCACTTTGTGAAGTTGTTCAAGGAAATTTCCTAGAGATGCCGTTTCCTGAGAACAGCTTCGACGGAGCTTACTCGATCGAAGCGACATGTCACGCGCCGAAACTCGAAGAGGTTTATGCAGAGATCTTTAGGGTCTTGAAGCCTGGATCTCTTTACGTGTCCTATGAATGGGTCACAACTGATAAGTACAAGGATTCTGACCCTGAACACGTGGAGGTTATTCAAGGTATTGAAAGAGGTGATGCTTTGCCTGGGCTAAGAAACTATACTGATATTGCAGAGACAGCAAGGAAGGTAGGATTTGAAGTTGTGAAAGAGAAAGACTTGGCTAAACCACCAGCACAGCCATGGTGGACTAGGCTTAAGATGGGAAGGATTGCTTACTGGAGAAACCACATTGTTGTAACAGTACTTTCCGCTGTAGGGATTGCACCAAAAGGGACTGTTGATGTTCATGAGATGCTGTTTAAGACAGCTGATTACCTTACCAAGGGTGGTGATTCTGGGATTTTCACTCCTATGCATATGATTCTCTGCAGAAAACCTGAGAAGAAGACAGAAGCGGCTTCAAATTCTTAGTCTCTAATTTGATTGGTAATAAATCAAAACAAGCCCTGTTTTTTATTTTTATTTTTATTATTATTATTATTATGTTTGAGTAACTCATGTTCCACCTCCTTTGTGACTTTTTAGTTTTTTTCCTCTTCTCTTCCTTTTAGCTTTTTCTTAGTTCAAATCCTCATCTTTGTATTTTTCTTTTTTATTTTCCTGGCTGTAACTTGGTTTTTTTTACTGTTATTATGGTGATAGTGAAGAATCCAAAGGTCAAAATGATTGTTATCTAAATTTCCAGTTTTTTTCTCACTTCACTCGATTTTCGCCTTCTTGAAGTTTTTTCTGTTTCTAGTGTTCTGAGTGATTCGAAAAAAATTAAAGAGAATTTGGGCTAACGAAGGAGATCTAATGGCAAGATTTACCGAGGAGTTGAGTGCATGTGAGAACAAGAGAGCACTCGAGGCGCACATGGAGAGAAAAAGGCACTTTTGCGATAAAAAAAAAATAAAACCTCAGGTGGCCAGCAGGCCAGCTCTGGATCTTGACTTTTGCTGTGTCGTTAGTTTGCTTTACAAGCCTGGATTCCTCCAATTTAGTTCAGCTTTTGTGTCTTTTGTCATGTTATGACAAGCCTCTAGACATGTTACAGCAAGAATTAGCATGTAGGGGTCACATGCTTCAAGGGCTAATTTTGCTGGACAAGCCGATTTGGGGTTTAATGAACTCATATAAGAGTCAGTTTAAGCTATAGTCTGGGGAAATTAATTTTTCCTCTGTACGAGTATTATATGTTTAATTATCGGGCATTTGAATTATATGGCCAGCACTTTTCAAATCCCATGGAAATGAAATTCGGATCAAGTATTCGGGGGCCAGGAGAGCAAGACATTTTGCCAGGGATATGTTCATTCGACTGGATCGTGGGCTTTATAGTTCGGTAAGCAAGCTTAGGGATTAGTTGAACTGTCGGTAAATTAAAGGAATTAAATGAAGTATGATCCATGGGGTCACGGTTCTGAACTATCTATGATGTTTTGCAATAAATTTGCATATCCTGACAGGATGAAGTTAATGAGAATGATGCTGTTATGGTGACCTACAGACTTAGTTCTTACTTCTTGCTGACACACTGGTCTTGGATCATGTCCTGGACTGGAAATGTTTCCTGAATCTTGCAAAATTTACCAGAGTATTGAGAGGATCATCTCCTAGACTGGAAATGTTTCCTGAATCTTGCAAAATTTACCAGAGTATTGAGACTTAAAATGTGGATCATGGGTTGTAAAACTCGATCGATTTGTATAGTCTTGTCCTCTAGAGGTCAATCATTAATTACCAATTGACTATAATGGACATACTTGTGATATAACATGAGGGAGCACATTTATTAAATATCTCCCTGGCGGGTAAAATTTGGACATTCATCCAGTAAAATTTGATTGGCCCCAAGGTGATACATGATGATCAAGGTTCTAGATCGGGTCATGCTCGAAACTGGTTTTGACAACCATGAGAGAGCCTTTGATTGGTTTTTGATAATTCTTTCAAGAATATTATGTTTGGTTGGTTTTTCGGTTTTCAGTTTCGGGTATTTGAAAGTGTGATAGTGATGGTTTTTTAAAGTGTTTTTTACTCAGAAGTACATTAAAATAATATTTTATTATTATTATTATTTTTAAATATTTTTAATATCAACACATCAAAATGATTTCAAAAAATTAAAAAAAATAATTTAAAGTAAAAAAATTAAAAAAAAATAATTTTTTAAATATTTTTAAAATACAAAAATAAATATGTACGAGAAAATTGCATGTTTGGGTCCATAAAACTGAGGGGAGATTGTTGATTCCTGCCTCCAACAAAATTCCGAAAGTTTCCAGCTCATGTCCAGCTACGAAATTGACAACGCGAGGACAGATCATTGCACAGATTATTTCACCTAATAGATCCTTAGGCCATAGATTGCCGTTGCCACCTGACAAGAGGAACGAGTTTCATGCTGGGCTCTTTTCGTACTTATAGTTGTTCTGTGCAAGGAAAGTAGCCATGGAAGCACCGATCAAATGAAGAAACGTAAACTGTTTTCCTCTCAAGTCTCAACTTCCTGAACAGAAGAGTGATTGTGATCTCCTAATTCAAATTTAGGAAAGAAGTAATCCGATAAATGTTAGACTTGTACGGGTTGTTCATAAACACAGCGATCCTTCAATTTTCTTTTGAAAAATTAGAATCAGAAAAAGAAAAAAATTAGAATTTTCTATTCAAATACAATAGCACAATGTTTTTCTTTTATATACAAACACCTTTTAACAATGCAAAACAATAATTTTTTTTTATATATATTTTTCATATTTAATTAGTTTCATAAATTTATCTTCGAATATAACTATTATAAATTATTATTTTGATTTTTTATAGAAAACAGTTGTGATATTGATGCATTTTCAATTTTTATTTATTGAAAAAATTCCTATTTTGTTCTCAACAAATAAACACATTTCTAATCTTTTAATTAAAAATCTGAAAATGAAAAACAAATTATAGAAGAGACGCGTGGATTTTACGCCTATATGTAATGTTAAGAGGGTGTTTAGTTTGGAGATATGGATAATTTTTTTTAATAAAATTTATATAAAAAACTTGTAATTTTTTGTTTTTATAAAATATTTTAAAAAAATTATAACTTTAAAAAAAATCACCACGTCTCAAAACCAATCACACAAGAAAGCTTAAGCCATCGACGCCTTGCTTTACAACGTGGTTGTCCATGTTCCCGGTCCAGGCCGACAGAAAAGAAAACCGGGCCAGTATCTGTAAAGAGCTTAAGCCCAATGGATCCTATATGTGCTGATCCATTTAAGCCTTTTTATTAAAGCTAAAGGCCGAAGAGAAAAACATTACGGTCCTAACAATCTAGCCCCGCACAACTGTAAGGATAACAAGAATCACAAAAAAATTCGTGGATAACAATTTATGGTCACTCAGATTTTCATGATAATTCCTCCATCTCTTCTCCCTCTCGATCTGTGCTTACTGCTTAGCTCCTCTGAGGTTCTCAATTGCCTCGATCTTTTCTCGACAAGCTTATTTCCACGGCTACCATTACAGAATTGTTTTTTATCAAACCACCACCATCTCTTTTTTCTCTGCAAGCGAACCTCCAGAGGAATAATGCAATTAGTCAGGTTCTGGACCTGTTCCCTAAAAAATTACTAGTCCAATCCCTAAAGCGAGTCCTCCTTGTTGTCACAGTTCATTTTTAGTACCTTTGTCTCTAAGGATGTAAAACCCCTAGCAACAAAACTTGTTACAAGCAGTACACAGTTTACTGCAAAGGCTACAGCTGCTCCAGGGACCCGAAAACCTATTAACGATGAAAAGGTACAGAAGGTTCATAGCGTATAGGAGTTCGATGAAGCACTTAGAACTGCAAAAAACAAGCTCGTTGTTGTAGAATATGCAGCGAGCCACAGTTACCATTGCATTAAAATCTACCTTTTTATGGTAGAACTAAGCAGAACATGCAACGATGTAGATTTCCTTCTTGTGACGGGAGATGAATCAGAGAAGGGTAGAGAGATTTGTAAGAGAGAGAAAATAGAAAAAGTTCCACACTTTAGCTTCTACAAGAGCATGGAGAAGATTCATGAAGAAAAAGGGATCACCCAAGATAAGCTTACGGGACATGTTTTATACTATGGTGATAACCACTCTGCTGTTCTGCGGCTTCATTGCAGAGAAAACGCGCGTGGAGAAGTTGATCGAAGCTGGTCACAAGCTGATTGTTCTTGATTTGGGGTTGAAGTATTGTGGGCCATGCGTGAAGGTTTATCAACGGTGATTAAGTTGTCTAGGCAAATGTCTGATACTGTGGTGTTTGCACGCATGAATGGTGATGAGATTGATAGTTGCATGCAGTTCTTGAAGGACATGGATGTGGTTGAGGTGCATACTTTGTTGTTCATCAGAGATGGTAAGATTTGTGAAACTATGTGGGTTCTGGCAAAGGAAAACTTATTGGAGAAATCCTTAGATACCAAGGAGTTCGTGTTACCTACGAGAGTACAATCCAAATACTTTGACAGAATTTTTTATCATTTGTACGAAATTAATCGTTGTCAGGACTCAAATTGGGTAGAAAGATTCAGACGGGAAAATACACGTAGACAAATTAAGTAGAATGATCAGAGCTCGTAGAAAAGATATTAAAACAGTGCATATATTTTTTAAAAAGAAAAAAAATCTAAGATTTTGGTCATCAACTCACAAAAATTTACTAAACTTAGTTAAATTAATAATATAATTAGAAAATAAAATCAAAACAATAAAAAAAAATAAAAAAACAACAATCATTCAATGCAAAAGATCATGAATACTTGTCAATATTATAAAAATATATCTTTATAATATTTCTAAAACGTCTCAATAATCTTGTTTGTTAATAAAGTAAAAATTAAATTAGAATGAGATGATTGTATAAAAAGAAAAATAAAAATAATATGAATATAAATATCAATTCTTAGCAAATAAAATGACATATGACAAAATTCAAAAGAAAACAATTGAAAAAAACAAAAAATAAATTGACTCAATTCTGTCCGAGTTATGACATAGGTGAATTCTAAAAATTAAATATGCTGAAAGAACTGGAGTCTGGACATGAAATTTTTTTATTACCCAGCTTTAGCAAAAATCAAAATAAATCTATAACATATTCGTGAGATCATGATAACTCTGTGGAAAACAAATTGAATAAAATCATGAAACTTAATTGTCAAACTCACCTAATATTAAAGGATTAAATTGAAAAAATTAAAAAACAATGAAAGAAAAGCTCAGATCAAACTTGGTGAACATACTGAATCTATGATCTGAGACATAATATCGAGTAACTTTATAGAAAGAAAAGGTTAAAAAAATAATATAAATTTACAACGAACCTAATTATGATGGATGAAATTAAAAAAATAAAAATGATCGAAACCAGTCCAGTCTAACCTTCAGAATTTGTGACAGGGATTATGCAGCCAAATCATAGCATAAAAGGCAACCCAAAAAATAACAATGTAAAAGAATGGGGACCAAATCAAAGAATAAAGACCAAATTTGAAAAAATCATAAGGGATGAAATTGAAAAACAATTTCAATTAAAAAAATGATAAAAATAACTAAAAATAACAATTAAAAGAATGAGGATCAAATTTGATATAAAAATCAAATGTCAAGGGATGAAATTGAAAAAATAATATTTCAATAAAGAATTCAAGACCAAATGCATTGCAATTAAAATAATGAGGATCAAACTAGATATAAAAATAAAATGTGAAGGGATAAAATTAAAAATAAAATTAACTCAATAAATAACTCAAAACCAAATACATTGCAATCAAAAGAATGAAGACCTAATTTAAATCAACAAATAAATAATCAGACTTCTTTGTTTGTTTGTTTTGTAATTGCTAGTGTATTTTTCTAGAGAGGAGAGATGAAAGAGAAAGGGAAGAAAAAACACATTGTGGGAGCTCGATCGTCAATATTCTTACTACATGCGCCTCACCACCATGACAGAGGTGTGAGGTGCATCGAAAGTCAACCCTGATGGTGACATTCAGAGTTGTGTTGGGGCTATACTAGCCACTCGAAGGGCTCGAGTGACACCCACTTGTTGGAGCATGCTAGACACGTATCAACCACTTTTTAATATATATATTAAAAGACCTGATCACCCCTACCCCATATGAGAATAACAAAAAAAACCATAACAAAATAATTAAAGTGTCCTTGCATTTAAAGAAAAAAAAAGATTATTTTTTAAGAGTATCTAAGTAATTTAACTTGATAAAAAAATTTGGAAACCCTAAAAGCTCCTTGACCTAAGGAAATTTTATTTTCCCCTTTTATGGGTGATTAAGTAATTACACTATGAATAAAAGATGAAAAAATAACGATTAACACCCTCCTTTCCTATAATGACTATGAGTTATGTGGAAAATATCTTCCTACCCATAAACTCAAGTTTTATGAGTTTGCCAACCAAGAATAAAATAGTAATTTTATTATGCAAATTCACAGTGAAATGTGATTATGTGCACAATGAATGTCTGAGTTTTTTTAGTTTTTTTATATAATTTATTTTTTGAATTCAATTAATAAATAAATTGAATTAACATGTTTGAAAAATAAAATCTATTTTATTTTTTAAAATATTACTCTTATCACCTTCATTTTTTTAAAATATCTACAAAAAAAAGAAGAAGAAGAAGAAGAGATAGTTTGGTATTTTGGATAAGTTAGTTTTAATATCAAATCTTCTTCTTTAGTGTAGTAAATTAAATAAGTTGACTTTTGATTTATTTTTTTATTAATTTTAAAGATTAAATTTTATTTAAAATTCAATTATTTACAAATAAAATAATTTCAAACACGGAATGTCAGAAGTGAGTTTACCATTTGAAAAGGGAAAAAAGAAGAAGAAGGTTTTACGGAGTTTATATGGCATTTGGGTTGCAAGATAGAATGGGCTGGGTTTCTTGTTTATGGGTTGAATGTAGCTAGAAGATCGACCTGACACGGTTTGAGGCTGTAGACGCGTACTAGGCGTGAGGAACCGAGACCCGTGTGGATGGAATAATTGATGATGAACATGATTGCTGTGCCAAATTTTAAATTGGCAGCAAATATTAATTATATAATCCAGGAATGTAGGAGAAAGGATATTTTGATGCTTTTGGCAAATATCAATTGAAAGAAAAATCAATAAGGGTTTGAACAAAAAAAAAAAATTCGAGGGAAACACCAGGCATGGTAGAAAATCTCCCATAAAAAGAAAGAAAACAATCTTTTTTATTAATTTATTTTTAAAAAGAGAGGATGCGAAAAATTTCTTTATTAATTTATCAAAATATCAGTTAAAAAATAAATGTCATTGTCAAGCAGGTAGGGCTAGCCTTAGCAGGCAAGCGACATGTTGGACTACCTAAAATACACATGATATTGCAGATGCCATTTCAAACACCGCTGATAGGACCCAAAAGCCACCCCTTACCTCTCATGTGGTTGCATTTTTCAATCGAGGCAGCTGGCCAATTATGCCGCATGGTGTTAATTTTTTAATGAAGAATATCAAGTATTAATTTCCAACGTGTGAAAATTTATATAGAAAATTCTACTTGTTCATATGGCAAGGACCAGGAGCCTTCTTCAAAATGATCACCTACAACAAGATTTTTGTTGCCGAGAGAACAAAAAACCAAGAAAAAAAACTGTTGGCAGTCGATCGAATCACTTTATTCTTCTGGTTTTTTGGCATTTTCGTGGCCTTGCATTGGATTAGTCATCGATTTAATTTCAAGCCAACTCGAAGTAAGCTTAAGCAAATTAAGATCCAATGAACACAGTTTGTACATGATTCTTAACAATTGTATCTATCTTACATATCTCAATGACGTCTTCTATCTTGCAGCATTTAAGATTTTTAAAAAATAATGAAATTTTTTGCAAACATAAACAGATAAGGAAAAGATTTGTATTAATTTGCTCTAACCATACTGGATTTCAATCGAAGAGGCTCAGGTGGATCCATGGTTCTTCTCTTCCAAAGATTAACTTCTTTCCTTGGTAGCAAATCTACTCCTCCACCTAGCACCATAGGTGCCGAGAAAGGAATTATAACCTCTTCATCTTCTTGATCTTCAAAGCTATCTCCCCTCTCTTCATCAGAATAATAGTCCCTGCCAACAGGTTCCACTGGTGCAATCTGATGAGCGGTCCAATCAAAACTTGCCAGAGTATCACGACCACTTGCAAACCTTTTCATTTGACTTAATGAAGGTGCTCTATCAGGAAGTGTTGGCTTACCACCATCAAAAGCATTAGATTTCCTTCCTGCTTTTGATCCAGTAAAGAGTCTCTTGAGTTTAGATGCATGCTTCATTACCTGACGTTGAGTCTGTGACGCAGGCTTTGTTTCCTGAGGAAGTGAAACACGCTTATAAGTAGCCTTGTTCATCTTCTTCTTGTGCTTGATTTGGCCCATACACGAGATCTTTGGTGAGGTGGGTTCTTCTTGGGTCTCAAAGCTCTCATTCTTGGGCTGTCTTCTAACTTCAACTGGGATCATCGACCTGCAAGGATTAAATCCTTTTCCCACATTGGCTTTGTGCTTGTGTATGATTTCTGATCTCCTGTCTCTTCCTGGGCTAAATGCAAGGTTATGGAAGTTGACCGCAGAAGCAGCTTTGGGTAGAAATTTCAGGATCCTATTTGGTGGTGCTGCTGCTTGTTTCTCCATTCCTGTTATTCCTGAACTCTCTCTGTGCGAAATTTTCAGTCCCTCAATCATACATGGCTTTATATATTCATGTGTTAGGAAAGATAAAATTGGAACATCAACTTGCACCAGCAAGTTTCCTGTGCCTTGACCGTGTCTGTCTTATCGGAGAGATAGATAGGGTTTGGTCAAAATGTGAAGGTGCGACTTAGCAAACCATTTTGTGCCCACCGGAATTTAATATTAATTGTCTGATTATGAATATTTCCTTTCTTGATAGAAATTTATTTGGCATTCCAACTTTAATTCCTAATATATTTAATGCCCTCATCTGTCCATCCATTTGCTTTGTCAATGTCGGTCTATAACTTGTTAGGCTTCATCCTAGTCATAAAAAAAATAAAAAGTTAAACGTGACACTTACATAGGATAAAAAAAAAAAAAAAAAAGATTAAGAAAAAAGGATGGAATTTTGAAGGCAGCTACTATCAAAATTATTAAAATCTATACAACTTTTTAATCGGGTTATGAAATCAAGATAATTCAATAAAAAATAAATTATAAATCTAAATTCTCAATCATCTAAGTATTAAAAGATTAAAAATAAAAATAAAAAAACAATTAAAAAATAGCACAAAAAAAACTCGGGTCAACCAAGATTAATCCGCTAAACTTATAACCCGAGTCATTAGATGAAATAACCTCATAAAAAATATACCAAAATAAATGACAAATTCCAATTTTCTATTAACCCAACTATGAAGGTTGAAATTAAAAGAAAAGGATGTCAATGAAAAAAATGAAACAAATACTCGAGTAAACTCGCGTTCTTGGTTATGAATCTAGAATAATCACATAAAAAATTAATTAAAAAGAATTTATATAACTTAATTTCTAATAAACCTAATATTAAATAATAAAATAAAAATAATAAAAAATATTATTCAAGTAAATAGTTAGTTTTATGTTGGGAGAATAAAAAAAAAACCCACAACTCCCTTTTTTCTTTTCTTTTTTTTTTTGTTAATAATGAACACACTTGAGGATAAGTTGTAACATCGAACATTCACCAACCCTTGTAATGAATTGGACTTGACAGATTATGAGCACACCTAATTTTTATCGACCTTAACCCACAAGGCAAGAGAGTTGGTGGAGAGCAATGCAAAAACTTGCCTAACGAGGCTGCAATTATTATTTATTTTTTCAATAATGATATTACTTGAAGAGAAAATGTAATTGATCATGCCACTCAACCCTTTTTTTTTTTACTAGGAAAATGATGGGTAATTATCTCCCTCTTGCGGTAGTGAACTTAGTAATTACGATTCCTCCAACGAAGTGGTCCTCTGCAATTAATATCCATTGATAGCTACGGTTGTGCATGCCGTGGAGAGTTTAAACTATTGCAAAGTTTGATTTTTTATGAAAGTCAAACATAAAAAACGCTCGGAATGTGCATACACAAATGCCCTTCGACTTTTAAATACTAGACCATTGTGTTCCTACGAGGATGGGGATTTTAGATACCACACGAAGGCTTTTCTTTCTTGTGGAAGACCTGTCCTCTTTTTTTTTTTTTTTTAAACGTGGGTGTCCAGGTCAGCTTGTGCGCACTTTGACTAATCCCACGGACCCTGAAGTTAACGACCATGTAAACCTCTAGTGGCTATTATATTAGCAACCATATGACTCGAACCTGAGACCACAGAGAAAGCAAACTTCTGAATTCCAAACTCTTATCACTGAGTCACATATTAGATGGTTGACGACCTGTCCTTTTACTTACTGATCATGAATGTCTATCGAGTTTCAAACCCATTAATCTATGAATATTTTGAAAATATTGTTTGTACAAAATGAAATATTTATCGAAGTTTTTTTTCTTGTGCTTTTGTCCTTGAGTCTAATGATCACAGATTTTTGTATGGGAAGGTTGGTGAGATAAAATGAAGTTATCTTCAATTGATTGTTGATTAAGGAGTTGTTTTTATAAAAAAAAGTAATAGATGCATGCTAGCTCTAAATCATACATCTAGCACATTCCAAGGATTGAAACCCTGAGATTAGCTTTACATAATGAATTAATGATGGCAAGGGCGTAGCTAGGAAATCTTTAACGAGCGAAGAATATAATTTATACAATAAATTATTATTATTGTTATTATAAATAATAAACACATATTTACCTAATAAATACTCAAAATTTGATAGATAAAACATGAATATCTAATTTTATTTATTTATTAAATAAGAGTAGATACAGTTAGTTTTTGCGGTACAAATATGTTTTTGAAAAAAATTAAATTTTATTTTTATTTTTAT
>Ga0307514_10002442_pt1 | contig 19360 bp, 19 predicted proteins | sample 16_EM_MG_FD_203088 | JGI IMG/M metagenome (GOLD analysis project Ga0307514, IMG submission 203088) | Populus trichocarpa ectomycorrhiza microbial communities from riparian zone in the Pacific Northwest, United States - 16_EM | ecosystem: Host-associated > Plants > Roots > Unclassified | place... | reverse complement strand
ACGGTGTGCGAAGTGGGAGGGTCGATGTGTATCGAGATGTTTACCTGTTTGAACAGCCATAGTTAGCTACCTGGACAGCTTCCACCTCAATTCATCCAGTAGATTTCTTGCAACCTTCATACTCTCGGTCAATCCCACCGCCCTAGCATACGCCGGGTCCATCTCAATGGCATTCTCCTCCCTCGTTGTCCCACCTCTCCCACTCGCTGGAGCAGCAGTCCTCCGCTTCGACTGCATCCCCGTCCATCCCGCGAACGCAGACCTGGTAGTCGTCAGGCCTGTTGTCTGGGATGTAGCTTTCCATGATAGCTCCACAATGACATTCTGTGCCGGCTGTGCTTCCAAGGATACATTGTCAGCCAGATCTACTCTTTCCTGGATCCCGCCTCCCTCAGGGGATTGGGGGGGGGGGCATACTGTATTCGATCCAACAAGGACGTTGACTAGTGACCCGGGAAGGTTGACAAGGCATTTCTTCGTGGGGTGGAGAACGATAATAGCGGGAGTCGTTGGCGCGGAGGGGGCCTTCCGCGGGGCAGAGGTAGTATGCGACATCGTGATGGGGCTCGAGGGGGTGTCCGAGTCGGCTGCACGTGCAAGGGGATTAGATATGGTGGGAACGAACGATCGACTGTGTTATGTAAGTCTGAATGTGAAGGCCCCCGGGGGTACGGTAAGTAATAGCTGTAGAATATTGATGTCCGCTGAGCAATTATGGCAGTGCTACCAATCGCGATCGCGGCGAATACGGGCGACAGCTACAGTAATGTTGGGTATTCCTTACCTTACACAGCAGTGGGACATGCGGCGAATAACCATGCTGGCCAGCAAATTGGGAGAGCAAATCATAAGAAGAGAAGGACAATAATATGTTCGCAGCTTCAGCTCCAGACGGGACCCAAAGCTGCGGAACACCGTATTCCATAGTGGGAAATGCTCCGCGACGAGATCAACCCCCCACAACTACTTGTACCACAGATCTGACATCTTTATTGCTACATACTGTACATACATGTAGGTATGTCTGTATGTCAAGAAAATAAATAAAAACAGGAAAAAAACAAAAACATCCCCCCGAGTATCAAAGGCGCCCAGGTATATCCTCCACTCCCACCTTCACGCACCCTCCTCAAACACCACTCTATTTACTAACACCTCCCCTCCTCACCACTTTCACTACCTCCTCCTCTGCATCCACCAAAGCATCCCCCAGGCCCACCCTATCAACGCCCATATCAATCGTATGGACTCCACTGTCCCTAACTTCCCCCAAAACTCTCCCGCACATGTCCACCTCATCCCCGATTGTCCTCTGTCCATCTCCCCAAATGGGCTTATACATCCACTTATAAGTAAACCAAATTGCAGCCCACATGTAAGCCTCCATTTTGTGCATCCACCCTGGGCTTTTACCAGTCTTCTTATCTGTGAACAAATTCTTAAAACTGAAGAATGCAGTTATCGGAAGGACCCACTGCGCTAGGAACAGGAAAGCTCCGGATTTCTGTGGCCATGTAGTGCGGCGGTATCCGTGTAGTGAGGAAAGGTAATTGATGTACGCTTGCGGGAGAGAATTCTCTTTGGCTCCAGTGATCAGGAGACCCAGGTACCGCGGGGATGGTTGCGAGGTAGAAGCTGGGTTCGTTTTATTTTGTGGAGCACGGAGAGTATGTGCTTTGATGGTAGTAAATGGTCCTACTTTGCCTTGTTCATCCACCTGAGGAAGCACATAGCAATCCACCTCGACGTCCTTGTATCCAGCGCCCCCTCCCTCGGTCCTGATGATTGTTGCGTAGTCCGCCTCGGTAACCTCATATACCACACCAATTAATGCATTTTTCCAGACTTCCCCGTTCCCGCTCACTGCGAGCTGTTCTAACTCCGCCATATACTCCTTCACAATATTCTCCGGTGTCCCTGCAGCTGTAATCCTTCTCTGCAGGTTTAATTGCTCTTCTGGGGTCACCTCCCGGATGTTTGCAAAACATGGTTCCCAGTAGGGTATCCCGTCGAGGTCGAAAACTAAAACCTGTCCTACACATAGAACATTGGTAGCGGACAGAGGTTTTATGCCACGGCGGCCCTTGAATGTAGATGCGGAGAGGTTAGAGCCGTAAGCGAGGTAGTAGAGTGTTTTTTGCTTCTCAGCATTTTGTAACAAAGGTGTGATTTCATCAGGTTTGCGTTTTTCTGTGGAGAGCCAATCCCAAAGCTTCACTATGAAAGTTGATTGTTCTGAGTCTGACTTTTCTTCTATAGTCATATTGGTCAAACTGAGTTCCGAGGAGGATGATATTGCCGTCTTGGTATATGAAAGTGAATGGAGGGAGGGTCTTTGCCTTACCCAGGAAAAGGTACAAAGAACTCGGGTTTCTATGCTCTGTTAGTTACTTGCTAGATTAAACATCAGCTCTCTATATATATTCCACGTAGGGAACCGGAAAGGGCGTATCTGTTAGGCCGGGTCAATTCAGCTCAGTAATGCATTGAGGACCGGGTATCTCCTAGTCTGGGCTGGCACAATGGTATCTCCCACCAATGTCAAAAGCTCGTCTGATTTCTCAGCTGGTAATTAAACCCTGGAGACCCGATTTCTCAGTTGGTAATCAAACCCTGGAGACGGAGCTTTAGCTCTCCGCTCTCCGCACGGTTATACCAACCAGAGCCCATGTCCTTATCGTAGCAATAAAAAAGAAATAAAGCAATTGTAATCCCGGCTGATGATTAATTCATTGGATGCTTTTCTATAATATCCCGTCCTTATATACACGAGGCGTGATCCCTGTACAGTATGCTCAACCCACTTGGTCAGGTGACCCATAATGGGAAAGGCATTTCGCAAGGACTTTTGGCTCCCATAGAGCGAAGCAATTACTGAAGCCCCCAACAATATGTGAGCAGTTGGTAACATAATAAACGTATGGAATGATCGATATATGGGAGAATAGCTGAAGCTCTGCCCTACACAGTTGAGGCGTGTGACCGGACTGTAACGTTCAATATCATGATCAGCACTGGAACAATTCACTCGAAATACGGTAGGTAGTACGATAGGTGCCTGTATAAGGACGATACCGTGATGGATAGCCCCGAGCTATAAGACAAACGAGCCCATTCAAGTCAATGTAGAATGTAAAGAGAGTCATTAGTAGCGAGGAATCAAAGCTGTGATGTGCTCATGTCGCTAACCCACTGCTATATTAAAATACGGTAAATACTATTCTATATCAGTAATCGCGCAAGCCAAGCGAAATGCAAGCTTGTAGTACCTACAATAATCCGTAGAATTATTGCATGGCGAAACCAGACTATATGAACATACATACAGATATATTAGGGTACCAGTACCTACAGTACATGAAAATAATACATGTATTATATGTACATAATAACATACATATGTTTTTCCGTTTTTCTTTTGAAGTCTATGACTGTGGTGGAGCCGAGGCAGCACGTACCCGTGGCAGCGACGGCCACTTTTTGAGAGATCAAACTTTCTACGTACAATGCCCGGTTGCCCAATTATACCCTCAGACTCTATGAAGATGTGTCTCCAGGTACTGGTATGCCCCACGGCCCAGAGGCTCCAGAATACTCCTTCCTAGAGATCACACAGGCAGCATTTACCCTCAAAGAAGTATCCCCACCAACCATGTGTAGTTTCCAATACTAAAGATCTCAACTGCTGACTTGAAATCTTATATTTAAGCAGTTGATAATACATAAACCCCAGGATGCCAACTACAACGATCTCGACCTTGAATATACCGTTGGTGATGTTTTCTCAGACAAATCAAAAGATAAGAGTTTTTCTATTGTAAGGGTTATACGATTCATGCCAATAGGGCAAGCTCACTCCCACCAGAGTCCAGCCCTCACCCTCAACGGAAACATAGCTAACCATCGTTGGGGTTCCAGGGAGGGGGTGGTTCCCGCTTGTCACATTCGTTACGCTGGGGGGTATTGGATGAGACTATGCTGGACGAATTGAAGTCTGGTGAATCATTCAGGAGAGGGGACGAAAGCGGCATAAAGTTTGCACCCCACTACCGGAGCCAGGAAAATAGATCTTGTAGCTTTAGTTGAGAGTAATAATAGGTTAGTTGGACGATAAGTGCTAATTACCCACATAGAGGACGAGGAAAGCTGAGATAGCCCAAGCCTCAAGCAACAACAGCGTGAGGAGAGCAGTTACATTGAAGCCGAGGGCACCCTGATATGGAGCGAAATACGGGCACTCAAGCTTCCCAACTTGTTGTTTCAAGCAAAAGGTATACCACACCCACACCGGCTCTTGACGAATGGCACTCCTGATATACTGAGCCCTGGACCAAGTGTCGGTGCAAAGGCTGAGGAACTTGCTTCGCCAGTCAGCACCCGAGATTCACATTCACCCATTCTGGCTCGTGAAGTGACACTTTCTGTAAGCACACACGATGGTACGTGGTCTATAAATGGTATGCAGCATACATTTATGCCATCAATGCCGACCCAAGTACTTACCCAAAAAGTCCATATACAATTCCCCAGCAAGCTTTAAGGTACCAGTCGCCGCAACCACAAGATACGAGCAAGGAAACTGGCATCGCGCTAGCAGTGTTTCAGAGAGTAGACTGAGGGTCAAAAAGAGCAGCAGGGTCGCAATTACCACTACTTGATACCCCTCCACCCAACTTCTTGGTAGTTTAGCTTCGCAGGAGAGTGCAGTGAAAAAGAAAAATCTGGCGATTTGAAGATTACGCTCATGCTGCCGCTGCAGAGTCTCAGAGGCAGAAACAGTTGGAGGTTTCAGACGAAGACATGGGTGATGAAGAGGTCGACACCACTAATAGTGAACCAGAACAGTAAATGGAGTCAAGAAAGTGGAGGAGAAAGCACGGAAGATGAAAGAAGTGGCGGAGGCGCGTAAAGGTAGCGAGGAAGAAGCATGGAGAGATAAAATGCGCAAAGCACAAGGGGAGGCATGTAAGACCAAGGAGGAGGAAGCACAAATGGAGAAGGAATGATTAGTGCGAAAATCACAAGAGGAAGAAGGACAAGCTAGAGAAGAAAAAGCAAGAAAGGGCAAGGAGGTAGTGGAAGCACGGGTGAAGGAGCAATAAGAAACCGAGGCAGAAGAAATTGAAGCTGATAACAAGCAGAAGGCTACCGGAAGGCCGCTGAAAAGAAGAAAGCTGGGGTGACAGCGGAGAAACATCGGAAGAAAAGGAGCAGGAAGAGTTGAAGATAGAGAAGGAACGTAGGGCCAAGGAAAAGGAAGAAGCAAGAAAAAGCCAAACAGAAGGAGAAAGGAATAATGCAAAGCAGGCATCGAATATAACGAGGCAGGGAGGAGAGGGGGGAGGGGGGAACCAAGGAGTACGGTGGACGGGGTGGACGGCAGTCATACAGGCAATCTGCCTGCGTGGGTGATGGAGGTATGTTCGGGAGGGCTGATGGTGATAGGCTCTACACGTATGGAATAAGGTTCAATGACAAATAATTTCAGGATAACACTAGCACTGCAGCGACGCCCGATGGGGTTGACAGGACGCAGGGGGATACGATGGACAGGGCGAACGGGGATCATAGTCTGCTAGAGGTACGCTTGGGGAGACATCAGGTAGGGAGGCTGCTAGGTACAGGGGTGTTGGATGAGGAAAGGAAGCAACAAATACTTCAGGGTAATGCTAACAACGTAGCGCGTCCATGACGTCGGCGTCGACCATACAACGGTACTTACCCATCTCGCGAATACTTTCCCTTGTAGTAGGCGTCAGGACTGCCGAGTCTGTAGCATTGTAGCCGAGCGACTACCGTATTTGGATGAGATGTTAGTTGTATCCGAATGAGGAAATTTTGGACTTCACGTCACTCTTATTTAGTACTAGATGTCATATTAGTCTAGTTGCACGACCTGAGGTTACTAGCTAGTGTTTTGGAATACATGAAACGTAGGACGTATTCGTCTATAACTTCAGACTTTGATCTCCTGGGGCGCACCTGGCTTACCTCAGTTTTGTTGAAATTATCAACAGGCTATAGGCGACAGCGGAAGGTTCTAGGGGATTAGCCTAGTATGTACGTAGATAATAGAAGGGCTTGAAGGCTTGTTCTGTGTAGATGTTCGATGTCTCTTAGTTATTCGATACAGTATCAGTTTATACAGGATTATACACGGCCTTTATACATCGGCCCGACATATAGATATTCAACCAATTCAACTCCCCGTAGCATTCCCCATCCTGCGCTAGTATTGCATTCTCCATGGCATAGCATTCTCCATGGCATAGCATTCTCCATGGCATAGCATTCCGGAGCATATCAATATCCCCTGGCATAGCATTCTCAGAGTTGCATTCTCCGTAGCAACACTAGCAACGCTAGCATACTTTCAACAAGTTTTAGCGTCCCCTGCCTGCACATGATATCAATTCTTTGTCATATTCAGAGCCGCAGACTAGTTAACAGGATAAGATGGAGTATATGCCTGACACACGTACACACGGATACGATATACAGACTACCTACCAATATATGTATATTCGGTTCTTGCTGCACACATGTACCTCCACACCACTCCGTTACCCTGAACTCCTGACCAAACATAATCAATGTTACACACGATTACGGCATCCACCCATCCTCTTCTGCCGTCAAAGCCAATGAATATACTGTAGGTACATACGGTAGAGTACATACCGCCTCATAGCCTAAGACTCCCTTCAGGGAAAGGCGTATAGACTCAAAAAAAAAAAAGTAGAGTACATACATACATACATACATACATACATATGTACATATGTACTGTATATAGATAGCAGACTCATTTCGCATGCACATTCCCTCTTCGATCATGGAAACACGGGATGGGGAGTTGATGACGGTTTTTGGTTTAATTAACGTGTTCGTTTGCCCCCTGCCTTGGGGGCGGTATCTTACCCCGCTTCTGCTCATGTCAATGTGTGGGGACAGCCGCAGCTGCAGGACTGTATGTTTGTATTGGTAATATGTGATTGGTAGAAGATACTAGTAACATAGAATTTTGCGGAAGCATATGGACTCAAGGAGAGATTAATCCTGGTATGGATATATGTATGATATGTATGTATGACAGAGAGGACTTGGATGCGGGAGGGGGGGGAATGCTAGGGACTGTGGTTGGAGGAGGAATCTTCAATGATGGCAAGGAATTATGTAGGTAAATCCAGGGATGCGTCCTCGGAGCCTCTCGGTTACCTATCTGTATAGTAATCGTACTGCTTCTACCTAGGGGATAGCCTGGTCAAGTTTTGAATAGCTATTTTTCAGGTAACTATACGAACTATCAAAAGAAGAGGATGTAAACATTGATACATATGTACCGGATGTATATATAGGAGAAGGTTGCAGGTATGTAGCCTACTTACATCCACGTGGCTAGATTTTTTCAACTGCATTACCGTACCCTTACTTACCCTCAAATCTTCCCTGCAGCCCGGTCTTTCCAAATCAAGAAGGTCCACGCGCTCTTGCTAGCCTATGCGTCTGTACTCTCCAACATATGAGACATTCAAAGTCACCAAAGTGCCGAAGTCCCCGCTTGCAATCTGAAGCTGGGGAAGATGCCAATATTGCTTTAGTTAGTACTAGTACACCTGTTGCAGTCGTGCAGGCTCACTGCTTATGTACCGGAGGTACCAAGTCTGCAATGTACATTTGTAATCTTACGTATGCATAGATCGGACGCAGGTATCGATTTTGATCGGGGCTACGGTACTAGTATTAGAGTACCGTACCAGTACTCCCTAGATACCGGTAGGTAGGTACGGCTATGAACGTGTGTGCATGTGGTTTGTGCTGGGGTACAAGCATGGCTGCCTAGCCTCCTTCCAATGGGAGATGGGAGAATATCTAGTTGTTAGCCAGTTGCATACTTACCAATTGCACTGCCAATGCCTACCTCATCTTCCGCCTCATAACCCAAGGCTCCCTTCGGGGGGAAAGGCGTATAGACTCAAAGAAGGAAAAGGCCTACCTCATCTTGGACGCAGATACATCAGACCAATGCCAGAAATGCGGGAGGGAAACACGTAGCCCTGGTCTGCATACATGGAGAAAATATCGGACGGCGATGGGGGAGCCGGGCTATGATTGACGAATCTCATTTGTTTTATGTATTTATTCAAGGGAAGCTGGCCGGGCAGGGGGCGTGGCGGCGGAGGTATTTTCTTTCAGGGGAGATGACCGGGTAATGAGGGCGTGGCGGCGGAGGAGTGTGCATATACTCTTGGGGACTGTTGGCCGAAGTGGGGGCATGGTGGTGGGAGCCAGATAGGCGAATGCAGCCGGACACTTCTATATCTCGGGGTTTTTGTTTCCTAGGTTCGGAAGGTAGGGCGTTTAAGCGACATTTCGCCCCGTGTGTAAACCTAATCCTTTAAATGTGCGGGAACGGGGCCGCCATAGCCTAAGGCTCCCTCCGGGGGAAAGGGGTATAGACTCAAAAAAAAAAAAAAACCTACCTCATCTCGCATGAAGTAAGTAGCTCCTACTTACCCTCAACTCCCTCAGCCGCCCCCCCAAGAAAGAAGCAATATATTAATATAGAGTAATAATAAAAAACACTTTCTCCAAAACAACGAATCGTTGATTTCCCATACACACGTGGCAGCCTCACATCTCGCGAGTACGGTCCTAATCCAGTCCTTCTGAGGCTCAGATAACCAAATTATCCTCAAACTGGTGGCAAAGGCTCCGTCTCGTAACCACGGATGTCTTATGATTTCGCAATGGTTCATGATCATACGCATGTATCTAGAGCACACCGGTACTGTAAACTTTTTATAACCCCCGGGAATAAGCCTATCCCCGGTCCGGATATTTTGGGGGATCTGCATGTGGGTTTTATAATATGCTGGCCACGTAAGTAAGGGCAGCCTAATCTGTGCCAAATGTAGCTTTGACTTAAGTAGGTCGCATTTTGTTTGAATATCTATACACCTATCTGTGTGGTTATTTCTAGCAATGTGTACCCAAGTAGTACTGTACGTACCCAAGCAACATTACCCTGAGCTCCCACCCCAATCTAGCAACTCCTCCCGAATTGCCCGAAAAAGCAATTTTTTCCTCGCCAGCTCCAGCCCCGTTTTTCGTCTAATAAGCGACGTTCATCGTCTGGTTGGCACAAGCCGCTCGGAGAGCGCGACATACATACGGATACCGTACATTGCCCCTAACATCATTACCCACGGCACGAGGGCCAAGGTAAATTGTCCACCACCACGCTTTCCCTCGCATGTGCGCGCGATAACCAAGTGATGAACCTTAACCCAACAACCCCGATAAGCTTTGATAAACAAAGTTCAGCACACATATTAGATGTTACATGTTACATAGGCTAAGGTTCTAGCTCTTGTCCCAAACCTTGCACTTCCCATAGGGCTGCAGTATCAGAGTGTGGTTCGGGTTTACGTGGTGGCTGCGGTGGTGGTGATGATGATGGTGGTGGTATTAGCGTGCGTGGTTTGCGCTGGGGTGGTTGTGGAATATATTAATGTTAATAGTGGATTGGGTCCCGCGTGGAGCTCCTTCTTTGGGAGTCATGCAATACAGTAGTATTCTGGGGGAATGACATGTATGATATCCGTATATCTAAATGATATATGGTTAGATATCAACAAGGTCCGGGCACTGGCTCAAATATATGCCTAGGATATGTGTGGAACGGAATTCAGCCCCGCAGGTTCCGCAGCTGGGAGATTGTTTGGAGTCTTGCATCTCATGAGAGTACATATGTAGTACAACTACATGCTCTACATTCGAGTCTGGGAATTCTGTTCTCAGGTGGTTGCCTAATTGCAGCCGTAGTATAAGAGAGGGCGTACGTTACCCTGAATCTTGCCCGCCCCCCAGCCATGCAGGACGCCACGCCAAGCTCCAATGATCCTCACCCGCCTTGAAACCACGGGATTACGCAAAAGCAACACACACAGGGATTAGCGGGAATTAGTTGTGGGGGCGGGTGTAAAGTACCAAAAATGAAAACGTGGGGGGCGAACCAGGTGTGGTGGGTATAATATATATAGGGATACATCTATGGATCATATAAAGCTGATATAATGGCATTGCAGTTTTGTTTAGTGGTGTCCATCTTAAATGTAGCAAGGGTATTTCGGAATGTTGGTTTTCTATGTTGATAGAGTTATGATATGATATGATATGATATGATACCCTAGCCTGGAGATTCAAACTTGAAAATGCAGGACCGCTTGTCTTATATGCAGCTCGTAGCCACTCAAGTGTGATTCCCATAGGTCAATATGTCTGTGCAAGGCAAAAATAGGAATCCCGATACAATATCCTGCTCACACACTCAAGCAGAAGAAAAGAGATAAGGAGAACTATATCATCAAAAAGATGATCGAAATCAGTGAGCTGTGATATAAAAGGAAAGACTCGACCATAGGAAAGGAAAACGCCATAGCTCGCTTTGACTCCGCCCATAATCAAAGAGACAGTTGACAATCGGCACTCACAGCCACATCAATCCCACGCCCTACAGTCACCATCATGACATTTACCCTACTCCCCCATCTGTCATCATCCAAAAAGCAAGTACAATCTCATCAAGTGACCAAAAAAGCAATAAGAACAAATGGGATATATCAAACTCCATCCTTGTAAAAGCCGCCCAGTTATGCAGGTCCACTTCCGCACAAATCCCCGCAAGCAAAATTTCTTTTTTTTAATGTTCGTGATTGATCGTTAGTATTAGGCAGTCATATCCGAAAAGCTAACCTGAAGGAAATCCACATTCATCTTGTTTAACCGATGAATTCCCCATCAGAAAGCGTCTCCCAAGGTACGCCCTCGGCCCACACTCTCTCCATGAGGCGTCTGGCGGCAGTGACCTATTGGGGAGTTTGGTTAGCAGCTTTCTGTGGGCCAGAATATGCGAAATCACAAACCTGCGTCATTCCAATCTTCTCGACAGCCTTCATCCGCCTCAGTGTGTATTCCCTATGGACTTGTTGCGTAGCTTCACACCCGGCGGTGAAAAGTGGGAAGAGTAAACAATTTTCAGCATCTCCGTTATGCCTGACTTTGTGCATAGCTCCAATGATTGCCGCGACAGCCCTTTGGACCTTTCCATTCTTGCTAGGATAGTTTAGTACTCTCCTGTAGAGGTGCACAGACGCTGCCAAATGGAACGCGTCATTCGTAGCCATAAGTTCTTCATTGTCCAACTCATCTGTTGGGTTACCCGCAATGAAATTATGATTTGAATGGGGATGGTGATGAGAGTGCTTGTGGTTTGGACGGTTGAGACCCATTTCGCAGCTAAATTGACCACCAGCTCCCTGTTCCATCTGGACCCGCGCTTGCTCAAGTTCCTTCTCAAGTTGATGTGCTTGCTTCGCAATATCATCCGGAGGTACCCAATCCTTAACTATTCCTTGATGTCCTTCTGGCCCTGTCACAACCCCTGCAGCCAGCTGCTCCTCAAGATACCTTTTCTTCTCCTGATCAGACCTCCTGGCCAATTCACCTATTTTTGCTAGTATGCTAACACATTTGCTGGTAAAACCAAGCACACAGTCCACCGCACTGTCTTCGCTCTCATCGGCATTGTCATTGATCCAATATTTGCCACTAAAAAGGGGTTGGTCGTTATCTCGGCCAGACAAGCTGCCCAAGACATCCAAGTATGCGAACCATCGAACGAGGAAGTATGAGACATTGTCCCGACAATGTATGCCGTCGGTTTCACCCCTTGATAGTATGATGTTGCGAGCTGCGTTAAGATGCTGTCGCCATGTGATTAGTTTGCTTGGAGAGATTATGTCGTACGAGCACAGCATAATTAGTGTAGCTAGCGTCGAGTCACTCTTTTTCTCCGTGTCATCCCTGAGCGAGGCGTTGAGATCTCTGATTGTCTCGTTGAGAAACTCGTTGATGCGCTCAGTAGGCTCCGGTACGTTCAGCAAGCGAGCACGATGACTGGCCGAGTATGCAAGAAGTAAATTCATGAGCTTATCCGTACCCACAGCCACTAGAGAAGGTAGTAAGTATAAGTTCGATTGCTCAATTACTTATTAAAAATACGTACTTTGGGGTAGAACCTTCTTGAAAGGATTCTCGGAACAGTCGTGTGGGACAAGGAGGCGGGCTGTGAAACTCAAGAAATGTTTGAAGTACATCATATTTCTATCATTTTCCACTAGCATTGGGGGCAAGGGGTCTAAGCCCCGGGGTATTGACACTGGCCTCTGGTGGTAGATAGAGGCTGCAGTCATCCTCCATCTGTATGCTTCAGCAAACCCGTCCGAGGTCTCGACATACCTCGGGACATCAATGATATCATCACCCTCATCATTCAGATTTGACCCTCCATCAGCAGTTGCATAAATTACAGTTTGGCCCACAAAATCCTGGTCATCGCCAATTTCTGCAAGCCTATGGGAAGGGTAGAGCGCACCCTCATCCTGAGAGATTGGTGAGAGTATGCTTGCAACTGAAACCCTACGGTGATGCGGATTCATATTGACACTGCTTATCGAAGGCAATTCCAAGTTGTATTCCTGTGCAGTACTTGCAATTGATGCGGGATCAAAAGGCCCATTGATAAAGTTATAGGCTGCAGCAATTGTAGGAATATGTGTGGGCCCGGTATGCATCGATCCATTTGGGTAACTTTCATGGAAGTATATTGGGTGAGGTGTTGGGAGCAGCGGTGGCGATGCCGACCTTCGCACTCTCTTCGTTGGAGTTGAGAATTGGTTTGGAGGTGGATGGAAAGCCTTTTGTGAATTTTGTTGTTGCAAAGGTGAGACAAAGCCATGTTGTGAATAAGGAGGACTAAGCGGAGTTTGTGGATTTACCTTGGGGAACGTCGGTGAAGGTACCTGGGGGGCATAGGCAGTCGATATTGGTGGAAACTGAGGCGTAAAGCGGGGCCTATCTATGTTATAGACAGCTTCAGGCTCAAAAGGTTCCTGTTTAAATGCCACGGTCGCCGAGGGGTTGGCATATGTCGAGACTGGGGTGGGTGAGCCGATGACGGTTGGTGAACCCGTCTGAGATTGATCCTGCTCTGTCCAGGGGTAGTATGGATGCGACCCTGCTCGGTGAGGTGGACTGCTTGAGCTTTGACTCGAGCCCTGTGGAATCTCCTCGGGCGAAGTACTTGTCGGAGTAGCTGGCCCCAGACTGGATGGTTCGGCAAGAGAGAACACTGTTTGATAGCTTGCTATTCCACCGGACTTCTTTCCGGGCCTCATAACCGGCGGCTTCCTCGAAGCCGAAGCCCCATTCGTGTTTGCTTGAGGGACAAACGTCTGCGGTTGGGGGAATGGGTCACGGATACTGAATTGACCAGCACCGGGTAGAAACATGGACTCGTCTTCCGTCTGTTCCTCTCCATTTAGCATTTGTTTTTTCTTCAACGGCCTCCCTCCCCATGACAATCTGATCTTGTAGTCGCAATCCTCCTCAAGCCTTTCACAATTGCTACATCGGGGCTTTTCTTCGCCACACTTCACTTTGCGGGCTTTGCAATTCCTGCAGGACCGTAAATCAGGAAGCAATTAGTTCTCATCGCACCGAAACAAGAAATAGCCTTAACTCTCTAATGCGGGCATAAGTTAAGCACTTACCAGCATCCATTTCGCGATCTCCGACGTATTTCGCGGCCGGGTTGAGGGGCTCTAGGCATTGGCAGAAATTAGTTGGCTGGAGTGAGAGCTTTCCCCCAGATGAGTGTTAACAGTATCCTTGGTGGATAGTGTCTGCAGACCGTTTTCGATGACTCTCTTGTAAAACAACAGTGGGGGAAGCTGGTATGGTGGGGTTTGTTAATGAGACTATGGATGTGTTTTTATGAGTGAAATTGGCTGCCAGCAAAAGGCGAAATGGCCGGATGAAATGCTAGAGATTCCTGAGGAAATGCAGAGGCAACAAGCAAGTAGGTGGAAGCTAGATATGTTTGGTGTGGTTGGATATATGCGAATTAGTGGTAACATAAAATTGGTTGCACTGTATTTTTGCGTTGCAACAACTCTGTACAGTAGGTAAATGGTTCAGCAGATTTCTAAAAGTGGCTCGAGCTGGCAGGGCCACTCAGAAGACATGAGGATGCCTGCGTTAGTTGGAAGAGAGTCGGAGGCTGATCCAGTCGGCGGAGAGAACCTTTGCAATCTTGCGGTGTGTGATGGTGTGTGTGATGATAAGTGGAGAGGGTGGGGGGGGAGGCTCGTTGATACTCAGAAGCGAGATCGTCCTCACGCAGCCATATATTACTGACAGCAAGGCTATGCCGACTAGGTAAGGCAAAGCAACTGTTGTGGAGACAGATCGCCACCTGGTAGCAGTGTACGGTACCTATCTCTCTGTCTGTGTGGTATGTGTTACTAATTGCTGGTGGTTGTGTGTTGCATCACCGCAGTGCGCAGTGCTGGGGTTGGTCTGGGAAGGTCGCACCTGCCCCCGTCTTCGAAATAAGTGAGAGAGTGCGAGAGGGGTTGATCCTGGAGTGCCTCAGCACATCGCTTCACATTAGTGTGATCTATCACATCTGGTTTGGTCCAGCAGAGAGCTTGAGTAGGTATTTGGTTCGTGATCATTGCACCGTAAGTAGGCGGTACCTAAATCCTGCCACTACCCTCGGTATCCCCCTCAGAGCCGTAGGCTGAACCTCGGCATCCTCATCCTCAACTCCACAACGCTTCCTGTCACCCAGCAGTTTCCGCCAACTTCACAATGTCTGCCCATATGCCCTCGGTGAACCCCCAACACGATGGACGCAGTGTGGACACCCTCTACACTGTTAAAAAAAACCAGCAACAAACGCCGCCACCAGTGGAAGCGTGCAGATGCCCTAGAATTCCTCGTGGCCAACCAGGACGAGTACAATCTCGACGGCCAGGGCGTTAAAATCACCGAGCAGAACAGAGTTTGCGAGCCTGATTTCCTCACTCTAACCCCCGTGAGGCTTCTTACGACCTGCTTGATGGTGTAGCACGGAATTGAACTTCTCATTAGTCTGAAAAGACCACAACGTGAGTTCCTCCCCCACTACAATGAATATCTTATGCTGATACCTTCTAACTTCCAGCTGTTCCTTATATCTCGGGGAAGATGGCAGCATCAAGCGCAAGTTGGACAGCATGGCGGAGGACATTCAAGGTAGGCATACTATATATGTAGTAAATTTTCTTTTCTTTTTCTTTTCGCCATTAGCTTACACTCTCTAGCACTTTGCGAGGTGAAGGTTGAAATCTCCCTGTCGACAGCCTCGAATACTCAATTCCAAAGCGAGTTAGAAAAGGATCCTCTGGAGGAGTTTATTTGGGGCTCAGAAAAGGAAGATGTACCAAAGGATAGATGCTTGGATTGGCTCAAAGGTATGATCTCGTTACCACCGAGCAAGGAAATTCACTACGTTGCAGGCAGAAGGGACTTCCTTAACTATTCTTTTGGGGGTCAAAAACTCAGCATATTTACTCAAGGGCACTACAGACATCGTAATTGCCCCAGATATATACATGCAAAACTTGCAAGTTGCAATCAGGTTGAAAGAAGTTGTCAATGAAGCAAGTCACCGAGTAGGGATTCAATTAATAGCTGCCAGTGCCTTCTCTCGCTTTCCGATAGCAGTAATTCTTACGGATCTCAAACAATTCTGGCAATTAATGTGGCTTTCTCCTCACCAGGCATTCAGAATATACAACTTGACATTCCCCATGGTGTTACATTGCTAAAAAACATCTTGAATGAGGAAGGCAGCGGCCCACATCCTAACATGTGCAGGATGAAGGGCTACCTAGTATCGAAGCGGGGGCAAAACTCTAGGGTGGGGATAGGGTTCTATGATGCGATGGTTATTCTTATGTTCCATGATTTTGATGATGCAGCCTTTTGTGAGCCCAGGAGCTCAGGGATAAATATGAACTATTAATTATCATGATTGGAGTGGAGAAGTACAAGATCATAGCCTCAGGGGCACATCGCTTCACTCTATCACATCTGGTTTGGTCCAGCAGTGAGCAGGTGATACTTGAGATTAGTGGGTATTTCGTGTCGTGATCATTGCACCGTATGCGGTACCTAAATCCTGCCACTACCTTCAGGGTGACTGGGTGTATAGAACTAAAAAAGAAAGAAAAAACCAACTCTCCAACTCCTCCCAACCTCCAAGCTCACAATGTCTGCTGATACTCCCTTGGTGAACCCCAACATGATGGATGCAGTGGACACCCCCTACACTGTGAAAGTAAAGAAAACCAGCAACAAACGCCTCCACCAATGGAAGCGTGCAGATGTTCTCGTAGCCATTAAGGACGAGTACGATCTCGACAACAGTGACATTAGGGTCATTGAACAGAACGAAGTCTCCGGGCCCGTATTCCTTGGTCTCACTAGAGAAGACCTTTGTGTAGGTCTATACAGCTTGTCATATGGATGAGCCTGGACGAGCGGTTGAGGTGCTCATAACACATTGAAAAAACCACAACGTAAGTTACCCTACTACAACGAATATCTTATGCTGATACCTTCTAACTTCCTGACATCTCGGGAAAGATGACAATATCAAGTACAAGTTGGACAGTCTCTCGGAGTCCTACCAGGCTCTCGCAGAGGACATTAAAGGTGGCATTCTAGGTAGTATTACATTCTTTAGCACTTCGCGAGGTGAGGGTTGAAATCACCTTGTCGGCAGTCTCAACTTTTTTCAGCTTAATTTCAACTTGCAATCCAGAGCACATGTCTAGGACGGTTACGATGTCGATGGTGCCCTCGAGTAAATATGCCGGGTTGTTGATTCCCCCCAAAGAATACTTAAGAAAGTCCCTCTGCCTGCAACTGAGTGAGTTTCATTCCTTGGTGGTGGTGATGTGTACTTTTGAGTTCCCCAAATAAACTCCCCTTGTCCGTGGGCAGAACATTGGGTCCTCCTCCAACTCGAAGTAATTCAAAATACTTTCGTATTGAGTATTCGAGTCAATGAAGCAAGTCACCGGTAAGCAGGGATGTAGTTAATAGCCGCCAGTGCCTTCTCTCGCATGTGGTTCTCACCATCAGGCATTGGGTGTATACAACTTGACCTTCGTTATGGTGTTGCACTGCTGGAAGGCATCTTGAATGAGGAAGGTAGCGGCCCATGCCGTAACATACAGTATGTAGGATGAAGGACTACCTAGCAGCGAAGTTGGGGGTAAGGGTTCCTCTACTTCCCCAAGCCCCTCATGGAACAAATGAGGTCAAGGAAGAGGGTGAACCCATATGACCTGGTCCCCAAGCCTGAGGGCTGGGAACACGGAGGACCTTTTTGACGGAAGACGAGATTGGACAATATAAGTTGACGCATGTAATGAAGTACCTATCTGACATCAATTTCTGCTTGGCAATCAATTTATGCCTATATAAACTGTTTTTGTTTTCTTGCTTTTTCTCTAAGATCGGGATGGGATTTTCTATGATGCGATGGTTATTTTTACGTTGTGGGGTGGTTCATGATACTATGTACATACGGTATGATACAGCACATAAGTCTGCCAGCCACCCTGTACTGAGGATTAATTGACGCAAATACACATACTAGTAGAGGAAAAAGGCAGTACCATTATATATTCTGGTGGGACTGAAGACACAAAGCTTTATGTGCGCGGCTTGGCAGACATAACTCTTTTTTTTTTGAGTCTATACGTCTATGGCTATGAGACGGCTCCGTTCTGTCTCCTTTGAAGGTTTCGATTTACTCATATATCGATGTTGGAACATCCTTGTTCAAGTATGTACTACTGTGGATATTAGCGCTCAAATTCGAGCAGGGGTATGAAACGGGCAGGTGGCGGCCAATCGGACCCCACCGGCATTGGTCATAGCAATTGGGCCAGTCCTTGTAAATCTGGCTGGCAGCTTGGAGAAGTACAAGATCATAGGTAGTTTCAGGTTCCCCAGTATTAAGTCGTTGCCATAGGGCTGGTAGTCCAGAGTGGAATCTTTTGATGTTTATTGTTAAATTTGCTTTTTGAGTTCGGCAGCAACTAAGTACCTACTAAACGAACCCCATCCCACCACCATCGTCCAAAATATAGCGATATGAACTCGGTCAACAAGCACCCTCTCCAGCGATATCATTCCCCATCCAGATCCTTCTCGGCAGCTTTCCATGTGAGTTAGGGACATGGGTAAAGGTGGAAAGCTACTTACCTAACCATGGAGTTTGCAGGCATTGGGGCTAGCTTCATTTACATATTCGTTCTACTTGTGAGATCTAGATCTTGACAGCCACTGCTGCCAGTGACCTATCTATATACATAAATGTATAGCTGCTGACAATTAGACATAACGTGAACAGTATTTATCTAAATCCAAACGAGCTGTGAGTCACTTCATCCCACGCAGGATTTTTATATAATGAGCGCTCTTCCTCCTCTCAAGATTGGGAAAGCTGACCTATTGTGTACTGACAATAATCCAGGTCTGATGGATTCGGGTAAGGCCATACTCCCGGAGTCGTTTTTTGTTTCAAGTGGCTGACCGTTGTTGGGTAGATGGGACTTCAAATTTCTAACGTGAGTCAGCGTTTGCTGAGTGTCTTGCACATCAATCAGTCTTTGTAGGCTTGTAGTAGGTAGGTGGTAGTTATAGCTAACTCTGTCATAGTATTATCGGGCTAGCTGTATCTACAGTGTCGTTCATATTCGGTTTTCTTGCCGACCTTGCAACATCGAATCTGCTCTTCAAGTGGAAAAATGGGTTCGCCTTGGTTGCAACACCTTTAGAGGTCGTCATAGCCATCCTTTATTGGGGCATTGGCCTGGTCTGTAAATCCCTTTTGTAAACTTTCCCACCCTGTCAGCAGTTGAGGCTGACATTTATAGTTTGCACCCCATGTTGTCACTCCACCTCACCTAACGCGCCCAGTTTTTGAAGGTTGGTTTTCACGACTTGCTAGAAAGGGTATCAGCTAAGACAGGTCTACTTAGACCTAGGACTTCATCTCTTTCCTGCATTACTGCTGATGGTAGACTTGTTGCTCCTTAGCCCGCCATGGGCTCTCACGGTTATAGAGGCAGCAGGAGTCGGGTCCTTTATAGCAGGGGGATACTGGGTATGGACCGAGGAGTGTTACAGAAGAAATGGATGGTAAGTTCGACCCACATGAGAAACAAGACCTTCAGACTGAATCATCTAATCAGGTATCCTTATCCTCTTTTTGAAATGCTCAACACTCAGCAAAGAGCACTTGTGTTCACCGCAAGTGCAGTGACCTTTACTATTAGTTCTCTGTGCCTGAAGAGACTCTATGACCTTTTCAATGGCAACGTGAAAGCAGAGCGTAAGAGGATGATATGATGACTTCCTGGTATCTTCCATATCATGTAAGTCTGCATCA
>Ga0307514_10002441_pt1 | contig 19374 bp, 18 predicted proteins | sample 16_EM_MG_FD_203088 | JGI IMG/M metagenome (GOLD analysis project Ga0307514, IMG submission 203088) | Populus trichocarpa ectomycorrhiza microbial communities from riparian zone in the Pacific Northwest, United States - 16_EM | ecosystem: Host-associated > Plants > Roots > Unclassified | place... | reverse complement strand
TGGATATGCCGCGGAGGGTCATAAGGGCTTCCTTGGTGTCTTTGGGTACCTTCCTACTATCGAAGGTATAGGATTGTCCCTAACTAAGTCGTTCATTGTACCAGCGAGTTGTATCAGTCCATTTGGAGATCGTTCAAAAGGGAGAGCCTTTGGATCTCATTTTTGATGCAACTCCGAGAGCCTATAATATAGCTCTGCTATTTGCCTTGCTTCATCCTCTGTAGGTAGAAGCTCGGATGGTTCATCCTCCTATACTTGTTCTTCTACAGCATGACTAGGAGTAGAATGAATAACTTGAATTTCGGGTGCCTTTCCTTTCTGGATCTTTGGAGGAGTCTCAGGTTCGTCCTGTTCCTCGTATTTGGTTTCTGCTTGGGCCTGAAGATACGCATCATCAGGTTCCGGCATTGATTCTCTAGTTGACTGTTTAGATCCTTGTCTCGATGCAGACCTAGAGGGGTGCAAGAAAGGTTGTTTAACCATAGGAGACAATTCCGGAATCTGTCCAGATAGTCTTCGACTGGATCTAGTATCTGATACAACTGACATGTTGCTGTTCTGATATTCCTGCGTTCAGGTAGAGGTGCTAGCGTAATGATACTGCTCATTACGTGAGCTGTTTGGTTTAAGATAGTGCAGGATAAGACTGTAGAAGTGATGGTCTGTATTATTCGAAATACTAGTACTGGCCACTGAGAGCTCTATTCTGGAGGTATAACAGGCGGGTCGAGACACTGAAGTCGTCTGTTGTCCTGAAACTCGACGGTTCGATATAAACCCAAGAGTAATCAAGTCTTAGGGGAAGAAAGTTATACTTGCTTAATGTAGGTCAAAAAAATGTAAATGGTAGCCTATTTAGACAGCGAGTACCCAGGCCAGCTGGATACTACGAAGTATCTAAGTAGGTATGTATCTAGACATTTTGGCTAATTGCACAAAGGCAATGAGAGAGGTGCTCGAGATAGAGAGAGTTCGAGAGTTCAAAGAGTTCGAGAATTCGGGAATAAAGTGTTGACCAGAATAGCAAGTATTGATTGTTACTAACTAATCTGAAGGTAGGAAATTGAGTAAAGAAGAGAGACATAATAGAGCGTGGAAAACAGCCTCTTTAATGGAGAACTGGAATGTCTAAATGCGGAAGTACGAGACTCATACCAAATAAGTCTAACAGCAATCATAATGACGCACTCATTATAAGCAATACAAAGAGTCATAAAGAAATAACAAAAACGTCATTGGGAGTGTAAGCTTATGTCGAGACAACAACATAAAACCTAGGCTCCAGTCAGGTATACAAGATGACTCATAAAGACTCAAAAAACCCGAGAATTGCTTATACCTGCTTAATCTAGTCATGACGCAATTATAACGCTGTAAGAAAGGCATAAACGTAAGGAGATAAGCAGAAATAACATGATAAGAAATCAGCGAAAACACAGATTCCTTACACTAGCAAAAAATCCCCAGCCAGTCCAACCAGTCTCTGACTCCAACAATCAAACTCTGATTCTGACCAATGATAAAATGTTGTCTGAAGAATCGGAACTGCCAACCCAGGAGCTCTCTGAGCCTGAGCTTGTACCTTCAGAAGAACAGAGGATAGACACCCCTGCTCCTAAAAAGAAGAAAGACAAAGATTGGTCGGCAATAGTAGGAACCAGAGACCAACTTACTAGGGAGAGCAAAAAGTGAGTATTAGCTGTTGGAATAGACCCTGACCATCCTACTGATGAACAAACCCAAAATTCACCTCAAGCCGCTGAATGGGCAAGAGCTAGGGCTAAAGAATGAGCCCAGTTAGAAAAATATGGGGTATTCACCAAAGTCAAGAAATCAGATATCCCAGAAGGCACCAAGATCATTGACACCAAATGGGTCTATATTATCAAACAGAAGGCCGATGGCACTATTGAAAAATACAAAGCTCGAAACATCGGAAGAGGGTTTTCACAAGAAGCTGGGATCAACTATGATGAAACCTATACCCAGATGATAAGACCCGAAACACTTAAGATCCTCCTAGTTCTCACCTTGTATCAAAATTGGGTAATTCGACAATGGGATGTGGTAGCAGCCTCCCTCCAAGCTGACCTACACTATGATATAAATGTCAGTGACATAAATGAGAAAGAAGAAATTGAGTACTGGAAACTCAATAAAGCTTTACATGAGCTCAAGCAGGCTGGGCATAGGTGGTATAAGACTCTCGAGAAACTACTCGAAATCACTGGGTTAAAACAGTGTATTGGGAATGAAGGAACCTATATCAGTGAAAACAGAGATATAATCATAGGAACTCATGTCGACCATCTAGTTGGAATTGCACCTCAAGATAAAGACCTGTACAGTATCGAAGCCAGCTGTGAAAAATCTGTTGAATTGGATAAAAGAGGGAAACCATTGAGATTATTGAGAATGGAATTGACATGGAAAAAGGATGAAGTTATACTAACTCAAAAGACCTTGATAGAAACCATGCAACAAACGCACCTTCCCAATATCTCCGATCAAATTGGCAACAAGACCTCTTTGCCCTCAAATATGATGAATTACGAGCCAATGGCAGAGGACGAAGGGGACGAACCCATAGAACAAAAACCATGCCAATCCCTAATTGGGGGATTACTGTTTGTGGGACGAATGACCCGACCAGAGATTTCTCTGTATATCAACCTACTAGGGTGACAACTGATAGCACCTTCTCAACGAAATCTGAAAGCTATATTAAAAGGTCTTGGGGTACTTGTATTCGACACAATACGAGGGTCTCACTTTAAGAAAGCCTATAAAGAAAGACCAATTAGAGGTGGTGGTATATACCGACGCGTTATGTGGAGGGGAGTGAGCTCGATCATAAACTAGAGCACTTCTCACTCTCGGGAACCAACCAATCGGGTAGTACAACAGGAGACAGGACATAGTGTCCCTGTCAATAACAGAGGCAGAATATATCGCGGACTGCGAAGGGGCCAAAGATGCCACCTGGATCCGACCATTTCTCCAAGAACTCTATATAACTATGCTGACCCCAGTCCTGAAAACCGACAGCGAAGGAGCCTACAATCTAGCCCAGACATTGAGATTTCTGCGGCGCAGTCGTTATATAGAACATTGTTACCACTACCTTCGGCAGCAGTGCCAACGAGGACTCCTGACAATCAAGATGATACCTGGAAAGGCGAATCTGGCAGATATATTAATGAAACTGCTGCTGATGAGCGAGATATCAGCCTGGAAAGCAAACTGGTTGAGTTCAACTGGGATAGATACTTCGATATGATAGGCGAAGGAACAGGCTGAGAATTGTCGGAATAGACAAATGGGATACGCAAGTCGGGGAGAGTGTAAGAAATACTCTCATCTCCAAGGATGTAAAAATGCTAGGGCATGCAATGGTAGGGAAGCCTAAAATGGCATATTGCTAACTCTGCTAGGATAACCGAAATGGCAAATTGTCAAAAAGAAGAAAGGATATAAGTAAAGGATTTCTTCGTGTATTTCCATATTCTTGATAGCAAGTTATACACAACTGTCTGTTAGCACAAAGAACGCTTGTTCTCTATAGTTCCTGCTGACAAATATATTCTTTACTCTTACCTCTTCGGTGTACATGCTCTTCAAGATGTCTTCCCCTCATAGCCTGTAATTCTTACAGAGTGAACCCAAGACACCCTGAGATCAAGCACCCCAATCATTGAATCTCCTGTGGCTCCAAAACAGAAAAGAAAACTGACCACAGAATGGGATCAACTGTTGGGATCTAAGTCAAGTACCCGAGAAAGACGACCTATAGAAATGGTCAGAACTCAAGCGGTCAGAGGTAACCCAGACCACCCAACTGACAAACAAGCTTGCAACTCACCTCTTGCAGCTGAATGGGCAAATGCAAGAGCCAAAGAGAGAGCACAATTAGACAAATATGGAGTGCTTACTAAAGTCGGCAAGCTTCCAGAAAGAGTCAAACCAGTAAACACAAAATGAGTTTATGTCGTCAAAAGCAGGCCTGACGGGTAAGTTGAGAAATACAAAGCCTGGAAGGTCGGCTGAGGATTCACGCAACCCAACAGGGTCAGCTACGACTCCGATCAGAGTTATGCTGAAATGATACAACCCGAGACGTTGAAAATCCTACTAGTTATTGCTTTCCACACAGGTTGGGGAATCCGGCAATAGGATGTCGCAGCCACATATCTCTAAGCAGAGCTACACCATGATGTATACATCAGTGATGCCAAAGAGAAATCAAGTATTGGGAGCTGAACAACGCCTATATGGCCTGAAACAATAAGGGCACAAGTGGTACCAAACCCTCTAGAAGATCTTCGAAATCACTGCACTAAAGTAATGCATTGGAGTCGATTGGTGGAAAAGGGCCTAGACGACCCTAAAAAACGCAAGTTCCAAGCGATAGTCAGAGAGTTACGTTTCATAAACTGAATGACGAGATTGGACATCTCAATCCAAGTCAATCTTGTAGCATATGCAGACCAACCTTGTAGTATATGTGGACCAACCTTATAGCATATGCAGACCAACCTTGTAGCATATGCGGACCAACCTTGTAGCATATGTGGACTAATCTTATAGCATATGCGGACCAACCTCGTAGCATATGTGGACCAACCTCATAGCATATGTGGACCAATCTCATACTAGCATATGCAGACCATTCTCGTAGCATATGCAGACCAACCTTATAGCATACATCAGCAACAAATATTTTGTGTCTCTAGGGCGTCAGATGCCCACGATGTCCAGGACGCATTCTGCCACTTGGGGATGCTGCAGTTTGGATCACTGGCTTCTGGAGACACTAGGAGATACCCAGGAGACACCCGGAGATACTTGAGAGACACCTGAGAGACACGGGTGTCCACAGGATGCCCAGGATGCCCAAAAGACACCAAATAACCACTGGCATCCAGAGACACCAGCAGGGCGTCCTGAGACCAGTTATTTTTTGCTGATATATGCGGACCAACCTTATAGCATGTGCAGACCAACCTCGTACCATATGCGCACCAACTTCATAGTATATGCGGACCAACCTCGTAGCATATGCAGACCAAGCTCATAGCATATACAGATGCTTCCTATAGAGAGGAGAAGAGCAGGTCACAGAGCAGAATTCTTCTCACCTGTCATAAACCCTGACCCTAGTGCCGCCCCTACCTCTGATATCCAGTATCTACCGATATACCATGTCCGACATTATGCACTCTGCTGGGATAAAAGAGTGAATCACTATCGCGACCCCGTCATCCTTCCCAATGGTGATCCCCGACCCCTGACCTGCCTGGCAACCCACCATCTGACTGGCACCATGACCTCCTGCCTGGTATCATGACCTCCCGCCTGGCACCATGACCACCCGCCTAGCAACATAACCCCTGACTGGTGACTCAACCTTCACTAGCAATATGAGCTGGACATCAGTACTAGAATGTATGCCTAGGCTGGTAAACTCTTACCTCCAGCTCTAGCCTCCAGCTCTGCCAGCTCTGCCAGCTCTCCCAGCCTTGCCAACCCTACCAGTCCCGGCAGCCTTGACAAGCCTGCAAGCTCTGCCAATCCCGCAAGCCTGTCAAACCCGCAACCTCGATATCCTGTTATCCCGATATCCTGATATCTCAATATTCTGATATCCCGATATCTCGATACCCCGATACCCCTGTGCCCCGATATGGCTAAGACCATGTTCTCTGCCCTCGTGTGGCTGACCTCACCGTCCTTGCTGTCCACTATGGATTATATTCCACCCTGGCAGACCCGACCTCCAAATAACCTTGCATGGCTATCCCGACAAGTCTCGGTCTAATAGGAGACCTCGAACCTGGCCCTTGGCTATTGTGTGGTGGCTGGTACTTCACCACTAGCAACACCTCGATCTCCGACTACTTCGCCTGGTCACCAACAATACCCCAGTACTACGATATGAAAGGAGCCCTGATATCCTATCCGTGGCTTTTCATAGTCAACCCTGTAATATGACCTCTGACTCCTCTGCCTAGTTACCGACCACGTTGTGAAGAAGCAGCTATTTTATCTGTTAAGACTAGTAGTGCTATGTAATTTCCGGAGAGGCGTTAGAGCTGACGGGAAGTGTAGGTATGTCGAAAATACACCGAAAGCACCAAAAAGACCAAAAAGACCGTAGATTCCGTAAATTCCGTAGAGAGCATATATAACAATCAAGTACAAGCTGTCTATGTGAATGTCTAATGTTGCGTAGCGTTAATTCGAGTGTTGCGCATGTGACGAGCGTTACTAGCGTTAAGAGCGATGACTTTGTGCAGCGTATCATGTAGAATTCACCAGATAGAATCCCCAATACGTACACACAGAGCCTAGCGAGAGTAATATATTCCGTGTGATATTCGATGTGTTCAAAGCGTGCGATGTAATCAAAGCGATGATCCCTCAATTCTTTGTGATGTTTCAATTGTCCTATTCTGCAATGCGAGTCTGTACAAAGCTGTACGATACAATATTCGATGCCACAATTCCACAATTCCGTAATTCGATTCGATTGTATGATCCTTGGATGTCCCCCTCAAGAGCAGCAAACAACAATTATAAACATATCCCACAAACATTGGGAAAATGATATGCAAAGCCTAAACGTTCAACCCGACATGTCCACAATATCAAATCAACCAAAATGAACGTGATGGCCACTAAGTGCCTAGAGCAAACAGCTAACTATCTAGCGTAAAAATGAATAACATAATCCGCGAAATAACTGTGCCTGCCTCACAACATTCCAGTACTACGATTTGTTAGGAGCTCTGGAATTCCTGTCCCTGAAGCCTAACGATAAGAACCGGCAATATTCCAGAAGCTAGAGTTGGCGCATGCCTAGTTCTTATGTCAGGGCAGGATCTAGAACCTCTAATATCCCGAAATCCCTGACCTCCAATTCCTATGCCTCGTATCCGGCTGAATGGAATTGGAGATATGCTTCTGAGTCTTTTGTGTGATGCTATGTTTAAGCCATATGCGTCTTTCCTGTTTCCCGAGATTCCTTGCTGTCCCATAGCGTGATTTCCTATCCTTGTATCTTGTTTCGCAGTTATTGAAAATGCGCTATTAGGATAGAATCTTCTAGTTACCTAGGATTGTTTGTTAGCGTGTATTTGTCTTGTTGGGGTCTGATGTTTGGAGCATATAAATATACGTCTAGGTCCCCCATTCCTGAGTTCTCTTTTCCTTTCTTCTTCACGCAACAACTTGTTTTCAGTCTTGTCTCTGGTTCTTGTTCCCGGTCTTGTCTCCCATCTTGTTTCCTGGGCTTGTTCCCTCCCTTCTTTCTGGGACCTCGTCTCCCACCTTGTATTCTTCTTGCCTGTCAGTCTAGTTTACTATCTAGCTGAATTTAATATACTCTTGCCATGAATCCTTAATCTGTTCGGGCATAGTCCAGACTATCCTGCCGCGTCTCCTATAGCGTCTCTGTCCCTGCACTCTGTGCTGCCACCGCTGTCGCCACCATAGTCACACTCTCTTATGCCTGCCTCTTCTTGGTAATGTCTCGACATGCTCTACCGTTAGGGTTAGGGTGTGTTCGTAACATCATATCAGCAAAAAATAACTGGTATCAGGACGCCCTACTGGTGTCTTTGGATGCTAGTGGTTTATTGGGTGTCTTTTGGGCGTCCTGAGCGTCCCGCACAGACCCATGTCTCCTACGTCTCTCCCGGGTGTCTCCTGGTATCTCTCTGGTGTCTCCTGGTGTCTCCAGAAGCCAGCGATTCAAACCGCGGTATCCCCAAGTGGCAGAACGCGTCCTGGGCATCCCGGGCGTCTGACGCCCTACAGACAGAATATATTTGTTGCTGATGCACCTTAGGGAATCAACCAATCGAATGATACAGTAAGTGCCAGGATGTAGTGGCATTATCGATTACAGAAGCCGAGTACATCACCGACTGCGAGGGGGCAAAAGACCTAAAGTAGTGCCAACAGCTGTTAGCGGAAATGAAAATAGGGACAATAACCAGCCCTGTCCTGAAGAGAGACAGCGAAGGGGTATACAGCCCCTCTCAGACAGTGAAATTCCTCTGCTCAAGCAGGCACAGGTAAAGCACTGCTTCCACTACCTCTGGCAACAGGGCCAGGTAGGGAGGGTGCAACGAGAGTTGGCTCTTCCCTGTGGGTGGGAAGCAGTGTGGGGGGTAACTCGCACACTGAAGAGGGGAGAAAAGTACCACCTGGTCTACGTCTGAAAACTAGGCGATGTCCTAGCTATTGGGGTAACATCCCAACCTATTATGCAAGTGCTCGCTAGAATGACAGGCCACCTCTCATGCATATTCAGTCCTGGCGAGGGCAAGGGATTTGACCCGAGCAGCTTGAGTATCCCGAGAATGTCCAAGAAAGGTTAAGAGCCAGGCCTCGAAGAGAACTCAAGCTGGTGTGTATTAGTTAGTCTCATCCTGGCGAGGACACGGAAGGAGTCAGGCGGGTTTGACGACTCATCCTAGGAAATCATGGATCAGGTGGTGTCGGAAAAATTATGAAGCATGAGGCGAGACACTGAGGGCCTGGAACGTCATGAATATATATGGGAGCTATCCAAGTGAGCCTCACAAGCCGTAGCATGGAGCATACTAATATTTGACCTACCCGAGGTAGCCAGAAAGGGCTTAAAAAACCCTGAGCGGCATTCAGCAGACTGTAGGGGTCAGTTGGGCTTGACAGGGTGGTTCTAAAGCCAGTGCCAATCCAGCAACACTGAGAGGTGTTTACTGATAGGCTCAAGGTGCAAAGGGTATGATATCAAATGTATGTACTCTGAAAAAGTGGGAGTGATCCGAGTAAGCTTCGGCCGTGGCTCAGAGCATACCGATCCGATAAGGAGTAGGTAGCCACTCGTCAAACTACTTACCCACCTTAGTTACGAACTGTTATGCTTGCCTTCGAGTCCTGTTGGGGGCCTTTAAGGGTCGAAATACAACTGGAGCAAGCCAGGGCAGGGACTGCAACTTGAGGTATGGGTTGAGATTATTGGCATTCTACCGGATGACCGTCTGTGGCTGGAACTATCGACAACACAGACAAAGGACCTGCAAAAGTGGCAGGGAGATAGTCATGCAGGAGAGTGGTGTAGTATACTCGGCGGAGTGATGCATCATAGTATTGAAGAATTGGAAAGGGAACAAGGGCAAGCACCTAGGGGTGATCATGTAGGACCAACGAAGGCACCAGAAATACTGTCACCAGAAAGCGAAAGCAGCTTGGGAGATAGTAAAGCGCTTGAACAAACTCCCTGCGAAGAGCAAGAGGGCCATATTGATGCAACAACTGATGCCTATTCTGACGTACGGCAGTGAACTGTACCACGAACTGAGCGAACAGCAAAGACGGTTGGTGTACGATAGGTATAGGTAGACGATAGATGCATACCTAGGGAGCCGGAAAGACAAGGTACATGCATTGGTAGGTCTCAAAGGCATAGATCAGATCATGAGGAATAAGAGAATACGATGGGCAGCCTTGGTTTACAGAAGGCACATGCCAGAATTGAGGGGTATAGTGGAGCCGATTCTGTGACTCTGAAATGGATGAGAGGAGACAAAAACAAAGAGGGGGTAAAAGTAGAACTCAAAGAGCGGAGCAAGGACGAGGTAGAGGAGTGAACAGATGGCAGCAGGATAGAGGGAAGAGCAGCAGGAGCCACTAGAGAGTGTGGACAATATCTCAGGGAGTTGGCCACAGTAGCAGACGCAGAAGAATTAGTAGTATTGATGGCATGGGAACACAAGGACGTGGTGGCGCTTGACAGCTACAAGGTCATTCAGCGAATACTGAACCTGCGGCATAAGGCACCACACTTGTGGATAGAGGAGGGGTTAGTCGAAAAAATGAAGAAGAGTCCACAAATGCTGATATGGGTGAAGGGTCATAGTAGGATAGCAAGAAATGAAGAAGTAGACAGGATGGCGAAAAGGACAGTATGGATGGAGTGCAGGCTACATGAGAAGGAGATAGTGATGCCGGCGGGTATTCGACATGAATTCCTAATATACCTGAACATGCCCAAGCATATCAACTGGTCAAGGAGGGCACTGAGGAAATTAGTATATATGATAATGAACAAAGGACAACAGCATCAGTAGCTGTGGGAAATAGGAAAGGGGAAAGACAGTCAGTACGTATGCGATGGGTGGACTGCACAGAACACAGCACATTTGACGCAATCTCCATGGGTGGGAGATGCTAAAGGCAAGTGGAGCAAACTGCTGTGCGAGGATGAGAAGTGGTGTGAATCAGTGGCAGATGTGGAGAGGGTGCAACAAGAGTTGGCTCTCCCCCCTGGGTGGGAAGCAGTATATAGAGTAACTCGCACACTGAAAAAGGGAGAAAAGTACCACCTAGTCTATGTCTGAAAACTAGCCAACATCCTAGCTATTGGGGTAATGTCCCAACCCGTTGTGCAAGTGCTAGCTAGGATGACAGGCCACCCCTTATGCACATTTAGTCCCGGCGAAGGCAAGGGATTTGACCTGACCAGCTTGAGTATCCAGAGAATGTCTGAGAAAGATTAAGAGCCAGGCCTCGAAGGCGACTCAAGCTGGTGTGTATTAGTTAGTCTCATCCTGATGAGGACGCGGAAGAAGTCAGGCGGGCATCAGCAAAAAAACTCGTGCGTTGTAATGCGCCACCAAGCTTTGCAATACGATTTCTGCACTACATCCATTTCCACACTTGCAAACGGTTCTCTTTCTCACATTCGTTCTTAATTCTCTTTCCCACTGAATTTGTCCCATAATGCCCTATGTCCGATCCCTTGTCATGGTTATGCCTACTTTGCATTATACCTGTTCTCAACGCCCTATGTGCCTTGACTTAGTGAAATTTCGTCTCTTAACTTGTTGGCTAGATATTACTTGGCGGGTGGGGAAATGAGCTTGCCAAACATAGGTATATTACTCGCTTGATTTCATATAAGATAGCTATTAACTCATACAGGTCTTGCCTGTACGCATAGCTATTTACTCTCCTGGTACTTGCCGGCTGAGGCTGCGATCTCGCCAGACATAAGTAATAACTCTCCTACTACTCAGTTGTTGGGGTAGCGCTTTAAGCAACAACTCTCCTAGTACTTGGTGGGTGAGGGAGTAAACTCGCCAGACTCAGATATCTACTTTGCCATTCCTCACTTTATTTCACACAGGATAGCTAATAACTCATACAGGTCTTGACTACACATAGCTATTTACTCCCCTGCTACTCATCAGCTAAGGCTGCGATTTCGCCAGGCAACTCTATTTACTCACCCAATACCCACCAGCTGTGATACCGAATTCACAATTACTATATTGGGATATTGCTGTCTGGAATTTAGAGGTCTAATTTGGGATCAGTTCTATCGGATGTGACAGATCCGAGATCAGTTCCATCGGATGTGATGAATCTGACTGAACTAGTAAGAGGCTGGAGAGGCTGAGTGTAAGACAACATGGCAGGAGGGTGGATCTGACGCAGGATAGTCAAAGATAGCTCTTTTCTGCTGGGACTTAGAGAATTTGAAGAGCCTGGTTAAGCTAGGACTTGCCCACATTTCTACCAGTACTCGCTCACATCTCTACCAGTACTCACCAGCTGTGGCAGCTATTTTGCCAGGCATAGTCAACAACTCTTGCAGTACTTGGCTGGTGGGGGAATAAACTCACCAGACTCAGGTATCAACTCTCTAACTACTCACTGGGTAGGGCAATAATTTCATACAGGATAGCTAACAGCTCTGCTAGGACTCGCCAGCTGGAGCAATCAGGTCAGTACTTACTCTCCTCTTACTCGGCAGCTGGGGCAGCAATTTCGTGCAGCATCAGAAATTTCGTACAGTCTAGCTAACAGCTCTGCTAGGACTCAGTGGCTGACGCATGCAAATCGGTATTTACTCTCCTGTTATATGGCGGCTGGAGCAATAATTTCGCTGGAAATTGGTATGAACTCTACCAGTACTCGCCGCTTGGAGCAGCAATATAGCATAGGATAGCTAATGGCTCTGCTAGAACTCACTGGCTAAGACTGCGATTTCGCCAGACATAGGTAATAACTCTCCTACTACTTAGCTGCTGAGGTAGCACTTGAAGCAACAACTCTCCCAGTACTTGGCGGGTGGGGGAATTAACTCGCCAGACTGAGGTATCAACTCTCTTACTACTCACTGGGTGGGGCAATGATTTTGCACAGGATAGCTAACATCTTTGCTAGGACTCACCAGCTAGGGCAATCAGGTCTATATTTACTCTCCTCTTACTCTGCGGCTGGGGCAGCAATTTTGTGCAGTATCAGAAATTTTGTACGCAAATCGGTATTTACTCTCCTATTACTCGGTGGCTGGGGCAATAATTTTGCTGGAAATTGGTATGAACTCTGCCAGTACTTGCCACTTGAGGCAGCAATATAGCACAGGATAGCTAACAGCTCTACTAGAACTCGCTGGCTGGGGAAATGATTTCCCTGGAAATAGGCATTAACTCTCCTGGTACTCGCCAGCTGTGGTAGCAGTTTAGCACCAGATAGCTAACAGCTCTAGCCGTAATCGCTGGCTGGAGAAAATCTAATGATGTTGATAGGACTCAGTGGCTGTGGCAAGGTGAAAAAACTAGCAGGATCACGAAATGTAGGAAAGCAGGAATATGCATTTTATGGAATATGTGTAGATTATGTAGATAGATTTAGATAGGATTAGCATAGGAATAGAAGCACAAATCAAAATATATGTCACAGATTATACAAGCACTAGTATCGCGGATGCCATCAGTAATAATGTAGAAGGATTGGGAAAACAAGCAGCAGGAGACAGAGTGTTGGTAAGGACATGATGTGGGAAAGAGTGTTGAGAAGGACTTTGTATGGGAGGAAGCATTAGCAAGGACTGCATGTGAGAGAGTGTGTTGGGAAGGAGACATGCTGCATCCAATAGCTCAGGGAGGGGGTCAAGTGCAGGTAGCATTCACAACGCAAGAGCATTAAGAAATGGTAAATACGGAAGTACTATCTTTGCAATATATATACAACACGAGGTTTTGAAATATGCTGTTGGCGCCCCAGCAAGGTTATAATGCAAACTAGTTTTTTTGCTGATGGGTTTGACAACTCATTCTGGGAAATCATGAACCAGGTGGTGTCGGAAAAATCATGAAGCATGAGACAAGGCACTGAGGGCCTGGGAGGTCACGAATATATATGGGAGCTATCCGAGTGAGCCTCACAAGCCGTGGCATGGAGCATACCAATATTTGACCTACCTGAGGCAGTCAGAAAGGGCTTAAAAAACCCTGAGCAGCAGTCAGAAGACCATAGGGATCTGTTGGGCTCAACAGGACAGTTCTAAAGCCAGTGCCAGTCCAGCAACACTGAAAGGTGTTTAGCGATGGGCTTAAGGAATAAAGAGTACGATATCAAATGTATGTACTCTGAAAAAGCAGGAGCTATCCGAGTGAGCTTCGGCCATGGCTTAGAGCATACCAATGTGATAAGTAGTAGGTAGCCACTCATCAAACTACTCACTCACCTTAGTCACGAACTGTTACACTTGTCTTTGAGTCTTGTTGGGGGCCTTTAGGGGTCGAAATGCAACTAGGGCAAGCCAGGGCAGAGACTGCAACTCGAGGTATGGGTTGAGATTATTGGCATTCTATCGGATAGCCGTCTGTGGCCGGAACTATCGACAACACAGACAAAGGACCTGCAAAAGTGGCGGGGAGTTAGTCATACAGGAGAGTGGTATAGTATGCTCGGCGGGGTAATGCATTGTAGTATTGTTCCTAATATGAGAGGGGTCCGGAGTGTCTTTATTTGTACGTAGCACTAGGGGGGGGCAGGGACTGGCCCGGAGAAAGAAGAGAAGCCACCTGGGAAATTGGGAGCTACAGTCCATCGCCATATTCTATATAGGATAAATGCGATTCATAATTCCTTAAACAAAAAAAAAAAGGCAACAGGGCCAAAAGAAAGACCTGATGATTGTAACAATCCCTAGGAAGAAGAATCTGGCCGACCATTTTATGAGATTAGCCCCTATGAGCTCGATCAGGGCCTGGAAGAATATATGGATGAGATCGAATAGGAAACCTGGGTCAGAGACATAAGCGACAACATACCCTGCTGAAGGAAACAGCAGCCCATCAACCAGCGAAGGAAACCTCATACTATCTAGAGACGACATACGATTTGGAGAACTCTTGGGTCCGCTATGGGAAGGATGGTGCTGGTGAGATTGAGGAAATGCTCAAGTAGGAGAGAGTGTAGGAAATACTCTCGCCCTCATGTGATATAAGCCAAGGTGCCTAATGGGGATAGCGATGAATAATATTTTGGATTTCCTAAAGAGGATAGGTAGGTCAATACTTGAAGCATATAAGCCAAGTGTTTTTTGCATGTAATTCGGTCCTAGGACTCTATTCAAGATACCGCTCCTCATAGCCTTGTTGCTTACAGCACATGCACGGCGCACTTGCTCGAGCGACATTTCATGATATCATGAAAGCATAGTAGTCAGAGGCTGTTCCAGCTAAATTGAGATCTATGGACCTCACATCCTGCCACTCCCCTCTAGTATGACACCCTCGCCGCTCTACCCACCACTTACGGTCAAATATCAGGCAAGTGAGCCTATGATCACTAGGAGGTATTTACCTAGCATCCACCTATATCTATGCCAAATTGGTATTGAAGGAGGAGGATTCAAAATGATAAAATCGGCGAGTATCAATTAGGAATACAAATCTGTTCAAATGTGCAATTCAGAGAGTAAATCATTGAATGAATTAGGTCCGCCTTATTATTTTACCCTCAATCCCCATCCTTTAACCCCTTATATTATTGTCCCCAGAGCATCCTCAATACCTACGGGGAGGTCTTCAATAGCTCTATCCCTTCCCCGTTTTAAGGCTTCACAGGTCGTTTCATTTGCCGGGCATGCTGGTCGCTTCTCAGGCATTGTACCCTGTTCATAGCAGCCAGTATGCTTGTAATCAACCTAGGGCATCCAACTTAGCTACTTTAGATCATCTAATATCTAATTTAGAGTACAGTCCAGCTGCTTTAGTCCACCTAATGTACATCTGTTTTACTGGGTATGGATCAAAGGAGTGCACAGAAACTTAATATTCAGGGTAGCAAATGGCATGGGGGGCGTTAGGGGGCGTTGGGCAGTAGAGGGGTAGAAGTCAAGATAGAGCTCAGGCGCTTCTAGAGACTACCTAAAAATTGATTTACAGCTATCGCCGACAATGCTACCAAAAAAAAGAGATTAAGCGATCTGGAGTGGCATAGGATTTGTATGAAAAGACAAGATCACCGATATGTAAAGATGACTTATGAGGAAGTTTGGAGCTCTTCTTCCTTGGCCAGACGGTTGGCCTATGGCAAGTTCTATAATAAGAGATGTATTGAAAGTACAGGATGGATGATTGGCTCTAAATACTAGTGATGGGATGGTTTGGAAAAGAAAGAAAAGAACTAAGCAAGACCCAATACTTGAAAAATATCTTCGAGAATGAGTTGATAGAGCAAATCAAGCTACAGTCAATATTACGGGTGGAATTTTAGCTGCTGCAGTTGGTCGGCTTGCAAGAGCTTTAGCAAAGGTTATCTAGAAGACTATACGGATTTTCTTTTTTCCAGGGGCTAGCTAGCTGCACTTAAGACTCGAGGTGGAATTGGAAGACAAAAGTTCTGTGAGGATAGTGGTGAATATAATCAAGCCTTAATTCCACAAGATCATGCTGTTCTACAAGATAGAACAGCAGACTTTGCACAGCAGGATATCTTCAACCATAATGAGCTGGCTCTACAGTATGTACAAATTCAGTATTTTTAACTGCAATAGCTAATCTGAATGAATGCAAAGAGCAAAAAAATGTAAAGCTACGCATGCAGATGTCTCTGAAAAACTTCCTTCTATGGTTATTGGTCATGCTGCAACACCCAAAGCATGTTGAGCAGCTAAGATCAACCCTAATAATTTGTTGAGTGATTGTGGTATGAATATTTCAGGGAATTGGATAAAGAGATGAAGAAGCAAGGATGACGTTTTGATTACTGATAATTTTCCAACCTACCCACCTCCAATCCTCAAAACTATCCTAATGATGTATCACCACAACCAATCCTATCTCATGTTATGTTATGCTATTTGCCAAAAAATACTACACCTGTTTTGCAATCATTGGATGCTAGTATTATTCGCATGTTTAAGGCTGGATATCGACAACGTTTAGCAACTTGTTTGGTAGAACAATTTAATCGTATAGGAGAAGCACAACTTGATATCAATATCCTGCAAACAATTCAGTTACTTTCGGCAGCATGGGATGATGTTCCACCCTACGTTATTTTCGTTCTTGTGCCCAGACTCTATACGTGCGCTGCCGCCAAGACAATTCATAATTGTGGGTGCTCCCAAGGCAGGAGACATTGCTGGCAATGTTCAGGAGTTATTGCATCCCAAAATAAGGAATCTTTTCCTTCTTATGAAGCCTATACTCCATACCTACAATACCTTCAAGATTCAACCAGCATGTCGATTACCTTACTTCTTACTACGAGCACAAACTCACAACAAGTTAATACTCTAGCGGCAGAGTTTCTAGGCTATGATGAGGATGAGGCTAAATCTCTAGGGGTTGTTGATATTGAAGAGATTATTGAAGATTTTAAAAGTGTGGATAATGAAGATGAAGATCTAGAGGTTCTAGAAGATCTATATTCACCACCTCCTAACCTTTAATCACAACTGCACAAGGACATTCACACCTTACAGAACTAGTTCTGCATCTAGAAGCTCTATGCAGCAACTGCAGACTCCTGAGCAAGCTCTTACTCGCAATATGCATGCATCTCGTATTCAGAGCTCTATTACAGGTTGATTTTCACCGCTAGAGTCTTCTTAAGTTCTGTTATTGCATTCTTGTTTTGTTGTGCGTTCTTGTCTTGTTCGGTTATTATATATAAGCAAGAAGATGCCTCTCCTAAATTGCTCGGATTGGCAAATTTTGGCGCAATCCGTCCGTTAGGATCCGCTAGGTTTGAGTGTATTTGCAATGCATTGTAGATCCGGCTGTGGGAGGCCTGATTGTCGATCACTGCCAGCCATGGGCTGCACAAGATAACACGATGAGATAACCAACCCCAACTCTCAACCCATCTCAACTCCCAACCCACATCATACTTAGCCACAACTCAACTCAATACCCCTACAGCAGCATAAATACAAAATAACAATGCGAGACCTCATCCAATCGCTGTGGGGCACTGGCTTTTCGCCGGCTCAAACCCCAAGCCCCTCTGCGCCATCAGCTACACATACTAGTACCCGTGACAGAGACCTCATCTCGAGTGACGAGCTCCTGACAGATGATGCCCTCGATGAGCTGTGGGCATGGTTCTGTGGCGCGGCCAAGGACGGGACTAATCTGCAGTTGGTATTTGTTAAGCTGATTAACTCTGTGAGTAGTTATCTAACATTCACCCAAGAGCTACATAGCGAGTGTGGCTCTTGTACACCTTGTTGATTGAACTTTTAGAATGTAAACATGTTATGCTGACAGAAATGGTGCTAGGCCCGGAAACCGTACATGAAGCATTCAGATCTCGCATCTACCAGATCTAGATCCATGATGCCTGCTAGCCCCAGAAGTGCTGCAAGCGACGTCGATATCTTCGGGCTCTGGCGCCACGGAAGCAACACCACCACGGCGTGCGACACCCCCAGCGAGCGTACTGTTGCGGACCACGACCCCCCAAGCTACGGGCACCATCCCAGCGAACCAACCAACACCCAACTGCAAACCCACCAAGCGCTACAAACCACCGTCACACAACTCCGCCAGGAGAGCGCACATTTACAAACCACCATTACACAACTCCGCCAGGAGGGCGCACAGCTACAAACCACCATCACGCAACTCCGCCAGGAGAATGCGCAGCTACAAAGCAAAGCCCAAGCGCTAGATACCACGGTTACACAACTCCAGCACGAGAACGCGCAGCTACAAAGCAAAGCTCAATCACCAACACGCACAGCCCCCACCCTCGTGCGAGTCGCAATTAAATCCGTCCACTTTGCCAGCCGGTACGTTAAAATGGACGCATCTGGCCTCCGATCCCATCACCCAGCCGGTGGGGGGCATGTTTTAGTCCAGACCTACATCGCCGGGTGGGAGGAATTTGAGCTGGTGCGCCACCCCGACAATCTCGTGTCCTTCAAAGCAATCTACTTCGATAACATCTTTTTGCGGGCGGAGGCCAAGGGCTTGAATCCAGGGCAAACTCCCGACGGCGGGGGTGGGGTGGTGAATTGTCAGTATGGCTGTGGCAGGTTCGAGAAGTTTAGGATTTTGAGGGTGGGGAAGCATGGGGAGGTGGCGATTGAGTCCGCCGAGTTTCCGGGGAGGTATCTTAGTCTCAATGGTAATTGCCTGGATAGCATGAAGCTGCAGGGCACGCTGAATGCGTGGGAAAAGTTTTATTTGGTCTTCGTTCCATAAGAGGCTGAAATATGGCGGAGATTCTATAGTACATGTGGGTACAGTACTTAAAAGGGAGTGCAGTAGGGTAGCATATTTCATCGATTCACGAATGGAGAAGGCAGTTCGCGGATACGAAGCTACGGTTGGACTATTCGGGAAACACGTATACATAATGTATCGGCGGGTCATGGCAAATCTGTCAGATTAAATAGTTCTAAGCTCAGCTATATGCACCATTTTCTTAGCCCCCATGTGCGCTTGCATACAGTCGAACCTGTCTTACTGCATAATATCCGTCAGGGCACTTTTGATGCAGTAAGAGAGGTTTATGCGGTACGGCAGAAAATGAGAAAAAGAGCTGATATTGAACTAACTACATGACACCCCGACAAAATACATGACACACTGACCAAATATACGACACACTGACCAAATACATGACACACCGACCAAATATGATATGTACCTCAATTGGGGAACCACATGGTTTGGATACATTAAAGCATATAATTTCTTGCTTTTTCTCGCAGGGGCTCTCCATTAATAGGTCCCTCACGTTCATGTTGTAAAAAACACGCTAATAATGCAGATTCCAACTCAGGATGTACAGTAGAACTTCGCGCTTGCGTTTATTTGATTTGTGCGTAGTCTCTGCTGCAAGAAGCAAATCTGGATCTTCATTAAATTTGCGGAGGATGCTACTTTGGTTGATGGATCGGTCAAAGGAGCGCTGGAACCTATTATTAATCTAGCATACACTTTTATAATCTTGTAGGCTAATTACCATTGCGCAAGCTCATGTTGGTTCAAGAATTTGTTTGCCAAATGGTAGCGATAGAGCTGTGCACGCTCGCCATCTGTTGGATCGGAAGTTGACGTATATGGTACA
>Ga0307514_10002440_pt1 | contig 19380 bp, 19 predicted proteins | sample 16_EM_MG_FD_203088 | JGI IMG/M metagenome (GOLD analysis project Ga0307514, IMG submission 203088) | Populus trichocarpa ectomycorrhiza microbial communities from riparian zone in the Pacific Northwest, United States - 16_EM | ecosystem: Host-associated > Plants > Roots > Unclassified | place... | reverse complement strand
AATGATGCTTGTTTCATTGCCCCCCCCCCCCCTGGCTTTTCGTACCACCTCCTCCCTCCCCCAGGGGTATAATAAGTGCCGAATTTCTGCGCTGCTCATATATACAGCTTGGTGGCAAAAAAACTCATACCCCACCAAGCAAAAACTCATACACCTTGTATGAGTTTTTTTGCCACCAAGCTGTAAACTATGAGGTGAAAATACACCAGCGTCCAATACCAATACTCCCATAATTGCCCGGCCTACCACACCCAAACTGCGGTTCCATTTATTGGCTTGTGTCTAAAAGCGAATTAGTTTATCAAAGCTTTAAACGCTGGACAATGGTAAGGAAGCCCTGACCTGCAATGACAGCACCAGATGAGTCAGATGAGGGCAAGAGATAAGCAGGAGGAAGAATGGGAGAATCAATAGATATAAAAATAATTCTATTGGAGCAAGTCGCAATGGCAAGTTTTTTGCCAGTGTCATCTACGTCAACGCAGCGTGGTCGGTAGTCAGCGGGAAGCCAAAGCAGTTTCTTCATGTTATACATGACCCATTGATCAGCGATATGAACAAAGGGTGTTGGTTGTGCCGGTTCCTGATTCCCGCCGCGGCTGTGAAGACGTGATTTGAGTAATACACCCTCACTCGTGTGTAGATGCATTCCGTCCTTATGAAATTTGATACTGGAAATACCGTAACCAGATTCGAAGATTTCTATGGTTGTTTTTGTAGTAATGTCCCATAATCTGACTGTTTTGTCTTTAGAGGCAGAGGCAACAAGCTTTCCATCAGGGGAAAACACAGCCGAATAGACCCAATTGGTATGACCATACAAAAGTCCACATTGTTTTCCTGTTGATGTATCCCATAATCTAACTGTTCCATCGTCAGAGGCAGAGACAGCAAGCTTTCCATCAGGTGAAAACGCAGCCGACCTGACCCAATCAGAATGACCTTCCAAAACTTCACATTGATTTCCTGTTGATGTATCCCATAATCTGACTGTTTTGTCTTTGGATGCAGAGGCAACAAGCTTTCCATCAGGTGAAAACACAACGAAGTAAACTCTTTCAGTATGACCTTCCAAAACTCCGCATTGCCTTCCTGTTGATGTATCCCATAATCTGACTGTTCCGTCGGAGGATGCAGAGGCAACAAGCTTTGCATCAGGGGAAAACTCAGCTGAGTTGACTTCGCTGGTATGACCTCCCAAAGCTCCACATTGCTTTCCTGTTGATGTATCCCATAATCTGACTGTTTCGTCGTCAGATGCAGAGACAACAAGCTTTCCATCAGGTGAAAACACAACTAACCTGACCCAACCAGTATGACTTGCCAAAACCTCACATTGCTTTCCCATTGATGTATCCCATAATCTGACTGTTTTGTCGTCAGATGCAGAAGCAACAAGCTTTCCATCAGGTGAAAACACAGCCGACCTGACCCAATCACTATGACTTTCCAAAACTTCACATTGCTTTTCTGTTGATGTATCCCATAATCTGACTGTTTTGTCGTCAGATGCAGAGGCAACAAGCTTTCCATCAGGTGAAAACACAGCTGAGTTGACATCGTCGGTATGACCTTCCAAAACTCCGCATTGCTTTCCTGTTGATGTATCCCATAATCTGACTGTTTTGTCCTTGCATGCAGAGGCAACAAGGTTTCCATCAGGTGAAAACACAACGAAGTTAACTCTTTCAGTATGACCTTCCAAAACTCCGCATTGCTTTGCTGTTGATGCATCCCATAATCTGACTGTTGTGTCGGAAGATGCAGAGGCAACAAGCTTTCCATCAGGTGAAAACACAACCGACTTGACCCAACCAGTATGACCTTCCAAAACTTCACATTGATTTCTTGTTGATATATCCCATAATCTGACTGTTTTGTCATCAGATGCAGAGGCAACAAGCTTTCCATCAGGTGAAAACACAGCCGACCTGACCCAATCAGTATGACTTTCCAAAACTTCACATTGCTTTCCTATTGTATCCCATAATCTGACTGCTTTGTCGGAAGATGCAGAGGCAACAAGCTTTCCGTCAGGTGAAAACACAGCTGAGCTGACATCGTCGGTATGACCTTCCAAAACTCCGCATTGCTTTCCTGTTGATGTATCCCATAATCTGATGTTTTGTCGTCAGATACAGAGGCAACAAGCTTTCCATCAGGTGAAAACACAACCAAGTAAACTCTTTCAGTATGACCTTCCAAAACTCCACATTGCTTTCCTGTTGATGTATCCCATAATCTGACTGTTTTATCGGAGGATGCAGAGGCAACAAGCTTTCCATCAGGTGAAAATACAGCCGAACAGACCCCAGCGGTATGGCCTTCTAGTGTCTGTATCAATGAGCTCCATACATCTACCACTCTGGGTTGCAGGGAAATCCAGGGGACCTTTTCAAAGTATCCCGCTCGGATTAGGCTTGTTTCTGGAGCAAAAAGCAGTCCCGAATAGTAGACTTGAAGGGGTGCCATTTCAACAATCGACCTGCTGTATAATACAAATCGTTTGGCATCATATACGAGTTTTAACAATGCCGGATCATAGCCTCCGAATTTTTCCTTTTCGAGTCAGTAATACTCCATTACATAAACTTGAGGGGATTGTGACTTACAGCTAGCATATCTTCCAAAGCAATTACCATGAGGACCCCATTCGATACCTCTCCAATTAAGCTTAATGCTTCCAGCCAATGAAGAAAGTGCTGTTGCAAAAAGTCCCGAATTGTGCGGACGTCTTCTTCCCCCGGATTGCCATGTTGGAAGTGGTCTAGCCAGTACCGACACCCATACCGGACGTGAGGTGGAATATGTTGTTGTATAACATCCCCAGATATATCAGTTACCAAAATCCCTACTTCTGGAAGGTTGCATATGTTTTCGTGAAGCTTGGTGAATATAAGCCTCATACATTTTCGGAATAGTTGGATATGGCCCTGGTTTGCGTCTATCTGGAATTGTGGCTCAATGCACCTCCGGGAATCCAGTAGGAAGTCTCGAAAGGATGGGTGAAATAATCGGACTGGCTCCATTTCGTTTTCTGGAACATTCAAAACAGAATGCAAGGGAGCAAGAGTCTTTGACAAGTTTGAAAATTTTACTTGATGTAGCTCTGCTAGATATCTAGGAGGCATGACATCGAACATTATGACAACGGACCCAACTATTTCCTTGAATCGTGCCACTAGTTCCTCACAATCCGTAAGATCTCGTTTACCGATAACTGAGTGTTGAAGTAAAGTTGTATACATCACATCAAGATCCTTGGTTGGTGACTGGGAATGGGAATGCGTATTTTCCCCAAGAATGATGGACAGCCGGTCTTCAGGATCATAGGCGTCGTCTTTAATAAATCGATATGTTGTCGCCGCATAAATGAACAACCCAGCAGCCTTTTTTACCAATAATTCAATTGTCTGCTCATCCGGCCATGGTGTCTTCAACTGCTTATTTGTTGCTTTCACACGGGCAAGGTTTCGTTGAAAGAAAATCGATATATCATGGTTGACAATAGAAGGTGAGACTTCATGGAGGATAAAGTCCTGATATGCCTCCCCAGGTAGCTCATGGAATCCAAGTGAAATAGGTGTCTCTGGCCTGCTTGTAACTAAAATTCGGAGTCGAATTGTCTCGAGATTCTTGGCTTCCGCGAGTAGTTCGAGGATTAACTGAATATCCTTCATATTGTCACATTCGTCAAGTGCATCAATCACGACAACCAGTTGAATTGACTGGGCTGGCGCATTCCGTAATGGGTTCAGAATGAGATGCTTCCACTGATTGCGTAACCCTTGTTGAAAAATATCGGGCTCCTTATTGATGGCATTAGAAATGGCTGTCCTGAGTACTGGTAGACTAGTTGCGAGTTGGGCGGCAATAGTAGTGAAGAACTTTCCAGCATGGCTAATATCCCCGCGACCTCGAGAAAAAAAGAACGATGCTGCAAGTCTTTTCCTTTCTGCCAGTTCAGCAGCAACTGTGCGGGAAATTGTGGATTTGCCAGTGCCTGCCATGCCGTTAAGCCAGAAGATGCATTTATTCTCGCAATTGTCAGACCAATCTATAATCTGCTGACGGAGAGCTACTCGGGTATCTGGCAAACAATGGTCTTCATGTTCCCAGTGACGGTGAGTGTGTACAGCCCCCTCGGCAAGTGGCAGCTTCGAAAGGTTCATTCTTTGTTCTTGAGACTGTACCATTAATTAGTAATGAGTAATTGTGGAGGCACATGTCGACTATATAACTTTCCTCAATTTGAATACCCATCGTTTCTACACCCTTGCCAATTTCAACAGCTGCTGCCCTAATAGTAATCATTAATATAAGACTTGCAGCAGATTTTTTAATTGCTTACATCTGGTCACAACCGATAGCGGCAATCAAACTGGTCTTATGCTGCTCAAGTAACTGAAGAGTCTTTTCCATGTCCTTCCTTTGCAATGGCCACTTAAGCGTTCTAAGTTCCCATAATAGGAATTTGTGTTTCTTCCCGGCTCCAGCATTTAGAACCTGGAGAAGTCTATTAAACTCCTCTTTAAGCTCTGAAATACTGTCATCGAGCAACTTTGAGGTAATCCACTTGGCGGAGTCGGGGCCATTCATCAAGCTGTGAATACGCTGAAACACTGCTTGTAGAGCACCAATGTTGTCCATCAGCTGTTTCATTTCAGGCTTAGCATTCTTAACATCCTAACCCCATCAATAAAATTTAGCACTGACAATGACTCAATTACTTGAGGGGATTTTGTACCGCACAGTATTGCCAGCACACGGAATAGACTTTGCCAGCCAGTTCAACTACAGCAACCACACTGGCGGCAACACCTAGTGCTTCGGCCATGGGTTTAGTTATCACAATCGATCTTCAAGACGGGTGAATTGAAACAATTTGGTATTGTGTGTCGCTGTGTTGTGTGTTGTTGTGTTGTGTTGTTGTGTTGTTGTGTTTGTATTTTGTTGTGTTATCACGTATGCAGGTAAAGTGGGGATACGGAATTGGTTAGAGCCTTCTAGCATCTCATAGGGTACGTAAATGCAATAGTCTGGTTGGCACAAGCCGCAACACTACACCCCACCCTTGCTATACCGACAGGCTTCAAGATTTCACACCAGCAAATTACCCCTCGCTATACTGAACGGCCATACAATACCATACCGGACAGAGTGTAAAGGTTTTCATATCCCTGTTCCTATATATTCCTCCCTTGCTATGACGGATGGAGCCAAGCTAATTCTTCTAACATGCGTCAACTGCAGCCTCAGCCCTTCTGTGCCTAACTCATCTGATTGGGAGTGAATGTTAAGCCACCTATGGATGGTCTGGTCTTTGCGCTTGGAATGTTGATGGGCCTGGATAGCTGTTGGAGGTAGCCTACAGTGTCGGAAATATAAAATCAAGCAAGACTTGGATCTATGTACTGTAATTACCCACCTCATCATCAATGAAATGCTTACCAAAGTCACTAAGCTTCTCTTTTGCATATTCTGGCTCCTGCCGCTTGCGACATATCTCACGCTTTTCCAGCACACCCAATGCTCTGCGTTTTCCTGTACTTCTCAACATAATTGATACTGGTACCACTGGTATTGCAATTGCAAGGCCGCTCCAGAACCCACTACCTACTCATATGCCAAGCTCAACCCCTGTCATTTTCTATCCGCAAAGAACAGTCCATATCGCTTTTTAAGACATATGCAAGAACTAACTCAGGGAGGTTACATACATACAAAACGGGTGTAGTCAGGTTGCACTAAAACAGGTGGATGGCAATTCACAAACTGAGATATGTATGTAAATTTAATGTCGGTACGGAGTACCACGGGCAAATGCTGAAATAACATGATAAAAATGTTTAAATAAATAAAAAGGGACCCGCTGCTAAACATTCATAGCTGGTTCAATCTCAGCTTCATAACAAGTTCAACCTCTTCATCAGACTCCAACTCCAATTCCCTCAGTCCTACTATAAGATTAGGCAAGCCCCGTACATCAATCCCGCTTGGACAGAGTGATATTCCAGTCTGCCGAAAGGCCTTAATAAGCATCCTGCTTATATTGGTGAAGCCATAGCCAGGCAGCTGCAACTGCATGTGTAATTGCAATTCGACGGTGTCAATGTCTCCTCTAAGATATCACCAATCTTATCCTTCACAAGCTTATTAATAATAGTATCCATAGGCTGTATATATTCTGTACAGCCATCTGGGATATATACAGCCGTAATATCCATCTTTTTTATAAGCTTTAATACTTTAGAATTTTTTTGACCACTGAACATATCCAAACGTTGAGGTTGGGGAGAATGCAGTGAAGGTGAATCTTCAGGCATATCACAAATGTCACGTTGAAGCCAATCAAGAGTGACACCTTGGTTGCTGTAAGCAGTCTGATTGAAGTAGGTATGTACTTCAGGTCTGTATTGGTCTCGTTCTCGCTGGTGAGTTTTGGATTCTTTAGTTGGGTGACCATGAAAGATCAAGATGGGTTTGCATCGTAATATTCCATCTGCACAAGCAGTGAGCATTAACGTAGCTTTTCGTTTGGTCCATGCACTATGCTCAGACTTGATGAGAACAGTTGTATGTAGCACCCTTAGTATCTTAACATTTTTATCATTTTATTTCAGCACTTGCCTGTGGTACCGACATTAAATTTACATGGAGTGTTATATCTCAGTTTGCGAATTGCCATCCACCTGTTTTAGTGTAATCGACTACACCTGTTTTGTATGTACCTAATGTACTCCGTAACTTCCCTGAGTTAGTTCGTGCATATGTCTTAAAAAGCGACATGGAGTGTTCTTTCCCAGTGGATGCGGTACTGGGTCCCTTGCTATACCGGACAGAAAGTACTGGATTTTAGCCGTCCGTTATAGCAAGGGTGGACTGTATAACTTATCACAAATGTAATTGGGCGTCCTGTAGAGTTAACCGAGCCTCTATTGGTACCCGTACTTCTTGGCGAAAAGTGCGGAGCCTGTACCGTACTCTACAGTAGATTGGCCTTCGGACATACCATATACCATACGGCATACCCTTGGCAAGCTGGTACCTCACCGTCTTATACAGACCCCTGAGAAAGCGTCTACATGGCGATATCTCACGACTGTGCACAAACAAAATAACTACTTGTGTACACTTTAGCCCTGACGATGCACTCATCCCATCCATGATCTTCTCGACAGTTGGAGTGCTGAGGATTAAATATACAATCTACGAGGGTGATCCTATGTGTCAATTATCCTCCACCCGGAATACTAAGATTATGAGTTATGAGTGATTGGTAAATTCGTATATATTTTGCTGTTTTACACAAGAAACGGATCTAAATACATGAGCGCGATTCTGCCTCTGATATCACTCCTATATTACCTGTTGCCTTCCACATTTTGAATCTGTGCGTTGGGCCCGTCCACAGATTTCTACATATTGCTGTACATGTAGTTAGAGGAGGGTCATGCGAAATAGGCTAGGGTGTAGGCCCAATACAGTCCCGGACACCTCGGGTGTAGCCTGGTGCCGATCTTGCCCACAAGCCCTTGATTACCCTATATAGCGTTGCTCTGACCAATACCGGTAGATGGCACAAGAGCACTCGAATGATTTAATTATGCACACCAGTGGGCTACTGGTAGTCTGGATGTGCAGTACACATGAGCTTTTCTACGAGATTTTACATGCTCCGAGTCAGCTTTTGCATGGGCTTTTGCATGTCCCCGACTGGTCTTTGGCTGACACACTGGGTATTATATTAACTGGTATAGTAGCTATAGTGGCTGGTACCTTCACTACTTAGTAGTAATGGCTGGCGAATGACTGGAGAATTGATGGGCATATGGACTGGCAAATTAACTAGAATATTGACTAGGAGATTGACGAGTACAGGTGAGCATATAGACTAGTGAATTGAGGGTGGATTGACTGGTATATAAACTGGCACCGGCTAGCATATGGACTGGTTTACGGGCTAGTATAAAAGCTGGCATTTTGGGTGGCATGATGACTGGCATATTTTTTTTTTTTTTTTAGAGTCTATACGTCTTTTCCACGAAGGGAAAATTGACTAGGGTATATGGACTGGTAAATTGACTGAAATATTGACTGAAATATTGACTGGATATATTGGCTATTGCATTGAGTGGCTTATTGGCTGGTAACTATGACGTGGGATTTGGTAACGGCTGGCATATGGACTGGTGAATTGACTGGCGCATTGACTGGCGAATTAATAGCCGAATTAACTGGAGAATTGACTAGAAATTAACTGGTACCGGGTGGCATATGAATGAGGAAATGGACTGGCAAATGGACTGGGATATCGACTGGGAGGGATATCGACTCGGAGAGATATCGACTCGGATATTGATGCTGAAACATAGTCTTGATGTATACAGACAATTCTTCAGTCAATTGCCACTCAATTTGCCAGTGTATACGGCCATTAATTCTCCAGTCCATAGGCCAGTTAGTTGCCCGTCAATTCACCAGTCAATATACCGGTCAATTTACCAGTCCATATACCAGTCAATTCGCCAGTCCATATGGCAGCTGCAGCCATTACCAGCCAATATTCCAGTCAATATGCCAGTCAATATTCCAGTCCATATGCTAGTCAGTACCAGTAAATATTCTAGTCAATTCTCCAGTTAATTCGGCTATTAATTCGCCCGCCAATTCGCCAGTCAATATTCCGGCTAGTACCAGTCCATATGCCAATCAATTCACCCGTTAATATGCCAGCCAATATTCCACCCAATATGCCAGTCCATATATTAGCTGATACATCAGTCAACATTCCAGTTACAGTTAATATACCAGTCAATGTATCATAGTCAGCCGACATGCTACCTAATTTGCCCTCCACGAGGGGCAGTGCAGCCAGACTACCCAATTTGCTAGCCAGTAGACCAGAATATGCCACCACAACCAGCCTGGTATGCAGTCAGTTTACATACTAGCTAATGTATTAGCCAAATATAAGCCTCTATTGCAATTGACTTACCAGGTGGACTACTACTAAGGTTACGCCAGCCAATGCCCCGGTAGGCAATGTCTCTCAGGTCTCTACAAGTGGCTGTGCAACCAGAGGTAGAAGTGTTGATTTTGTTATGTATACATACTATCCCTTAGGCAGGCGGGCAAAGATGGAAAATCGAAGACACTTTAGTACGTACAGATATCTACCTGTAGTTGCACTGGTATAGTCAGTACGAAAGCAGGTAAGGGATAGGTCAAACACCGAATTGGGTTGATACCTGGCTCAAATATCTCAAATTGTTTGTTGTTCTCTTACCCTCACATCAGGGTAACTAATTATACTCTCTAATTATCTACATCAGAATCTTATTCCCTTATACTAGATGCAGGATATACCTCTCGCTTCAATTCTCTCTCTTTAGAATCAATAAATATGTTCTCATTGTTGAAATATCTACAAGAATCTCATGGTTACGCTGTCCGCCATGTTGCTGCAAAGTTATATTAGCCGCAATGCCACTTACCAGTAAGTATCCCTTAGGCCGGTGAGGCAGAGCCTATCGTGAATTAGTGTTTTCTAGGCAGTCTATCAATATCACACTTGAAACAGTTAGTATACAGAGTTCGAGCATAACAAGTCTTGTCCACTTATCTTTATCAATGCATTGAAGACAAGTACGTGAAGTTGCCCACAGTTCTGTAGTTTCTCCTGAATTCCCTCCTTATGAGTATGGTAGATGCTTGCGACTGGAAAGCTTTGTGGGTTATCGAATTGAAGTCTACTGTGGTGGCATCGTGTATGAGTGTTATGAATTCTACGTGTCTTGTTGAAGACCAAGATCGTTGAGTATTTGGCTAAACTGCCGAGAAAACACTAATGCACGATAGACTCTGTCTCACCGGCCTAAGGGAAAAGATATACCGTCAAGAAAGTTGGGCTAAGACAGGAGAAACGGCGTTTTCAGAGGGGTTACACTAAGACGGCGGTGGCATATCTTCAGGGGCACTATAAGGTTGGCAAGGTGTGTGGAATCCCCCGGTGCGTAGATAAGGTAAGAATGGGGGATTTCGCCGTCCCCCATTCTCTCCCCTGAATGCTACAGGTGGGGTGAAGGCTTGCGTAACTGCAGAAGAGGGAGGGAGCCAAGGCTGGATATTTACACCAGAGTTCAGGGTAACAGCAAAAATGTGGATCCATATGAAATATGGAATGAACGCTGACTGTAGGAGGAACATGCGTAATGCGGAATAAGTGAATATGAACGCACAGTTAGTCATTGAGCACGACAGCATGTGTAGTCGGCATATTGCCATAACCAGTGATCCAGAAGTTCAGGGTAACATACTGGGACCAGATGTAACGTTCCTACACCAAGAATTTACCAACAAGAACTTAACCAACAAGACCTAACATTCGGGTGATATATGGGTTTAGAAGAAATATCGTGCTAACCATTGCAAAATAACTAAGAAAATTCGTGACATGATGCTTCTTTCATTGCCCCCCCTCCCCGGCTTTTCGTACCACCTCCTCCCTCCCCGAGGGGTAAAAATAAGTGGCCACGCAATTTCTGCGTTGCTCATATATATATAAACTATGAGATAAAAACACACCAGCGTCCAATACCCATACTTCCATAATGCCCGGCCTACCACACCCAAACTGTGGTTTCATTTATTGACTTGTGTCTAAAATCGAATTAGTTTATCAAAGCTTTAAACGCTGGACAATGGTAAGGAAGTCCTTACCTGCAATGACAGCACCAGATGAATCAGATGAGGGCAAGAGATAAGCAGGAGGGAGAGTGGTAGGATCAATAGATATAAAAATAATTCTATCGGAGGCAGTCGCAATGGCAAGTTGTTTGCCAGTGTCATCTATGTCAAGGTAGTGTGGTCGGTAGTCAGCGGGAAGCCAAAGCAGTTTCTTCATGTTGTACATGACCCATTGATCAGCAATATGAACAAAGGGAGTTGTTTGTGCCGGTTTCTGATTCCCGCCGCGACTGTGAAAAAGTGATTTGAGTAATACACCCTTATTCGTGTGTAGATGCATTCCGACCTTATGAGAGTTGATACTGGAAATATCGTCACCAGATTCGATGATTTCTATGGTTGTTTTTGTAGTAATATCCCATAATCTGACTATTCCGTCGTCAGATGCAGAGGCAATAAGCTTTCCATCAGGTGAAAACACAGCCGAGAAAACCTTTTTAGTATGACCTTCCAAAACTCCACATTGCTTTCCTATTGATATATCCCATAATCTGACTGTCCTATCGTCAGATGCAGAGGCAACAAGCATTCCATCAGGTGAAAACACAGCCGACCTGACCCAATCAGTATGACCTTCCAAAGCTCTACATTGCTTTCCTGTTGATGTATCCCATAATCTGACTGTTTTGTCTTCAGATGCAGAGGCAACAAGCTTTCCATCAGGTGAAAACCTTGACGTTTGTTGGCATTTATGCTTGGAATGGATATGCTTGAAATGGAATTATGCTCGAAGCTCAAACAATGGAGAAGGAGGGAGGTGATTTGCAGGGAATAACAGGCACGAAGGAGCATTCAGGAGGAGTCGGCTATGTGATATATAGGTGTTCTGATCACAATAGACTACCAGTAACGAAGAACAAGGGAAAAAAACAGGCTGTGGCTCTGGTGGCTTGAATAGAGCAGTTCTAGGGCAAAACGTCTAGGTAGTGCAAAACAGGCATAGAATGAGCATTTTTTCCCTAGAGCAAAACGAGCAACTATTACTAAAGCAGGCAACTTGAATTTGTGGCATTTTGCCCTGAGAAGAGCGGAAAGAAACAGAAAATTTGCTTTGCCATCAGGTATGCAATATCGCATCCCTTCCAGGCTACGCTTACAGCTCAGGCGGGCCGCCTTGAGGGCACCCCCCAAAAGAGGTGGCCATCTGCGTAGTACCTTTGTGTCAATGGTATTTCGTACAGTTGATAATATAAACGTTACTTGGGAATATACGTGCTTACTTGTTGTTATTTTGGAGGAAACCGTGGCTGACTGTCTTATATATATAGGAGGAAAACCGCTTGTTTACTCTGTCTTATGCTTTAGTTTCTTGTCATGACTTTAGATCTAGAAAGAGTTGGGTCAGTCAAAGAGTGGTTATTCTACATTGGATTGCAAGCATATCGGCCATGTAAATACTGCTTTTATCCGCTCGGAGGTAAGAGCCTCTATCTAGCGGAGATTGGGTATCTGCCCGATCAATTCAAGCCTTCAAGCGGTTAACAGCTGGGAAGCCCAGAAACTGCGTATATGTAGGAGCTGGATATAGAAATCAGAAGCGGCCCTTTTTCAAACATATTTTCATTGAAATAAGTAAAGCTCAACCTCCAAAGCTCGGGGATACCGGACCTTCGAGATCGGTTGTCAATATAATTTCTTGATCCCTTACTGTACAGTCAGTACTCCCCGAACAAGTCACTACGTTACTATCCATAATCCAACCCGCCCTTACAGCAGAACAGTTTCAACAGCTACAGCACTTCTTCAACCAATACCAGAGCTATGCCATAGTGCTCCAATATAGTGGGATGACTTCCATAATGAACGACAAGAAACAACAGCTGAACGTGATGCTTCTGATTTACTCTTCATGAAACTTCAAGCTAAACACGCACAATTGCTGAGCCACTGGCCTGGAACACCAGCATCGGAGCAGCGAGGGGGGGAAAGGCCCCGGCCCCGAGGGTACTCCAATACGGATGGAACAAAGCTACGTCTATTCTTGACATAACTAAGAAATAAGGCCGCAACTTACGCCACCGACCAAGGTAAGCTGTGGCTTGTAATTAACTACCTTACGGGAAGCCCTTAATCATACACAACCTTATGTCCGTAATGACCGAATTTACCTCCCTGACTTTAGAGGCCTTATTGAAATCCCTGGGAACAGCCTTTGCAAACCTGAACCGAGAAGCGGAAGCCGAAGACAAGATGGCCTTGATTTAGTAAGGAACTCAAAACCTTTCTTCATACTTTGCAGAATTCCAATGATATGCCACCAAAGTGACCTGGGATAAACGCTCTAGATTAGCCGCCCTCAAGAGAGGTCTTGCTTATAGACTTAAGAATGACCTAGTTACAGCTCCCGAAGACCCTAAGACAGTTCTTGAATTTGTTGCCTTATGCAATCACCTAGATATGCGCTGATGGATGCTGCAAGCCGAGTCATTATATCCCACCACATTCTCCCGCCCCATAGTCCCATGATCGACCAGCTCACCTGCTCAGGCCTCAGCTACCACCGCTACCACCATGGCTAGGTAAGAAAGCTCGATAAAAACGAAAAAACAAAAAAAAAGCCAGTAAAGAAAATCATTGGCAAAGGCCATTATTGGGATCGACCTTGACGCCCCAGAATTTCAGACAATCCAACCCCAACAAGCTATATCTTCCCTCGCCAACAAGCCCAGTCCACAATGGTAGTTGCCAGTTATTGACAGAAGAAAAGTCTTCATTTTTCACAGAAGATTTTGGGGAAAGCAGCTGAAAAGTGAGAAGATGTAAACCAGTATCGAATGGGGTCCTCATGGTAATTGGTTTGGAAGATATATTGACTGTAAGTCACAATCCCTCAAGTAATGAAGTATTACTGACTCGAAAAGGAAAAATTCGGAGGCTATGATCCGGCATTGTTAAAACTCGTATATGACGGCAAACGATTTGGATTATACAGCAGGTCGATTGTTGAAATGGCACCCCTTCAAGTCTACTATTCGGGACTGCTTTTTGCTCTAGAAACAAGCCTAATCCGAGCAGGATACTTTGAAAAGGTCCCCTGGATTTCCCTGCAACCTACAGTGGTAGATGTATGGAGCTCATTGATACAGACACTAGAAGGCCATACCGCTGGGGTCTGTTCGGCTGTATTTTCACCTGATGGAAAGCTTGTTGCTCTGCATCTTCCGACAAAACAGTCAGATTATGGGATACATCAACAGGAAAGCAATGTGGAGTTTTGGAAGGTCATACTCGTTGGGTCAGCTCAGCTGTGTTTTCACCTGATGGAAAGCTTGTTGCCTCTGCATCTTTCGACCAAACAGTCAGATTATGGGATACATCAACAGGAAAGCAATGTGGAGATTTGGAAGGTCATACTGCTGGCGTCAGGTCGGTTGTGTTTTCACCTGATGGAAAGCTTGTTGCCTCTACATCTTTCGACAGAACAGTCAGATTATGGGATACATCAACAAGAAAGCAATGTGGAGCTTTGGAAGGTCATACTGATTGGGTCAGGTCGGCTGTGTTTTCACCTGATGGAATGCTTGTTGCCTCTGCATCTGACGATAGGACAGTCAGATTATGGGATACATCAACAAGAAAGCAATGTGAAGTTTTGGAAAGTCATCCTGGTTGGGTCTGGTCGGTTGTGTTTTCACCTGATGGAAAGCTTGTTGCCTCTGCATCTGACGACAAAACAGTCAGATTATGGGATACATCAACAGGAAAGCAGTGTTGCGTGCTGGAAGGTCATACTGGAATAGTTTCCTCGGCTGTGTTTTCACCTGATGCAAAGCTTGTTGCCTCTGCATCTTTCGACAGAACAGTCAGATTATGGGATACATCAACAGGAAAGCAATGTGGGGCTTTGGAAGGTCATACTGAAGCAGTTCACTCGGTTATGTTTTCACCTGATGGAACGCTTATTGCCTCTGTATCTCACGACAAAACAGTCAGATTATGGGATATATCAACAGCAAAGCAGGGTGGAGATTTGGAAGATCATACTGCAGGAGTTTACTCGGTTGTGTTTTCGTAGAGGTACGTAGATGAGGGGAGTATAATTCGATTGAGATAACACGCGGGTGAAGGTAAAGGTCCTCGTCCTCGGTGTCCTTAGGTCGCCGGTATTTCTGGGAATGATGCGCAGTAATCTCATTCTACTCACCATCAATACCAACGCCAATACCAATACCAATACCAATAAGCTGGTAGTTAACCGTGCCCTGCCGTGACATGCTTCATCCCCGGCATGCAGTGAACCCCTCCTTTTCCCCCTAAGCACACTATCCCATCCTCTTTCTCTCTTTCTCACCTTCATACCGGCTGGCTGTCTGGCCGTCTGGCTGGCGAGCGAACGCTCAGTGGTGAAGTCATCCAAGCAGGGGTCAGAGCCGGCATTAATATTCCAACGCCCGTTTATTCTATCCGGCGGAACGAATCGAGGCGAGAGTCTACCAATACTGTTGAGTGCATTTTTTGCAGAAATTGTTGATGCAGGTACCGGTTAGGCGATTGGGGATGTGGAAGCGAAGGTCTCGGAGGTCGCCGATCAGAGTTGCCCGTGCCGTTTCGCTTCTCCTCCGTAAAACACCCTCCCTTACCCCGAACATGCTCTTTGGTTTTGGAGAGATGGGATACTGTAATGCCGATAGTGAGTGTAAGTAGAACTGGGTGCCATATTCCGCTAATATCCGGTGTGGGGGTTTTAAATCTGTGCTTTGGGCCCGTCCACAGATTTCCTTATATTGCTGTACATGTAGTTACTGGTTGCACGACCCCCCGTAGGATCGTGCAACCAGACTAGTTAGGGGAGGGTCGTGCGAACTAGGCTAGGGTGTAATAGTCTTCTGCTGAGCCAATACAGTAGTGACTGCCGAATTGGGAAGGCTTATCAGCTCCACACTTATCGAGACTACAACCCTTATTAGCGTGGTGCAACCAGACTAAGCAGCGGGCCCCACATAATTCCAACAATGTCCCTGTGAGGTTACATACGTACAGTAGATAGCTGGCTTTTTTTCAGGGCAATGTTACTGTACATGCATGGTCAATTTGTGGCAAGCATGGGAAATTCTAGTTTAGTTTTACCCAATCTGGCATAGATTATGGTGATTTATGGGTTAGAGATCGCTACTCAGAAATGTTACAATAGAGTGGTTACAAGTTGCCGGCACCATAACTCAAAAAAAAATATAATAACTTACCCTCATACTCCGTAGCCTAAGCTGTTTACCTAACTCGGCGCTGTGTGGCTGCATAGACTCTTGGCAAGAAATTATGACACTGAGTATGCTTGTATATAGCTATTTGAAGTAATTAAGTAGTTAATTACTTGTTACTTGTTCTATCATATATCTTGCAAGGCAAGTGGGACGAATAAATCATTTTCTTTGGCAAAAGAATGAAAAAGAAATTGGCCTTCTTCCGAATAAATATGGGTGGAATACTTAACTCTCTCACCCCTTTCCGGTTAGGCTTGACACTCTCGCAAACAACTTCGTGCCGCAGCTCACCGGATATGCCATCCTCAGCGTGGAGCTACAATATGTACAAGCTAAGCAGGCGGAATATACAGACAGATCTAGGCTCCCCACCACCTGTTATGGAGCTGGTGATAAGGTCTGGCTAGTCAGTTGGCACTTTCAGATAAAGCGGCCCTCACGCAACTCGACCACAAGTCCCCGAGTCCGTATGAAGTTATCACTGGTATCAGCACTTATCCCTACCAGCTAAAGTTCTTTTACAGGAACCACAGGGACCCTTGGGATGGGGGACTGACATTGGCGGTGGAGGAGGCGCGCCTCGAGTGGGACTTCAGCAAGAACTGGGAGTAATGGTTCCCCCCCACAAAAAAGCTGGGAGGGATCGACTGGGAAACATCTGGGGGTGTTTGTGCAGGCCCACGCTCGCCACTGGAGAGAACGCATGCAGAAGGCGAAAGCTGTGTGGGAGTGCGCCAGGAGGCTATCCAGACTCCCACCGAGCTGCAAGAAGCAGATTGCCTGCAGCCAATTGCTTCCAATTCTCACCTACGGGCCTGAGGCCTTCCCCATCCACTGCAAACCCGCACATCTGAAGTGGGACCGCCAGGCAGTCAAAGGGCTCACTTACATGGTGACCGATCGGGGGCCTCACAGGTGGTGGCAGAAGACTATTAGCAGAATGGAGTATGACAAGTGCAAATGTGGGATTGCCCAGAATGCGGCACAACTGATGAGATACCGCTGGTGGGAGGCGGCAAGGGGAGGTCGGAAGGGGAAATCTGGGAGGACCCGGATTGGCACAGAGCGGTGGGGAGGGTCTTTCAGTGGTAAATAAATTGGTGAAACTTGCATGAATATGGGAAGTCTCTGGCTTCTACGTCATGCGCAGGGAGGTGCAGGTCATCTTAGGGCAACATAGCATAAAGGACCTCATTGGCAGGTCTCCTATGGTAGTTTTCTTGCACTTTTCTCCTCACATCAAGCACGTCATATAATTTTCCCGTCTGGGGACACGGGAACAGGGGCCGGCTCCGGAGAGGTACAAGCTACATGTAGGTGCGACCTCCCGCAATAGTCTAGATAGCCTGAATGCGAGTAATGGTTTGCCCAAAAAAATTCCCTTACAGTAGCAAATGCCACCCTATCGTACATGTGTTTGAGCTAGAGCCAGCATCTGAGGGCCCTTTGCGAGGGCAGAAACAACCTTCCCCTCCCTCTCTGATAATAGATGGAGAAGATCAAGAGGAATGGGAATGGGAATCGGGGGTGGAGGAAGTGCTTTATTCTTGTCGTCGTTATCGCAAGTTGGAGTAGAAGATGACAAGGAAGAGGAGGCGACCTGGCAAGCAGCCGAAGATTTGGAAAATGTATAGGATGCTCTTTCATTTCTTCACCAATGTTATCCATGCTAGCCTAGGCGTCGGCGTCGGCGTCATGTCACCGTAGGAGCTCTAACCCTAGGGGGGGTGTTTCCTACGCCACAGCTTCACTTTCTGTACTATATATTTCGACCGCATTGCGATGTATTAGTTGACTAAAGTGCTGGTAGTTCATTGGTTATCATCTCGCTTGCTTTTCCTTTCTGCTTTCCTTTCCTCTCTATTCTTAAAGTAGCAACACTTTAATAATGTAGACATATGGATGGTTCAGATAGATACCCGGGGGATAAAAGATCCGGGCGCAAGAGAATACAGAGAGTCTCCATGTTAGTTCACTGGTGGTCAGAGTGGACGAGACGGTTGAAGGCTTGCTTAATTACAGAAGAAGGAGGTTTATTAGATGGGAGTTCAGGGTAACAGCGAGGATGCTTCTATATCAAATAAGCAATGAAGGCTGACTGCCAGTAGAAACATACGCAATACCTACAGATGATGGAATGACAACGCACAGTAAGTCATTGAGCACGATAAGCTGACGACAGCATGTGTAATCAGTCGGGCTGTGGCGACTAACAATACCACCACAGGTTACCCGGACGTTCAGGGTAATACACTGGCTATATATATCACCTGTGGCATGCATGCAGGGACTGATTCGCTAAGAATGGGGGAACACACCAAAATTTCGCAGCTAAGCTTGGCAGCCTTATAGCGCCCCTGAAGACGTTGTCATACCCAGCCGTCTTAAACAAAATCATAAAGGACAACAGCATGGCTGATGCATGATAGTTCATATGTGGATACATAAACACATACTAGTTCATGTGTCTTACTCTTCATGATGACTCGGGATTTATTGCCGTCAAAACATTTGAAAGCTCACACAGCATCTTCACGATGTGGACTGAAGACGTTACATGCCGCAAACTCTACACCGTCTTAGAGGTACATGTAGTAACGACTTTTTAACTTCATCAAAGAGCTATATGCAAGCATACTCAGTACCATAATTTCTTGCCAAGAATCTATGCAGCCACACACATACAGGTGCACATGGGTAAGAAATTCGGAGGGAGCCTTATATGAGGGTAAGTGTAAGTGTGTATGTGTACCTAATAAATATGCGTATTTAACCGTACGTATGCATATGTATGTACATATGGAATGAGTACGGGTTAGGCTGAGTGCTGCGACACAGGTATAAGACAGGCTGGGCACCTGGTCTACGAGGGGCTTGTGCCAAACAGGCTAGCTGGGTATAAGATATATCTTCAAGAAAGTTGGGCTAAGACAGGAGAAATGGCGTCTTCAGAGTGGTTACAATAAGCCGTGGCATGTCTTCAGGGGCACTATAAGGTTGCCAAGGTGTGTGGAATCCCCCGGTGCGATAAGGTAAGAATGAGGGATTCGGCGATCCCAGCTAATCAGTCCCCAGCATGCCACAGGTGGGTTGAAGGCGTGCGTAACTGCAAAAGAGGGATGGATATTTACATCAGAGTTCAGGGTAACAGCGAAAATGTGGATCCATATGAAATAGGGAATAAACGCTGACTTTAGGAGAAACGTGCGTAATGCGGAAGAAGTGAATATGAATGCATAGTAAGTCATTGAGCACGACTGCATGTGTAGTCGGCATATTGCCATAAGCAGTTATCCAGAAGTTCAGGGTAACATACTGGGACCAGATGTAACGTTCCAACACCAACAAGAATTTACCAAAAAGAACTTAACCAACAAGAACTCAGCCAACAAAAACTTAACCAACAAGAACTTAACCAACAAGAACTTAA
>Ga0307514_10002439_pt1 | contig 19397 bp, 13 predicted proteins | sample 16_EM_MG_FD_203088 | JGI IMG/M metagenome (GOLD analysis project Ga0307514, IMG submission 203088) | Populus trichocarpa ectomycorrhiza microbial communities from riparian zone in the Pacific Northwest, United States - 16_EM | ecosystem: Host-associated > Plants > Roots > Unclassified | place... | reverse complement strand
ACTGCAGTTGTAAATCAGATTCATTGATAAGGCGTTGGATTGGGCATCCTAATGAAATACAAAACCAGGTACATATGTCAAGTTGACATGATCATTACCAATGAACAACGTTTCTGCCACCACAATATCAAAACAGCTGGATGAGACCTTCCCAGACCAATTCTCTAGTACTTAGCGATGCCAGATCACTTCCTATGAGTATATTAGAAGGGTATCCGTGAGACTTTTTAGATGGTAGTCATCAGGCAGTCACTCGGTTTTATACTGACTATTCGATCCGACTTTACAGACTATGATGCCGAGTCTCCTTCATATAGTCCGACTATATGTCTCGCGCCTTTCAAGGAAATCCACCCTCCTTTTCTGGTAGCCAATGGTGTCTAATACCGCCTTTACCTCTACGTCAAAGTTTTGCTACGGGCCCAATTCCGTCTATCAGATTCAGTCCGACTCGAGGGATCTCGAAAAGAGGTCTCGGGTTGATGCACCTTTATTCCATCAATACCATTATCTATGGTGTTAGCATCCAAAGAGATAATACAGCTACAATCACAGTAAATCACTTGCGTTCCCCACATTACCACATCTTGGCGTTAGTAACGGAATATCCGTTATGATAGTGAATACCTGATGCCCCGAAGTTAACGGCATGCCAGCGGAAGAGAGTTTATAGTCATTCGCACGCTGTATCTATTTTGATATACCACATCGAGCGTCAAGTTCGTACGAGATCCGAGCGTAAAGATTTCTTTCAACACCCAAAGCCCAAGACTAAGCTAAAACTTATAATAAAACTCCTTCGGACGAGACTTCCGTGATATATGACGTATACACCATGACGCTCGGTGCGGTAACTAAGGCACGGGGCTAGAATTGACTTCTGCTTTTGACAGCTCAGGGCTAAGATGGCGAATATCAGATGCCCTGTGTCAGCGTCAAGCGGTATGCAGTTGAAAGCTTCCCGGTACCTTCTCACTTGGAGCCTTGGACGCCATTTTGCTTTCACTGGTGCTAGCCACTACGAGATCGTCTCCCGCGGAAAAGGGCCCAAGGGCGTAGTTGGACTAGATACTGTAGGTAGCGAGCTTGATGGTTTGGACGAGATTTTGCCTTTAGGACATCGTGCTCGGTGCAGTACTGCTGATGAGTCAACTTTAGCAAATCGGAGACATTGGATTTGCCACGTTTGGGTCCTCGCTCGCTAGAGGCGGGAAGTCAATTTTAGTGTCGTAGATATATCCGAATGGATGGGAAAGTTTTATATCTCCTCCACTGGAAACAAACACTGCAGTAAACACAGCTGACATTATGGTGTTGCCATATTTGTTTGCCCATACGTCCAAAACACACACTTGCCTTCGCTGGCTGCCTGGGAGAGAAATTGTTCTGTTGCCAGACGCTGGCTCAAAGTAAGTTCCGCGATAGGTAGACTACCCTACTTTCACCATGGCCAAGCCGAAGTTGGGGATTCCCATCCGATCACCCAGTCGTCCGAAGCTGCCATTGGTAATCCCTTATGCGGTGCTCTGTCCGAATGCCGATTGAAACCGACGAAGACTAGAATTTTCTTCCTACGCTCATGGACTCCAATCCAAGAGATATATCCAATGATTAAGGTTAGCGGAACCGTTATCCGAATTCTCGACTGGAGATCGAGATTAGGATGCCCACTTGAAGATTTTTAAGGTTTGCAGTAGCCGTTGCCAGCTGTCGGTGTGCTTCCGTGTGATGTTGGGAGTTGTGTAACCAACCACGAGGATGACGTACAAGTGCCGATGGAGGACCTATCACGGCGTTCATTATTGGCATTGAATGATATAAAGGTGGAAAATAAACATGGAGAAGAGGTGGACTCGAATCAATTCCGCTGCCTCATTCCGATAGTCAGCTAATAGTCGTTATTTGAGACCCTTCCCCATGGGGTGCGTTAGTGTGCCATTCATATGCATGTAGCCTGGGCCAGAATCGGAGAATATAATAAGTATTTAGAAGGTAGGTGGGCACTTCGGACACATCACCACACGACACATAGCATCGTCATCTCCCAACTTCCCAACTCCCGGTTCGGCTCTATATCCACCGGTACCGTCCGACACATGTACTGGCAAGCACAGTGCGTGTTGCTGAACAATCGGCATTCTTTCTCTCTTTCCATCCACAGACACCGTGCTACACTATTCGTCTTTTCACCTTACCTCACCAGCTACGCCCTACGGTATTATCGCTTGGCGACCGTGGGGAACAAGCTTGCGAACGAGGCGAAAAAACTCAGCACACGACGAGAAGACTATTCATCTTAGGTCTCGTAATTAATCGCCAGTGACGATGAAGTTCGCCAAGTAAGATTGGCTTTGATCACACCCGAATGTTATAGTTGATTTGGCTGACGAACGAAGGACTCTTGAGGATGTTATGATCCCCGAATGGCAGACCAAATATGTGGAATACAAGGTTAAATGACACGCTTTTGGTCCCTAGAGCATCTCCTAACCCTCGTTACAGGTTGGAAAGAAGCGAATAAATGCGACTACAGTTAACCTCCGTAATGCATCATCATCACCGGCAATCAGTGCACTCCGGGCGTCGAGGGTCATAGGTGCCGGACCTAGGGCCGGGGCGGGAGGAAGACGTCTCTCGGTTTTATTGGGGTCTCCAGGTCTACCCTCACGATGGTCAAACACTGTATGCTCAGTGTCGGACCACGTTGAGAGCGAGGTTACCGCCGTTTCGCGGAGCCCAACACAATCTGTGCGATCGCCGCTACAGCCTGCTCAAACGGACCCTCAGCCGCAAGCAGGGAAAAGGTCATATTTTAGGGATTCTTTATCAAGCTTCTTGCAGATTCACGGGGATGAGAATCAGCAGCCTCAATCACAAGGATGGAAAAGGTCATCGTATGGGAGTTCGGGACATTGGGGAGGCATCTCGCAGAACCACCAGGACGATAACCAGCTGACTCATCCTACGAAGCCTCCGTCACTAGTACTTCCAGATCCCATACAGCCCGTTGGATCGCCGGACGTTTACGAGGGTGAGGCGATCCAACTGGGGCCATCTTCAGCCAGCGTCAAGAGCATACCTGTTGTTGCCCCGCCGAGTAGACCAAATCTATCGAATCCACGGCCATTGTTGAAACGCCTGTTCACATTAGGAAGGGCGCCGGCCGTGCCTCCTCAACAACCCGCAGCTACGATTGAGGAGGTGCAAGCGGAGGCCGAGAAGGAGTTCTTAAAGTGGTTGCTTGGGGAGTTGAAGAAATGCGAGGATTTTTATCAATGCCGAGAAAATGAAGCTTTGAGGCGCTTCGATGCGATGCGGGAACAGCTGGATATTATGCGGAACCGCTGGTTCAAGGCGAAACATAATATCCCTTTCGAAGAGGACGACACGGAGGACATTATAGATAATGAAATAAGCTCTGGATATGATAGCTATCCTGTCTCGTCTATGGATTCCGGTGGTAACAGCAAGAAAAGGGTTGGGTGGAAATCTTTTACAGAAGCTGTTAATGGACTCACGCGACCGACACCGACGACAGCTCAAGTATACACTGGCGTTATCACAGCTCCAGAAGGGACAAGGGACTATGTGAGACGCGCCCCTGCTCGGAAGCCTCTCAACAATCCGGCCCACAGATTGGCGAAGCGAAGACTAAAGAGAGCTTACATAGAGTATTACCATGGGTTAGAGATGTTGAAGTCTTATGTTACAGTGAATCGGGAATGCTTCCGCAAGATCACCAAGAAGTTCGATAAGGCTAGTGGTTTGAGGACTTCGCATCGGTTCATGACTGGATACGTGGATAAGAGTAGATTCGGAGGAACGGATAATGAGTTGGATGATCTACTTAACGATACCGAGGTTTTGTTCGCTCGTTTCTTCGAACGAGGAAACAGGAAAGAGGCATCGGCGAGGTTGCGGTCGAGAGAGAGCAAGGCACTATACTACGGCTCAGTATCGAGGAGCGGTTTCTATCTTGGGACCGCGTTAGTTATCGGGGCATATGGGCTATACAATACGATATTGAAGTTGCAGGACTACACCCATCCCGAGCAGGCGTTGCAAGGCCACCACCCCAACTTATCGTTACAAACAAGTTATTTATTACAGGTACGTCAGTCTTCTAATCAAAACAGGTCGGTTTCTAACGAGAACAGATATGGGGTGGAGTCTTCCTGCTTCTGATGCAAACGTTACTCTTCACATACAGTCTACGTGTTTGGAAAAGCAATAAGATCAACTATGCATTTATTTTCGAGTTCGATCCCCACAACCAGTTAAACTATAGACAGTTCCTGGAGGTAGGTTCTTTTATTTTTGCTTGTGGAAGTACTTGCTGACCCTTGGTGGATTAGTTTCCAGCGATAGTGAGCTTAATATTTGCAGTATGCTTCTGGTTTGGCAGCCTCGATTTTTGGATGAATATGATATACTGGCCAGCGATATTCACGGGGGTAGTGGTTGGGCTTTTACTGATTCCCTTTCGGGTTGCCTATTATCACTCCCGGAAGTGGATTGTAAAGACGATGTGGCGTCTCGTTCTATCCGGGGCGTATCCAGTAGAGTTCAGAGACTTTTGGATGGGCGATATGCTGTGTTCACACACATATGTTATGGGGGTTAGTTGTATTATCCTTCCTTTTCTAAACCGTGACTAATGCCTATACATATAGAATATCTCCCTTTTTTTCTGCCTCTATTCTAACTCCTGGCATAAGCCAACGAATTGTAATTCTAATCACTCACGGTTGATGGGCTTCTTCAGTACATTGCCGGCCATCTGGCGTCTTTTGCAGTGTATCCGGCGTTATTACAACTCGAAGATGTGGTTTCCCCACCTCGTAAATGGCGGCAAGTACGCATTCACGATTCTGCACTACATGATGCTCAGCATCTGGCAACAGAACATACAATATGAGCCAGCTAAGGCAGCATTCATTGCATGCGCCAGTATCAATTCAATTTACGTCACCGTCTGGGACATTGCAATGGATTGGTCTCTTCTCGACCCTTATGCAAAACACCCGTTCCTGAGGAAAGACCTAGGGTACAAGAGAGTCTGGCCATACTATTTGGCGATGTTTCTTGACCCCCTCCTCAGGTGCAATTGGTTCTTTTATATCATCTACGCTAAGCAAGCGCAGCATTCGGCGCTTCTGCCCTTTTTCCTTGCTTGCATTGAGGTGCTGAGGAGATTTATGTGGGGCTTCTTTCGAATGGAAAATGAGCATGTTGGAAAGTATGTTCGCTTCCAGCTCCCCTCCATGCTAATTGCTAAAAATAAAACAGCGTTGGTGCCAATCGAGCCTATCGTGATATACCACTACCGTACCAGCTCCCCCGCCGAACTCCATCGCCGATTAGGGAGGAGCAGTCGGAGCATGTCAGTCCATTGAGTGCGGCGGCGGCGGAAACCGATCTAGAGAGGATGGATACAAGGCACCGAAGAATCTCAAGACGTGATTCATCAGGACTCCCGATCATAAGGACGATGAACAGGGTGGGAAGGACAATGAACCAGGCACATTTGCAGGATTATGAACGACGCAGGAGTAGGGTAGAGGAGGTGGTGGATGTGAGTGAGAGTGAAGAGGAGGAGGAGGAGGAGGAGGAGGACGATGGGGAGGATTATTATGAGCGTACACGCGAGACGGATGGGAGAGGAACGCGTAGAAGTTCAATGGTTGAGGCAAGGAATTCGATGGCTAGGAGGGGCTCAGTGGTTGAGAGCTGGGTGTAGGGAGGGTTCCTGAATTGCTTTGCGGATACCATTTGTGAGATTTCTTTGGGCTATAGACGTCAATGTGCATTTGGATAATTATACAGTTCACACATCCCTTGCATGTAGGGGAGTTGGAGGATTACCCATATTTGATATATGGTTATTTTGTATGAGAGTATTGGGAGGGCATAATACGGTGTATTGAATGGTCAGAAGAATGGGTTGCTATTGCTCTACACCTTCGACGAACAGAATGACCTCCATCCTATCAATCAGCTAGCGATGCGTACCTATCACCCGTCCTTCCTTCATCCAGAAGAAGCCCACACGACGAATATTTAGGTCTCGAAACTAGACTTCGGGATACTCACCTGCCCGCATTAATTACTAGAAATTTTATGCCCATCTGTTCAATAGACACCCAGCACGAAGCTGGTAGAATGTTCCAGTGAAATTATTATACCCTAGACTTCGCTTTTTGCCGCTTTGTATGAGCGAAGCGAAAGGGCAGTTATTCTGGCAGACAGGTACCATAGGAAGGATCTGTTTTAGAGGCGAGCGTGGTGCTATACTTGTTGGTCAGCCGTCGTTAAAACTTACTAATCGGTGGTAAGACGGTCCTCAGTTTATCTTCAAAACATCTACATACTTTTTTCGTATGCATAAAACGATTTGGGCACTTGGGCACGCGAGCAACATGAGCACAATTGAGCCAAGAAAACTTGAGCTAATTGAGTCAATTCACAAACCAACCAAAGCACCTCGCTAATGAGAAAAGTAGCCTTAAATAATGTCGCGAAGTGACGTACCACGAATCGCCCAGCGGTCGGTTTATGCACGCTAGTGAAATGCCTTGTTGTTGGGACTCGCGAACGATGAATAATTCGTATATAGTTGCAGCATTGACAGTGTAACTATCGCCTTACCAATAAGTGGGAATTGTCATCTAGAAAGAAACCCCCCCCCCGAGTGCTATATATGCATGGCGGATCTCCGCGGGGTCTGGGAAGCTGGGAATACAGGCACGCCATGTGCCCTAGATGATCGTTCACATAGTCATCCGATGGTCATGGGGGGCGTAAACTATGGTATCTTTCGGGGCCAGAAAGGTACTTATTCGGCGGCGTATACATTATTACAAGACATAAAGAGGAGGTAGAGATGAGGGGAAAAGGTAACCTTCACCTGGATGCGGCACGAAAGGTAGTAAGTAGAATGTCATTGATGTAGTCTTGAAATAACCTTTCGCGCCTTGAAAGTTTGTGTGTACTTTCAACTCGTACTTTGCATGGGGCTGACTGCATGTTGTGACAGTAAGCGCATAAAACCAGACCTTGGAAACTGCCATCACAGTGAGGGGTTTGGGATTTCCACCAGGTTTTCTGCAGACCGTACCCACCGAGGACCTTAGGGATCAGATCGTGGGAGCCTCACAAAAGGCTTTTACTCGCCAAAACTTTCATGAATCATGCTAAGGCATTCGCAATGAATTTACCGGAAAGCCTCCCTGAAGTACTCCATAGCCGTCCAAAGCCTTTCCCCGGTACAGATCATTTACAACGCTTCCGTGATTTTACTGTTTCATCACTGAGATAATTCCTACTCTCGCAGTCTCCGCACCCAGCACTATCGGCAGATTCACGCTCACAGACGTTTATTCCCCTCACACGTGCCCCCCCTGGTCAGTTTTCTCCCACGCACTTTGGCTAGCGTTCGCATTGTGGTATTAAGTATTACGGGATTTTTGGATAGAGGCGGTGGGTTGGTTCGCAACCTTTGTCGACGTAATCGCTGCTCGTTCTGGCTGTAACTGGTGTGGATTGGGCGTCGGAATGCGGGAATTATGAGGAACACGAAACCACCCAAACTTGATGACTGCAGCATAAATTAAACCTCCGCTCGGAACCAGCTACTAAATTGCTTGCGACTGGGATTGAGCTTGCATTTTCTAACCATACCTATATTACTAGCGGGCGTCGGAACCTTCACTTGCGATCTTGTTTATTAGCAGAGTACCACATCTAGCAGAAACCGAATGCTTCCGGGAATTTATTTTTCGAGGTTAGATCACCGGTCGACTTTTGACTTCCCATTCACAATGAAAGCCGCAGCAGATTGATGATGTTTATTCCCGAGCTTTCGGGATGGCGTAAGGGCTGTGATCCGGTCAGATAAGTTTGCATTGAAAGCTGCTCAAAAATTCCTCTCGCCCCCGAGGGCTCGTTAATCGCTAACCCAGATCCTCTGACTGAGGCTAGCTGACCTAGGCGCGAGATCGCTGTTTCAACCTTGAACTAGTACCTGGGCTGTCGGGTTATCAAAATAGCCGAACCTCTGTGTCCCAGGAGATTCACTCAAAACTGGAATGGATCACCACATATAACTCCTTACATATAAGTAGATTTAACAGTTTGTCGCCGGCAAGCCGGAGCGGATAGGCAAAACGGCATTGATGGTAGCTGGTAGCTTAGTGCTCGGGCAAGTAGGTCAAACCCCCTGATCGTTAGCGGGCACTTACATATATATGCCTCACCCTAGAGTACTCTGACTACCTAGTCATCTTGAACAATTTTGAGCTGGACAATATTAGACGATTGATTAGCTATGAGGTAAATACAGTGTTTGACTTCGATCTGTGAGGACAGCATAGATCCCCTAGAAAATTGCACAACTACCCCGCGTCCGTCGCCGAGGACTTGTAGTCTCGGTTGTTTATCTGCACTAACTCAATGTTTCTAGAAGGAGTATCTGTTTGTGATGGTTTTAGCTCAAGCTGCATGTACGGGCAAGCATTCCTCACGGGATAGGTACTTAGTGCGAAGGTGGATGATTCCGCTGGCAAGTAGAGGCTATAGAATCGCAGCCGGCTTCCGACGAGTGTATCGAGTGAGTATCAGTGACGCACTCTATCAACGCTACTAAAGGCAGTATACAAAAAAACCAGAAAATTTGTACGTTCGCTAAGTAGATCTCTTTAGTACATGATTCCTGTATAAGCTAAAGCATGTTCTCTGAAGCTCAACTTTATATAACTGCAAACCAAACATGGCGAATCACCAGCACTCACCCGATGTTAACACATAAGCACATAAGACTGCGGCCACACGAAAACACACTTTTGTCCATCAAATGTGCTTGCTTCTACCAAGAATACTTCAAATCCCATAGTTACGAGCCGAGTCGAAGGTGTGGTGAGGTATTGTCATTGTTATGGAGGTATAAGACCGTGCACCCTCACTTGGCTTCATCACCTTAGTTGGTCTGCTACGGGTAACTACAATTTTTGAAACTGTCGTCACAAACTCTGTCCATCCACTGCAGTGATCAAGTATGTGCCAAAGTTGCCGTGTTTCAAGAGCTGGGAGTACTTCATAGTAATGCACACTAGTACTACGCTTCCGAAGTACTCATTTGCTACAGGAACCACCCAAAGGTATACCGGCAGTGGCGTCTGCATTGCTATACTTCCTGTCTAGCTCTGAATGTAACCACAGTAAGCCACAAAATAAAGTCGTATTAGTGTAGCAAGAGGCGTGGTGCACATCAAATTTCCATATTTCAGGGCGCCTGTACAGATGCTATAGCAGTGCTCTGAATGTCTCAGAGCTGTCCTTCACGACTGGCTCCCCCTTTTCGTCCTCTCTTACCTCCATAAAAGCTTGCCCTGCCCCGCCTTCCACTGTACTTCTGATATTCCTCTGCCTACCACTGCTAAGACCATGCGTCACTCGATCGTGATTTTCTTTGGACTGGCATTTCTCTCAGCCGTGGTGCTTGGTTCGCCCCAGCACGAAAGATGTGCTGTTCCGGTAACTAGATGGAAGACAAAGACCGTGTATGTGTGTCGCTGCTAATTATCAGTTATATGAGCTAATCGTATTTACAGCACGTTACCTCAAAGGACTAAAACAAAAACCAAGCTTGTGACTCTCACCAAGGAAGCAAAACAGTACACAAATCCCATCATTCTAAGTTACACCTCTTGACATACATTCTCGAGCGTCAAATTGACGCCTTCAAGATCACCAGGTCCTGCAAAACCACCACTACTACCATCACCAAACAACCCACAGCCACTCCATTCTGCACCCAAGCCTTCCCCATCTGTGATTCCGGCTTTGAAGTGAGCTTCGGTTGGGTTTTAAAACCAAACACTGATTTGGCCACACTGAAATTCCACATCTCCCCATCCGCCCAATGATTCCACCAGTCCAGCAATGGATCAGTCCGGACCGGGTCCGTCCAAGTCCAGTCCAGTCCAGTCCGAGTAATTTTTGGACCGGGATCGGACCAATCCCCAGTTCTGCTGGACCAGGACTGGACTGGACTGGACTGGTGTGGACCAGTCCAGCACAGTGTCCAGGGTTAGGGTATATTTCTCACTGTATCCGTCTTTTAATGGGAGAAATATATCTCGAATACAGACAGAACAGTCATAATTTCGCCTAGAGTAGGTATTTAGAGTTGAGCGGTGATAAAATGTGAGGATGAGTCATGTGTTCGGTGGTACTTGACTAAGAAACAATATCGAAATTGCAAGCATGTGTGGACTGGTCCAGACCAAGCCCGTCCAGTCCAAGACTGCCAGTCTCTGGTCCAGTCCAGTCCAGCCAGAAGGTTGGACTGGACTGGACTGAGCCCTACCCCAAACTGGGTCCGTCCGGACTGGTGGAATCATTGTTGCGCTGCTGTGAATTTATTCATTACAGTTGTCGTATTTGCCTTAATTAGCCATTTTTGTTTTACCAGACACATGTTTCTTCATGGCAGGTGTTGTCTTTCAACAGTATGGGTTGGTGGGTTTCCGAGGGATGGATCGGTAAAGTCAGTGATGCAGCAAAGACCAATTGATCTCATCTAATGCCCTTCCCAACTATGCATATGCTATGTAATCCATACTACAACCTACTCAGATGAGTAACTACAGATCGGGGAGCCCACAACACTGCGTCTCAATCGAAACAACTGCGACATACATGTAATCATGTTGGGCATGCGCAAGGCGTTACCCGTTATCGCCCTAATCAGGCCTTAGTATTGACATATGTTCCATGAGGCCTGACAATGTCAGGTGGACCAAAAATACTACCTAGCAGATGATGCGATCCCTTCTTGAAACCTCCAGTGAGTATTGTTGTACTTCTTCAATTCTCCATCCGATGTATTTGACGAGAAGGTCTGCATGCCCATCTGATCTTGGGAAGGTTGGCAAATCAACTTAATAAGACACTTCCAAGCGCATTGAGTTGACATAGGAGACTGGCGTTAATAATCTCATAGTTTTAACATTGTCCTTAGATACAGGTATAGAAATTGGCACTAACCAACATATAATATTAGGGAAGTTAATGCGAAGATATATACTAAGAACATTCTGCTTGAGTACAGATGCTATGTGTTTGACTTCGCCACAACCACTGCTTCCCCAACCCCTCCCCATCCATCAACAAGAAACATTTTCGTAAGGGTGGAAGGGATGCGTCAGAGTGGACGCACTCCGTGAGAGCCTTCAAAGACACCCCGGTGGCGGATCACTTTCCACCAGGTGCCAATACCACGTGTCGCGTTGCACATCAACCTCCCATAGCTGTTTCGCCGTTTCTTCTTACTCTGTCAGCTTCCTATTGTCAACAAACACTCTGGATTCGGGGCCAAATGTAACTATACGGCGGAATGGGTTCATTGGGTACACACTTCCATCGGGATTGCAATGGGTGACACTGCGAAAATCGCTCCTTGCGTTCATTCTACATTAACCTCGAGGAGCGTAGGAAGATGGTGAGAAGATATAATACTACTCTGCGGTGAGGATCCAGGCAATTGCATGCATCGACGAAATCTCGGAAAGAGCAAATGAGACCAAATGTTGGAAATGATAGAGTGTGTATTATCGTTGTATGACAAGATGAGATGAAAATGTGATGCTGTCTATCTACCCAGTTGTCTTCTGAATATATACTCCGTATTGCTCATTCCGCCTCCGCTACCCCTGTATCTCCGTACACCCGCCGACCCTGCTTAATAATATACTTGGAGGCCATGTTCGAGCCAGTCTGGAGATACACTGGGAGGCCATGATCGAGCGAGTTTGGAGATGCACTTGGAGGCTGAGATGGAGTGAACACAGAGATGCACTTGTAGGCTATGATCGAGTGAGTTTGGACATGCACGTGGAGGCCGTGATTGAGCAAGTTTGGATATTCACTTGGAGGCCATCATAGAGCGAGTTGAGACATGCACTTGGAGGCTGTGATTGAGCAACTTTGGTCACACACTTGGAGGACGAGATCGAGTGAACTCAGAGATGCACTCTGAAGCTGTGACCGAGCAAGTTTGGAGATGCTCTGGCAGGCTATGATCGAGCAAGATTGGTGGAGTACTTGCAGGTGGTCGATTTGGTGGGAGGCGCAACGGCAGCTCAGACTCTATTCATTGGTTAACCTGTAATTGTGAGAAAGTAGTGAGTTGAATACAATATCCCCCGAGAGATAAGAAACTGGCTGGGAGTGGGAGACAGTCGATCTTGGGATGATGCTGTACTTGGTGTATGCTGTACTCTATGATAACTCATGAGTATGGCATGGACTGATTGAGAGGGATGACTTAACTTCGTGTTCTTAGGGGATGGTAGAGTTGAGCATAAGAATGATAGAGATCAGAGGAGATGGGAGAAATCATTATGAGAAACTGGAACTTAGAGAATTTCGTGTGCGAGTCAATTGATCATCACTGATACGGCAGGTACGAGTCCCGATCTGGCGGATAATAACAGCGATACGAGGTATCTAAACCCCATCTGGCAAGTTGTACTCTTGATTTCTCATAGCAGCTGGTATTCTCCATATCGTTCTCATCTTCCTCCCCCAGCTCTCTCTTTCTCTTCCACAACTGTACCATCATCGCAAGAACACAAAGTTAAGTTATCCCTCTCTATCTCTCCATGCCATCATCATGAGTTGACACTGAGTGCAGACTACACCGAGTACAGCATACACCTTAGATTGCCTGTCGTCCCTTCATTCTCACGTTTTGGGGTTGAACCCTGAATGTTGCTGCAGCTTCCAGCATACCTCCCCACCAATCCACCGCCACCAGCCAGTTCTCAATATGAGCTTCAAATATAAACTTAACTTCTCACATTCCCATGCTTTCCAGTTAACTAACTGATGAATTGAGTGCAGGCGCGCAGTCAAACAACCACCTCCGAGTTCTCGTCCAATCTCCCTCTATCACGGCCTCCAAGTGTATCTCCAGACGTGGTCGATTACGGCCTGCCAGTTCGCACAATCATGGCCTCCAAGTGCATATCTCCAAACTCGCTCGACCACGGCCTCCAAGTGTATTTCCAGACTAACTCGATTACAGTCTGCATGTTCGCACAATCATGGCCTCCAAGTGCATATCTCCAAACTCGCACAATTGCGGCCTCCATTGGTATCTCCAAACTCGCTCGATCAAGGCCTCTACAAGTGCATCTTCAACCTTGCTCAATCACGATCTCCGCGTGCATCTCAAAGTTCACTGCATCACGGACTGCAACTGGATCTCCATACTCGCTCGATTACGGCCTCCACAAGTGCATCTCCCAAATTGCTCGATCACGATTGGGGAGTGCATCCTTAAGTTGACTCAATCGCGGCCTCCGAGTGTATCTCGAAATACATTCTATTACCGCATCGAAGTGGATGTCCAAGGTCGCACAATTACGGCATCGGAGTATATCTCTGATTTCACTCGATTGTGATTTTCTGGCGCACATCCAATTCCTCTGAAGCTCCGCCTGCAGCCAGTCCAGCTATTGCGTGTGTAGATGGGTAGCTATATATATACATAGATACATAGATGAGAACACAAACTGAATACATGACTGTGATTCGAGGTGCTCCCAGGCATGTCGTCGGGGCTCCCAGGCTTGTTCTCGGCACGCCCAGGCTTGTTGCCCGTGCTCCCAGGCTTGTCGCCGTTGCTTCCAGTTACTCTGAAAGCTGGCAGGAATGCCCTTCTTGGGTTTGATACTCTCCTGAAATTGACGCCTCTATGTTTACACTCCACATCCTCTCAGACACTCCTGGAGGCTTCCTGTGACTCAAATACTTTTTGCTGATGCGATTCAACGTGACCCGTCACCTAGGCAACGGGAAGCATGTAATTGTCCGTCAGAGGGTACGTGATTCCATCAGAGCAGTCAGGGCTAACCTGACTACGAGGGTGTTTCTGCCGGAAGCAAGAGTTGTTGCTGATGTCCTTACTCTGCGTTATCATCAAATACATTGCTCGATGTTGTCCCCTCATAGTCGAATAGCAAAGACAGAACAACCTTCATCAGGTTGGTAATAGCTGCATTCCATATCCACATGAACCTCAGGAGTTATCTGCTTTTGTATGATATGAAGTCGGGCCGGTAGTTGTTGTTGTTTACTCATACTGTATTGACTCTAATTTGAGTATGACAGGACTCTGATATCCCCACCTCCTCTGGGGGAGCCGGCTAGCTGGTGCAGCACACCCCCTGCTAACCTTCGTTCCCACTGACAAATGAAAGATATGAGAATGATAGGAAGCAAGAACGAAGGAAATCTATTATCTTGTTGCCACCATGCAACTAATGAGCCTCAAGCCCTCAGCCCGCTCCATACCTCAAAGTCATGTCGGCGGAAACTTCCCGACATCTGTGGCCACCAGGAAGTCCATCACTGCTTGGTTGAACTCTTCTCTGGATGAATGTTAGGAGGTCTGCATGAGTCGGCATCTGCCTGCCTGTTAGTCCATAACCTCTCCAACCGACGTCCATAGTTCTCTCAGGTAGCTTCTCTAATGACTGCATTTGCGGAAGAGGTGCTCCCCAGTCTGGGACATTGTGCTTCCGCACCACCAGCATTTGACATCATCTCAGTGGCCAAACCATTTCAGACAGACTCCAGTTGGCACAGACCAGGACGTTAGTCAGTAGAACCGGGCAGCCAGCGACTTCTCACTTGTATGTGGAATATGTCATTTAGTCCCCACCTTGCCCTTGAGTCTGTAGCTGCAGCGTTTGCTGCACCTGGCGGCCTCCCACTCGCCGGAAGCAGCTGATCGTCACATGGAGATTCGTCTACCCATATTCGAGGCCGCGCTGTATGACTGCTGTGTCACTGTGCTTCCCTTGGCATCGTGGGCGAAATTCCCCTGACTGTTTCCGTGTTCCAATCTAGTGTTGACTATGGATTTGGCCCGGCGGCTTACGGCCCCCATTGGCCTCGCCTGCCCCCACCAGCCTCGCCTGCCCCCACCGGTCTCGCCTGCCCCCACCAGCCTCGCTTGCCCCCATCGGCCTCGCTTGCCCCTGTCGGCCTCGCTTGCCCATGTCGGCCTCGCCTGCCCCCATGGCGAGGAGGACGGCTCGGCACTGGTACTCGGCATTGGGCTCCGGCTTTGGCACTCGGCATTGGGTTTTCCTTCTCTCTCTTTCATATATAAGTCCATAGTTTTCCTTCTCTTTGGATAGACAGACAATTCATCTTCTCCATCATCTTCTCGTGTCAACAGGTTATGAGCCCGGCGCTGAGCTGAACTCGACGCCTACTATGAGTATTTGTTACTGCCTCTCCTCTGCCCCTGTTCCAGAGGATCGAGCCAACATCTCTTAGTCTTTGTTTATCGTTTCTCCTCTGCCTGCCTGCATTGGACTGAATCGACGCCTAGTAGTAGTGCCTCTCTATTGCTTCTTAACCTTTGCCCTCTTTATTGTCTCGCAACCCTCTGTTTCAACCTCTGCCATGTCGACCACGGCTACAAAACTTAATGAGCACAACTACCGGCAATGGGCCATAGAAGCGAAAGCCCTACTTCGTGCGCAAGGCCTCGGGAAATACGTCAATGGAGAAATGCGTGTTCCCAGGCCTCCGATTGTAGCAACCAGCGACGCCTACTCAGCGACTACTCCCACAGCTCGTGACCCTCGAGATACCGATTACAACTTCCTCCCGGAATCGACTGACACGTCCTACCTCAATCATTTCTACCACTTCCTCCGCGATTGGGAACGCTGGCAGATGAACAATGACAAGGCGTGCGGACAACTCACCGCCCTGATGGAATCAATGATCCAGATACGGTACGGAGACCTCACTGAGCCGAAACAACTTTGGGATACGATCAAAACTGACTTCAAAGAAGTCTTCAAGCTCGACGGTCGATACGAGATGGCGAAGCTCACATCATGTCAACTCGAGTCATATCCCTCAGTCACCGAATGGATCTCAGCCCAGGACAAGATAATCAATGACCTTGCCGTATGCGACATCATGATCGAAGACTCTTGGAGGAAATTCTACATCATGTCCAACCTCCCGAATACTGAAGAATGGCGAACCTTTGCATCCACACTCGAGCTCACTAAGAAGGCTGACACGGTGGCGAGCATCGTCACCCACCTCCTGTCCTTCGAAGCCCGCCTCCGCAGGGCCCGCGGTCTTGCTCCAGATGCAGCACTATTTGTAACCAAGAAAGGTCGGGGACGATATTCGAAGGATAAGATGGGCGACGATTGGAAGAGCCAAGCCAGATGCCATGGATGTGGAGTAAAGCGCCATATCAAGGCAAAGTGCAGGAGCAAGCATAAGTGGGCCTCGTATGAGAAATCTAAAAGTGATGCTAACCTGGCTTCGACCGCATCAACCTCTACTGCCGAGTGAGAGTCGTTCCTCTGCTCGGTCATACATTGCGACCCTATCCCGGACTCTACGCCAGACTCTGTGATCACCGTCAATGTGGCATCGGCAAATCGATCTGCCGATTATTGGATTCTTGACACCGGTGCAACAAATCACGTCACCGGCAATCGTCACCTCTTTGAGACCTTTCACCCGATGGCAAAGGGGGAGCATCAGGTCAAGACGGCAAAGAACAGCTTTGTCGATGCCGAAGGGTCTGGAACTATTACGTTTTATGCCGACAGGCCAAATGCGAAGCCCGCGAAGATCGTCCTGCAACATGTCCTTTATGTGCCAGCCTGCGGCACGAATAATCTCCTCAGTATCATCCCGTTAATGCAGAAGGGAGTTAACTTCGATTTCAACCTCGATGGAGCCACGGCAAGCCTTGGATCAGTCCTCGTCTATGAAGCACCGCTCATCAACAGTCTATTCGTCCTCAGAGCATCCACAACCTCGGCCTCAGTCTTGAAAGCCTCGGTAGCAGTAGATGATCCACCAAGCACCACTCCGCTCTCCGAGATCTCTGAGGCCTATTCCAATATTCGGCCCGCGGTTGATGATAAGGATATCCTTGTTTGGCATGCTCGCCTCGGCCATCTCTCCTTGCCAGCTATCAAACGGCTCCCGAATGCAGTTAGAGGTATCCAATTACATGCTAAGAGCCCATCGACATGCACCTGTGAAGCTTGTATTATGGGCAAGATGTTCCGGAAGCCTTTCCAGCCCTCAGAGGATAAGACAAAGACTCGACTTCTTGAGTTGATTCACTCCGATGTGATCGGGCCAATGCAGACTAAGACGATGCGCGGCTACCGATATAGTAGTATGTTTACCGACGACCACTCGAGATACACCGAGGTCTACTTTATGAAAGCCAAATCTGAGGCTCCAGCGAAGTTCAAGGAGTATGTGGCGAAAGTGGAGAAGTAGCACCCAAAGTCAAAGGTGTGTCGAATTAGAGTTGATGGGGGAGGCGAGTATGCTAGTCATGAGAAGTTTCTTGAGTACTTGGCAGAGGAAGGCATCATTAGAGAAGTATCAGCCCGATACTCACAGCAGCAGAATGGCATTTCGGAGAGATGCAATCGCACAGTGCTGGACCCGGCGCGGTCTATGCTGAAGCATGCTGGGATGCCGAATAAGCTCTGGGCCGAAGCTGTGTCCACAGCAGTCTACATCAAGAATCGACTACCATCCCGAGCTCTCCCCAATTCGACGCCTTTCGAAAGATGGATGCGGAAGAAGCCAGATATCTCCCATCTTCCAACTTTTGGCTGTTTAGCATTTGCATGGATCCATGGCGACCTCAGGAAGAAGCTTGATAACCACGCCTACAAGTGCGTGCTGCTCGGGTACTCGGAGACAGTGACACAGTACCGAGTTATGGACATCAGTTCGGGCCGAGTATTCATAGCCCGAGATGTCAAATTTGATGAGTCTACCCTATATCACCAGTTACTAAACACTAAGCCTGCAAAGTTCGCCTTCCAACCAGCCGAACAAGATAAGGATTCGGAAACTGAGGACGAGCCTCCCAAGCCCAAAGCTATGATACAGTCCCCGAAAGCCAAGGTACAGCCTCCGAAAGCAACCGCATTGCCTCGTGCGATCAATCCAATTGACGACTCGGATGATGATCTCACACCGCCTCCAGAGACACCACCTCCAGAGATACCGCCTCCAAAGCCTAGAAGGAGCGGAAGAACTGCAGCCAATGTCAGCATAGCCATGATGATCGAGCAAGGTCCGAAGACATACCGCGCAGCATTGGATGCCGAGGACGCTGAGCAATGGAAAGAAGCTATCGGCAAGGAAGTGGCATCAATGGAAAGTCATGAGGTTTTCACCTTCGTTGAGAAAGTCCCAGAAGGTGCTAGTATGATTGGAAGCCGTTGGGTTATGGGAAGAAAGCTAATGGCCAATGGGACAATTGACAAATGGAAAGTACGACTTGTCGGCCGCGGCGATCTCCAAAAGCCTGGCGACTATAATGACATCACCTCTCCAGTCATTGATTCGGCCTCGATTCGGCTTGCCCTCGGCCTTGCAGCCAAGCACGACCTTGAGATCGCCGTCCTCGACATCCCGACTGCCTTCCTCGGCTGCCCTCTGCATGAGACTCTCTATATGCGCCTCCCTGAAGGCGAATGGCCAGATCCTTATGGCCGCACCAGACCCCTTGTCAAACTGAATAAGACTCTCTATGGCATCAAGCAAGCGAATCGGGAGTACTATGAAGAAGTGTTTGATTTCATAGTTGACGATCTCGGTCTCCAAGCCTCAATTGCAGCTCCTGGTCTCTTTTTCGGTGGCAATCTCGGCGAAGCAAATGGCGTCTTAATCCCGGTCTACGTCGACGATATCATGATTATTGGGAAATCGGTCCTGGTTGCCTCCATTGCATCTCGACTGTACGATCGATTCAAGGCCGCTGGCCAAGTCCCTGTGCCTGACACCTTCCAATATCTCGGCATGACGGTTACTCGAGATCGCAGCAAACGATCAATTGCCATCGACCAGATCGGCTACATCAACCGAGTACTGGACAGATTTGAGATGACCGACTGCCGGAAACGCTCAACTCCGATGGAGATCGGCTACAAGCCACATGTCATACAGCCTGAGCTTGGAGAGCAGCCCTTCGACGCTAGAACATACCAGAAGGCTATTGGTTCGATTCTTTATGCCGCTCTCGGTACTCGCCCAGACATCACCTATGCAACCTCAGTCTTAGGCAGATATGCCGCTCAGCCCTCGACTCTCCATTGGGAAGCGGTCAAACACCTGCTTCGATATCTACGAGGCACATCCGACTACAAATTAACGATCTATGACCCAAGCCTCGAGCATAACTCAAGCCTCGGGCATGACTCTCAGTCAATCTTGTGCTACGCCGATGCAGACTTGGGGGGAGAAGCAGACACGAGCAAGTCCACCTCGGGAATCGTCGTCTACGCCCTCGGAACCCTCGTCATTTG